>Ga0074076_100198_pt1 | contig 10826 bp, 8 predicted proteins | sample YNPg_D_FD_63713 | JGI IMG/M metagenome (GOLD analysis project Ga0074076, IMG submission 63713) | Hot spring microbial communities from Beowulf Spring, Yellowstone National Park, Wyoming, USA - YNP_Beowulf Spring_D v2 (version 2) | ecosystem: Environmental > Aquatic > Thermal springs > Hot (42-90C)...
GTGTGTACCAAGCGCCATACCTTGTACCGAACATAACGGGCACATACGTTGTGACCGCTACGGTAACCTACGGTGGCCAAACCTACAGCGTCACAACGGAGTTCAACGCTGTCGCGAAGGTACGATTCCACCGCCTCCACCAAGCACAGCGCTGTCTAGCACGCTCTCATCCATCATAGCCGCCGAGCAGGGTCTCGCGAGCAGCCTGAGCACGCTTCAGGGTGACCTCTCCACGCTTAGCAGCCAGGTGCAGAGCGCTCTATCGGCGCTTGGCAGCAGCATCTCAGCGCTCTACGGTTCGATCAGCGCTTTGAACAGTAGGCTCGGCAGCACTGAGGCCTACAGTCTGGGTGCACTGGTGATAGCCTTCATAGCGCTCATCGTCATAATCTACGGCGTCTTCGTGAGGAGAATGCCTTAGGTTTGACGGTGGGCCTCTGAGGGCTCCTAACCCTAAACCCTTTTTTCTCTCCTTTCCGTGTTTGTTTATTGTTACTGTGTGTTTTGGCTTATCTCTGTGTGGTTTTAGCCTTAGTGTGGTTGGGGGTTTTTAACTGGGTTTTGGGTTTTACGTAAAAATTAAATAGTTGTTTGGTGATTAGAGGGTTATGGGTTATCTGTTTAGGGCTTCGGTTTTAGTGTTGTTGCTAGGCGTGTTAGTGTTCTCGATGTTCTCAATTGGGTTCAGTGTTCAGGTGTCGGCTCAGGGGGCGCCCTATGTTCCGCCCTACTCGATTTACGGTGCGCCCACTCCTCCTAGTAGTGTGGGTGTGCTTAACTCGACGGGTGAGTATTGGGGTCCCTATATTAGCACTATCTATGTGACTTGGTTTACGACTAGTGAGGCCATTATTGAGGCGCTTGTGAACGGCTATATTCAGTATATGGGTGGTGGTATCTCTAATATTCAGCAGTACAATCAGGTGGAGCAGTATGTGAAGACCGGTGAGATCGCAATCAACATAACGCCTTCAAACAGCTTCGGGTACTTGGGCTTCAACGTTCACGTCTACCCGATGAGTAATGTCCACTTTAGGCGGGCGATACAGCACCTCACAAACTACCAGTCAATCGCCTCTGCTCTGGATAACGGTATACTGGGTATCGCGTCACCATACTATCTGTACCCGTCGGTTTACGGTCAATACTTCAGCTCCCAGGAGGCTCAGGCCTACCAGAAGTATGGTACATTCAACCTCACAGCCGCGGTTCGGGAGCTCGAGCTCGCTGGCTTGGTTGACCACCCAGCGCAGGGCTACTGGACTTATCCCAACGGCACACAGGTGGGCGCCCTCTCGATTTACACTAGCTCGGGCACTGGCTTCGACTTGAGGCAGCAGATTTTGCAGTCGATTACGAGTAACGCGGCGGCCATCAACCTCACCATAAACATTGTCCCCGTGAACTTTAACACATTCATCGATAACCTGCTACCCACGGGTAACTACGAGATGTACCAGTTGGGCTGGTCTCTTGGGGCACCGGTGTCGCCAACTTGGCTCTACTATATCTTTGGACCCTATGTTCTGAATACTTTCTATCAGAACTATGATAACCAGACTGTTTGGAGCCTCACCACTAAGCTGCTCGACGCCTCCAGTTACCAGGCGCTGTATAACTACACTGTTCAGTCGGCTACACTTCTACAGGAGGACTTACCCTACGTTATACTCGACTGGGGTGTGAGCCTTACCCCCGTGAATGTGGCTTCGTGGAAGGGCTACATCATTGAGGCGCCCTACGGTGTGCTCTTCACGGCTAATGTGCACCCTGTTGGCGCCAACTTCGGCGGACTCTACAGGTTCGGGATGCCTCAGAGCCCGGACACACTCAACATATACCAGGCTACGTCCCTCTATGACTTCGATATACTCGGATTACTCTACACCACACCACTCACCGTGTCATTTAGTAACCCCGTGCAGCTATTCGCGAATGCAGCCTACAACTACTCGATAACCACGGCTAGCGGTGTGGACCCGAACGGTCACTACTTTAACGGTTCGGTGATAACATTCAACTTCCTACCGAACGCGGTGTGGCAGGACGGTGTACCGATGACCGCGTTAGACTACAACTTCACACTCTGGTACCTCGACGTGGGTGGATACTCATCCAATCCTTACAACCCGAGCTCCGACACCATAACAATCGACCCCGGCGTCACAGTGAACTATACCGCAGAGAGCGCGAACCCAGGCCTCGAATGGTTCGGTGTTGCTTCTGGGCTTGTGGACAGCTATGTGCCGCCCAACAACCCGTACCAGATCAAGGTGTACTTTAACACGAGCTCGGTGAACAATATTCTCAGCATCTACAGTCTGCCGATCCTCCCAGAACACTTGTTTGGTAGCATTCAGCCTACGACTTGGGCGTCGATGAGTCAGTCCCAGTACCTCGCAGATGAGCTGTGGAGTGGTGCCTACGTGTTCAACGCTTGGAGCCCCTCTTCGAACTACGCTCAGGTTAGCGCCTTCCAACCCTACTACTTGTTCAACCCCACCAGCAGCGTGGTGACGGCGCCTCAGGGTCAGAGCGCCACCTACACTGTCCACGCGGCTGTGTGGAGTTCTTCGGGTCTGAGCTCCACTTCTAGTGGGTACTACGCGTCGCTCTCACCGGTGAATGGGGCGAGTGCCACTGTGTATGTGCTCAACCCGAGCACGCTACAGGTTTTGGCTAGCTACCCGATGAGTTTCCAGGGTAATGGTACCTACACTGCGAGTATACCCACCTCGAGCCTGAGTGTTGGGCAGTACACGCTTGTGGCCCAGGTGAACTGGACTGGTGCCTCCTATATGTACTTCGGCGGCGGGCAGACCTCGAGTAACAAGTACTTCCTACAATACATGGGCACACTCTCGGTTGTGAGTCCATCAACTACGACTACAACTACGACTACAACTACAACTACGACTACAACGACTACTACAAGTAGCTCTCCTACACCGTCGACCACTGTGTCGAGCGGGTTCCCAACCGCACTGGTAGTGGTGGTGGCGCTCATAGTGATTGCAATAGTGGTTCTAGGTGTGGGTCTGGCTATGCGCCGCGGTAAGCCTACCACGTGACACAAAACCCTTATCTATCTCCTTTTTTCCATATTTAATTTAGGCTACCCGTTTCCGTAGAGGGTGGATGTTTGTGGTTACTATTCGCTTCATTATTGGGAGGCTTGTCAACAGGCTTATCACACTCCTAATGCTCGTTCTCTTCTCCTTCCTCGTGTTCGAGCTCATACCACAGTCGCTCGGCTTCAAGCTCGGCTTCTTCTTCGTGGGTATAACCCAGCTTAACCCGAAGACCGCTCAGGCTCAGCTTGCGGCGGTGGACGCCGCCGAGCAGGCGTACGGCCTCAACGCGCCGATACCCATCAGGATAGCCAAGTTCCTCTATAACCTATTCACGCTACACTTCGGGATGAGCCCAACCTATAAGGAGCCGGTGCTCACAGTGATCTCGCAGTACCTACCCAACACGCTTGTGCTCGTGACCGTGTCGCTGGTTACCACAAGTGTGATAAGCATCGTTCTAGGCGTTGTTGCCGCCAAATCCTTCCTCAAGTCGCGTTGGAAGGTTGGGGACAAGGTTGCTTCGCTTACGAGCATTGGCGCCTACTTTATACCCGCGTTCTGGCTTGGCATCATAATGTACGTGGTGTTGGCCGCGCAGCTCCACTGGTTCCCGATTAACCTTTTCTTCGCTCTGAGAGGTGGGGGTCTCCACAACTATACTGGTGTGGAGTACTACTTGCGCTACCTGTGGGCTGCCTCCCTACCCATAATTCTGCTAACCATCGTGGGCTTCGGTCACAGGCAGCAGCTTATCAGGAACAATATTATTGAGGAGTATAACTCGGCGGGCTACGTGATGTATGCAAGGGCTCGCGGTCTCGATGAGAACAGCGTGTTCTACAGGCACGCCTTCAGGAACGCGCTGCTCCCATGGGTGACCCAGGTGGGGCTGGATGTGGCCTTCCTGATCTACGGAGTGTTCTTCGTTGAGACCATCTTCCAGTTTCCAGGACTCGGGATAGTGACCACCGAGGCGGCTACGAGCTTCGATATACCCCTACTCATAGGCAGCACCTTCCTCTTCAGTGTCTATATACTCGTGGTGTTGTTCGCGCTCGACTTCGTGTACGCCCTACTCGACCCGAGGGTAAGGCTGGGTGAGTAGTCGTTGGACAACTTCACACTCAACGTTTTGAAGAGAAGGGATGCACAGGTGGGGCTCGCGATCATCCTGTTTTTCGTGGTTGTGGGCACGGTTGGCGCCGCGCTCGCACCATACAAGAATGCTTATAACCCTTCATCATACTATGTGGCCGCGCCGAACGCCCTCCCAGGCTGGGTTAAGCTCTTCCCAGCGTACTCTAAGCTCCCAACCAACATAATCTTACCGGCCACCTACCCTCTTCAGGCATTCAAGGTTCCATCCGCCGTGAACTACTGGACTGTGACGGACCCAGGGGTTGGGGGCGCCAACGTGATTAGTAGCTATACGGCGGGGTTCGGACCCACGGGTTTACCTAACCCTGGGGCAACGTACACCCTGCTCAACACAGCTAATGGCAGCGAGCTTATCTCGATAAGCGGTAGCTCTGATGCGCCTGTAACGGTGTACCTAACACACAACTTTAACTATACATATGAACCGCCCAAGATGTTCTACGCGCAGGCGCTGGTGTACCCAGCCCAGGTTGATGGTGCGGGTTTAGCCGTGTTCCTCTTTATCAAGTCGACCGCGGGGGTCTACCCGGTGGCGCTGATGGCTGACTCGCAGGGTGAAGCCGCGTTGGAGTCGAACCCCCAGCTTGGCTCCCTCTACGTTCAGTACTTCGCGAATCCCTCCCTCCCCCCACTCACACACTCCACCTGGAACCTGTTGGAGGGTATAAGCACGGCGTCCACACTTATGCCCCTCGCCTATCTGAATAGGAGTGTATCCGTGTACTCTGTGCCGCAGAGCGTGTTCTCCCATACGGGGGAGTACACTGTGGGTGAGCTGATAGAGGTTTTCCCACATGGGGACTACAGTGTTAGGTTGTACCAATCGGATATCAAGTTCCAGGTGTTCGGGAGTGTTTATGGGCTTATGGGCACCGACCCCCATGGGGCTGATGTGGCGAGTGAGTACGCGACGTCGACGAGTATAGCGCTCGAGATAGGCTTCGGCTCCGCGGCCATCGTGATGGTGATAGGCGTGATTCTCGGCCTGTTGGCGGGCTACTTGGGTGGGCTCGTTGACAACGTGTTGCTCTTCGTGTTCGATTTCCTGCTACTCATACCCGGCTTGGTGCTTCTTATCGATTTGGACACAACCTTCACGATTGCTCACATCACGCCTAACAGGGTTTTGCTACTTATCATTATCTTGGGGGTTCTGGGTTGGGCTCCTGTGTCGAGGATTGTGCGCTCCCAGGTGCTCACTGTTAGGAGTAGGAGTTATGTTCAGGCCGCTCAGGCTATGGGTGGTGGGAGCATGTATATTCTGAGGCGCCACATCCTGCCCCACACGGCGGCGCTCATAATCGCGCTTGTAACCTACATTGTGCCTGGATTGGTGATCGCTGACGCGGGTCTGGATTTCCTGAGCTTGGGTATAACCCAGAGGCCCACGTGGGGTAACATTTTATCTAACCTGATCAACAATATGACGCCCACGAACGGCTACCTGTGGTGGATATTTATCCCCGTTGGCTTCTCGATTATTCTGCTTTCGGTGGGCTTTTATCTTGTGGGCACGGCTATTCAGGAGGAGTTTTCGAGGTTTACGTAGATGTTGGTGTCTCAGACTAGGGCTATTGGGGTTGAGGGTTTGAACGTTGAGTTCTACACCCCCCGGGGTGCTCTCAGGGCTGTGAACGATGTGAGCTTCGAGGTTTACGAGGGTGAGTCGCTCGGCATCGTGGGTGAGTCTGGTTCGGGTAAGACCACGCTTGCGAGCGCCATCATCAGGGTTCTCCCATCCAACGCTAGGAGCTGGGGTAGGGTGACGGTGTATGGTAAGGATTTGGGCTCTATGAGTGAGTCGCAGCTCAACAGGGAGGTGAGGTGGAGGGTTATATCATATGTGCCTCAGGCTTCACAGAACGCCTTGGACCCCCTCTACCGTGTGGGCGACCAGTTCGTTGAGACCGTGCGTGCACACACCGACATGAGTGAGAAGCAGGTTTTGGAGAAGGCGTCGGAGCTCCTTAAACACGTGGGTGTGGACCCATCCAAGCTCAACTCCTATCCATGGGAGCTTTCAGGGGGGCAGAAGCAGAGGGTTATGATAGCCTTAGCGCTCCTCCTCTCCCCCAAGATCGTTATACTCGACGAGCCCACCACTGCGATGGACACCATAATTCAGGCTCAAATCCTGGAGATGTTCAGGCAGCTCAAACAGTTTGAGAGGCTCACAACCATCTTTATATCACACGATATTTCGGTGATCGCGAACGTGGCTGACAGGGTGGGTGTGATGTACGCTGGGAGGCTCGTGGAGATAGGCCCGGTTGAAGACGTGTTTAGGAGGCCGCTTCACCCCTATACGCAGGGGTTGCTGGGGAGTGTGCCCGATATCAGGCGTAAGGATGGCAGCTTCGGTTACATTCCGGGTTCCCCGCCGGACTTGGTTAACCCACCTTCGGGGTGCCCTTTTCACCCGAGGTGCTCGTATGCTGTTGAGATTTGCAGGAAGCTTATGCCCCCCATGGAGTTGTACGCTAAGGATCACTACGCGGCTTGCCACGTGATATCATCTAGGAAGGACCTTGGTTTGGGGTGAAGTTTGGGTGTCTGACGGTAACCATGTTCTTGCGGCAAACGGCCTACAAGTGTACTTTAGGGTGAAGGCTGGCGGTAAGAGGGCTAATGTGAGGGCTGTTGACGGTGTGACGCTTGGCTTGGAGCGTGGTGTGTCCACGGGTGTTGTGGGTGAGTCTGGTTCGGGTAAGACCACGCTTGGCAAGGCTTTGATGAAGCTTGTGAAACCAACCGCTGGAAGCGTTCTCTTCAAGGGTAAAGATGTTTCTAAACTTAGTAGGAGCGAGTTCAAGGAGTACCGTAGAAGTGTTCAGATGGTCTTCCAGGACCCGTTCGACTCTATCGACCCACTCTTCACTGTTCACGACGCGGTGGCCGAAGGTCTGAGGATACTCGGTGTGTATTCTGATAGGGCTGAGCTCGACCAGGCGGTGTACAGGGCGCTTGAGACCGTTAGGCTCGTGCCAGCTGAAGATTATGCGAAGCGGCGCATCACGAGTCTCTCGGGTGGTCAGAGGCAGCGTGTTGGTGTTGCGCGCGCCATCGCCATGAACCCGGAGGTGGTTATCTTGGACGAGCCTGTGAGTATGCTGGATGCCTCTGTTAAGGGTGAGATAATCAATGTGATGGGTCAGCTAAAGTTGGAGGGTAAAACGTTCATGATGATCACACACGACATATCCACCGTGAGGTTCTTCACTGAGAGGGTGGCGGTTATGTACCTCGGCAAGGTGGTGGAGGTTGGACCAACAGATGAGGTGGTGAATGAACCCCTTCATCCATATACCCAGGCGCTAGTGGCAGCGGTGCCCGTACCCGACCCCTCACAGAAGGTTAAGAGCTTGGCTCAGGGGGAGATACCCAACGCTATAGCGCCCCCACCGGGTTGTCGTTTCCATCCCCGCTGCCCCCTCGCCCAGGAGATATGCAGGAGGGAGGAGCCGCTGCTCAGGGAGGTGAGGCCTGGGAGGTATGCTGCTTGCCACTTCGCCCAGTAGCGCTCCTCTTGGCCGCGCTTTTGGCTTTCCAGTTAGCCGCGACCCTGCTTCCCTCCGCGGGAGCCCAGCAAACCCCGCCGCCTAGCGGCTCACCCATCTCTGTGGGTGTGAGTGAATACACTCCTTGGTTCGATTCTCAGGGAGTTAACCTAAGCTACACCGTTGAGGGTAGCTACCCCTACCTCACTGGTTTCACCCACTACTCTGGGATGGCTAGTGTGAGAGTGATGGGTCTCTACCCCAACGGCTCGCTTAGGCTGAACTTCGAGTCCACGGTGAGCTCACCCCTAGCCCCTAACGGAAGTGTGGCGGATGACCCTTTCTTCCCAGGCTACCTACCCGTGCTACCCTCCTATATGGTTGCACCGCGGAGCTTCAGCGTTATATCGCCGGGGTACGCTATATTCTTTACCTATAAGGGTACAACCCCCTTCGAGTTTGATGGCTCAAGTATCTCTGCGTATGTGTACCTGGTCACAGCCTCACAGGGAGTGGGTGGCGCCTCAGCGATTAGGAAGTTTTACTATGTTTCAAGCCTCAACGGGCTAATACTCTATGAAAATCTCTCTAACCCTTACACCAACTCCACTTTCACAATGAGGCTTAAGGCGTTCTCTGAACCGGCCGACCCGGCTAGATACCCTCTGCGCTTCGAAGCGCCTGTCTACGCCCAACCGGGGGCGCAGCTCAACTACACAGCCACGGGGCAGCCGCCTGAGACCATGAGTTACACCACACTTTTCTCCGAGGGGGATGGTGAGTTCATGTTTGAAAAGGTGAACTATGTCACGGGTTCTCCTCAGACACCCGCTTTCTTCTTGGATAACTATACTCAGCCGCTGTTCTACCCCGCGGTGCATGGATTCCAGCAGGTGGTTAAGCTGGGAGTCTCCCTAAGCTTCGACGCCCCACTCGTGTATGTAGCCAAAACAAGTGTGAACACACCCGCTGGAACATTCCCAGCCTACGTTTACACCAATAAGTCGCTTGGCTTCGAAGCCTACTTCGACACCCAGACGGGTGTAGCCGTCTTCTTGGAGGTCCCCCCACCTGGGGGCTACATCGAGCTCTCATACTCCAATATAGTTAGGCCACCACCCCCAAGCGGTACCACATACTTGGCCATAGCTGTTGCCGGAGCGGTGGCTGCGCTCACACTCCTTGTGCTTACGGTGAGAGGTAGGATTAGACGTGGCCAAAGCGCTTATATTCGAAGTCGAAGGAGATGAGCTCGGATTAAGCTGGGGCCGTCGTCTAGCATGGACCAGGATACCACCCTGGGGCGGTGGCGATCGCGAGTTCAAATCTCGCCGGCCCCATCACGTCCACTCTGAGCGTCTCTAAGACCGCCCACTCACACTCTAGGGTCGAGACATCCCCCTTGCCCGTAGCCTCAACTCCTAACCACCCTTAACAATGATGTAGCGAATATTTAGAAGCACTGCAAGCATCTGAGTAATATAGACGAGGCGAGCAACAATTAAGATCCTCTTGAAAAGAGTCGCGGTTCAAAATCGCCCTACGGGGTGGCACACTACGAGAAAAGTTATGAATGGTTGCATTATTCAACGTGTTCTTTGTTTATCTCTATTATGGATACTCATGAGGTTTATAAACTTTCCAAAACCTCGCCCCTTCTAGGGGCGGGGTTCTAAAAGTATAAATACGAGTCTGGAAAACGCTTGGTAGTGCGTGTAAGGGCGTATAGGTTCAGAGCTTACTGCTCAAACACCACTGCGGGGGTGTTGAAGACCCAGCTCGAAGTTGCGTGTAGGCTTTACAACGCGCTCCTACACGCGGAGCAAGAAGAGTATGAAAGAAACAGACACACGATGAGCAAAACCGAGCTCAGGCAGCTGGCTTTGGATTTGAGAAAGCGGAACACGGAGTTTCAGGCGCTACACTCCCAGGTTGCGCAGCAGGTTGCTGATAGGTTCTACCAGGCACGGCAGAGGTTCCTCGACGGCCTCGCGAACAAGCCGAAGAAAAAGAAGCCGTACAGGTACCTCTCCTTAGTGTACCCTCAGAGTGGTTGGAGGCTTTCTGATGTCAGGGAGGTTGGTCTCGGCAAAAACAAAAAGAAGAGGAGGGCTCGGCTCTACCTGAGCAAAATCGGCTTCTTTACCCTAGTGATGCACAGGGTGTTCCCAGAGAGCCAAGTGTCTCAGGTGTGCGTCAAGCTCTACCCTTCAGGTCGAATCCACGTGATCTTCTTGGTGGAGGAGGCTGAAACACTGGGGCAATCATCGAAGGAGCCCAAGAAAGCGGTGGGTGTTGACCTGGGGTTGGCGAGGCTTGCCACACTCTCCTTTGGATGGGCGCTACTTGGAAAACCCAAAACCGCTTGAGCGCTCCCTTGAAGGAATCAGGATGCTACAGAGGACACTATCAAGAAAAAGGTTTCTTTCGGGTAACTGGTTTAAAACAAAGACAAGACTTGCGAAGGAGCACGAGCACATTAAGGATTTTAGGCGTGACTTGTTCTTTAAACTCGGGGCTCTCCTTGCAGGGGAGTACGATGTGCTGGTGCTAGAGGATTTGGATGTCCAAGGCTTAATTCAAAGTGGAACCAAAAAGAGGAGGAGGCTTCGGCTCCACGACTCCTCTTTTTCAGAGCTCAGAGCGGTGTTGGAGTGGGAGTTTGTGAAAAGAGGGAAGCTTGTTTTACCTGTTCCAGCGTTCAACACTTCACGTGAGTGTTTCCGTTGTGGTGGGATCAACCAAAGCTTGACTTTGGAAGACCGAGTGTTTCTCTGCCCCCGCTGTGGTTTCGCCTTGGACCGGGACCTTAACGCTTCTCTGGTTCTTTTGAAGCGTGTAGGGTGGGTGCCACCCTTCTGGTGTGCCTGCGGTTGAGCTTCGCCCAATACCTCCCCTCCCAACCCTTGGGTTGGTGGGGAGGCAAGGTGGGGCGGTGATGCAGGAGGCTCCCGCCTTCAGGCGGGGGTAGCTCACTCAGGCTCGTATAGTAGTGTAGCATATACTTATCTAGTAGGTGAGTAGGGGGTAAGCACCGCGTTGACAGTCAATCAAAGGTCTATGCTTACTGTGTGGATTAAGCCGAGTGTTTACTTAT
>Ga0074076_100200_pt1 | contig 10810 bp, 16 predicted proteins | sample YNPg_D_FD_63713 | JGI IMG/M metagenome (GOLD analysis project Ga0074076, IMG submission 63713) | Hot spring microbial communities from Beowulf Spring, Yellowstone National Park, Wyoming, USA - YNP_Beowulf Spring_D v2 (version 2) | ecosystem: Environmental > Aquatic > Thermal springs > Hot...
ATCAACCTGAGTCGCGGAAGCGGTAAGAGATATACTCGCCATTCCTGTTACCTGTTTGGGAACACACTGACCATTCTGACATACATACCCTGAAGGACACTGTGAATCCGATGTGCATCCCATCGTAGTTGTTGGGGGTGTGGTCGTAGCGCAGAAGTGACCCAGAAGACGGGCTGTACGAGGGAAGCGCTGACTTATCCTACACAGGATGAGAGGTAGAATACGCTCCCTCTCAGTCTGGGCAGCGCACACTGAACAACTCAAAAATCACTCGCCCGTTAATAGTCTAACCTTCAATCCACTTGGGGTGGTTGAGACGTAGGCGCTCTGTGATACAGATGAACGGGATACACTACTGATGGGTCTTGAAACCACAACAGAGGGTACAGCAGAGGGTACAGCCGCAGCCGTAGTTGTGCCAGTCGATGGTAGGGGTGCAAACAATCTCTTTTTGGCTGCAAGTATAACCGAAAAGTCAACCAGGTTCCTATTCTTTATCGCACCCAGGACCCCACCTTCCGACCTTATGGTGTTTATTTTGTTGTTAAGTGCAGGGAACCTTGAAAGGAAGTTACCCTGGTGTCCGCCAAGGGTTGATGTAGCCGAACCCATGACTCTGCTTCTGAGTCTCTGAAGATAACTCATTCACTTCACCATCCTTCTGAACCAAACATTCTCCTTCTCGGTGTTGGACTGGGGTGTGGGTATTCAAAGCTTCCCTTTGGAACTCTCGCTCTACTACCCATCAAAAGCTTCCTGTTGTTTTCACCGAACCCATAGAGCGCGTCTATGATCGCTGGAACCAGACCGACTTCAATGAGTTCATCAATCGCATTCCTTAGGTTCTGTATCCTGTCCTGATAGACCAACCTATCACGTAAAGGCATAAACACTAATACACGAACTCGTAAATAAAGTTATCCTTAATTGGCTAAGGGGTAGCTGACTCACCAAGCTTCACTGTTCGCCACAGTTTGGTGGTGGTGAAGATATACAGTATGTTGAAGTTCTGGGTCCCACCCTGCCCATGGTGGTAGACTATTACGATGTCTGTCAATGGAACCAGCACCAGTTGCTCTTCCAGTAAGCACTCCGTCTTCCTCTCCTCCATAAGGATCGCCCGCACTTCACCGACCAGCACACCCCAGAACTCGCTGTGTTTAACACCTGGCTTACAATAATCCTGAGTGACTGTGATCCACTGAAAAAACCTGTGCAAGGCGGGGTTCGTTATTCTGCTTGCTCCAATCATTTGTTTTAATTGCTCTTCAGTTAGATATCTGAATTGATCGTTAAAGGGGCGGATGCGGGACATGTGGCTCTTTGGTATGTTCACGCCTCTCCACCATTCATCAGACGTCTCAGCATTGTTATAACCGGCCCTTCTCCTCGTAGTGAACGTTGTAGCACATCACTCAACCTCTGCTGGTTTGGACATATCAGGTAGCATATCGAGCCGGTTGTTATCAAGGTATAAATGGAACCCAGGTCTTCCATTGAAAGCTTCTCCCAGTGTATCTTTGTTTTGAGTATTGCGTTTATTTCATCTGACATCCTCTGCTTATTTTCATTCACAGATGGAGCCATGCTTTAACCACCTCCCTAACCTTATCAACATCCCACTTAATAATCATATCCAGAACCTCCTCTGTGGATACGAGGTTCCTTCTGAGCATCTCTTGTATGAGTGATGCTGGGGTCATATTCAGTGTGTTAAGGATGCATTCTATCCCGTTGATTAAGTCTGTTACAGCTTGCTGTGGGTTCACCTGATACTCCTTTATCGCATTGAGTATATCGTCTATGCACTGCGTTGGACTTTGGAGAAGGTTGTGTGCATTCTCCTTTGCTGATATCATCCTCAAATGGGAGAACATCGTATGGTGCGTCTGGTTCTGGTGTGAATGTCACAAGTCCACTGAAACTCTGAGGATTAGGTGTGTACCCCTGTAGTTTTGTCCCTGTCTGTGCATCCCAATCCTTTACTCTCTGTGGGTCATATCCCAGACACATTGTTCCAGTATACCCAACATTAACGGTGAAGACACCCTGTGGTTGTGGAGGCATTACCTGTGAGAATCCCACCTTCAAGCATACTCCACGTCTCCCCCGGCTCCAGTGTGAATATGAAAACCACCTGCCATCCCTTCCCGAAAATTGAGGTTGAACCATTCTCAAAGTAGACGGGAGCCATCGGGGGAGCGTTGTTTTCAACTCCATTATCTACTAATGAAGGTGGTTGACCATTTACCAGTTCACTCTGAGTTAAAAGGTGTGTCCCAAACCCATTCTGACCAGTACAGGTTGGACAGAGAGGTGGGCTGTTAGCCAAATAGACAGGCCAGAAAGCGCCACCAAAGTAGTATCCATTCCTGAGAAGGATAACCGACTCAGTTTGTTTTCCAAGGTTGTGAAATGTCCACTCAACGATTCCCTGATTCTCATCATACCAGCTCCAAGTGACACCGATGTTCTGACTGACCCTGTACCCTTTTATCCTCGTATCCAGATCAATTATGGGTTTACTGAGATGAATGTCTCTTATTAGCATTTTCGAGTTCCTTCCTTATTTTTTCAAGCTCCTCGAGTATCCTTTCGAGGCGTATATTCGCTAATCTAAGTTGTTCCGCTATTTCATTAAATTTTCTATCTGCGTCTCTAAACATTATGCAAACACATCCAGAAGAGAAGAATATTTAGACCTTATTCTATCCATAACTTCCGCATTGGCGAACACACTCTGGTACAGCTGTATTATCTTTATGAGGGAACCATAACCCCTAACCTTCACTTTACCCATGAACACGGCATCTGTTATGCTTATCGGGACACGTTCACCTTTATCATTCTTTTTATATCCAAGTATCACCCATGCTAGGGACTGAGGGGTAACAATAAGTTCGTAATGAATCGTCTCAGGTGGTTGCTTGAGGAAGTATAGTTTATCTTTCGCTCTCAGGTATACTTCACCCAGTTCTTCCTTGAAATCGTAATCCATCAGCACCACCTTGAATATTGCGTGCTCCACAAAACCATACTGCTGTTTTATCGCTTCAATGTCCACTTCACTATTCACGTAGCGCACAAGTTCGACGAGTATTGGAAGGAGAGATTCTATCAACCCTTCCTTGACGTTCTTCTTTATCCTTCTGATAATCGAAGTCCCAGTCTTTGCACGTTCAACCTGTTCCGCTATCGCTTCAAACACGCTCATATCGTTGAACAGGGGATTCGACTCCATGATTTTCTGTGGCATCATCGGGTCAAGCGGTAGTTCATAGTAGTTCTCTATTCCCTTTTGTTTAACATACTCCGATAAATCCCTTGAACCATACATCCTGTTCCCATCAAGGTAAGCAAAATTCTGTATCACGCACAGGATAGGAATTTCCGCATACTCCATAACCTTCACAGTTCTCGAAAGGTCTACCTCGGCTGTTACAGGGTGAAGCACAATCACCGCACCAGCCATCTGTTCCTTAAAATTGCTGGCTATCATCTTCAAAACATCCCCTGCCCCACCCGGTGTGTCTATGACGATGTAATCCATGTTACCCAGGTTTTCAAGGCTTTCCAGATAATCTTTAAGTAGATACTGGATATCGGTACCTATAAGATATGTAGCCTGATCCCTGTATGTTATGAGGGAAAGGGAGAACACATTTATACCATTCCACACGACTGGTTTTATCACCTTCGTTTCATAGTCTATCTTGCTGTTCTCACTCAAGTTGAGCAGTGTCCCGATGTTTGAAGACTCGAAATCTGTGTCTACGAGAGCGGTTTTACCCTTTTTGGAGAGCGCCTTTGCAAGGTTTATTGCTACGATCGACTTCCCAGTACCCCCCTTCGTCGCTACACTCAGGACAACTTTCAACTTTATCTACTCCTTGAATTCTTCAGGAATATACTGGGATAAGTTCTTTGATGGGTTGGGTGGAGATGGGGGACCTCTGTTCTTTGCTATTTCGGCAACATACCTCAGGGGTTCCTTCGTCTTTATCACATCCGTGAAACCCCTTATTGCTTCCGATATCACCGTTGCTTCATCACTCAAACCTTCGACCTGCGGTCTTGAAACCAGCTGTCTCAGGGATGCTATTTCATTCTTCAGCTCTTCCTTTTCTTTTTCTGAGAGCTGATTCTGAAGCAGTGTTACCTTTTTCTCCATTTCTTCAAGTTTCATCATTATCATATCCTTCTCGGGAGATGATGATCTTTCCTTCAACTCGTTTTTTATCTGCTCCATTCCAAGATTGAGCTGTTCCAAGAGAAAGTCCTTTGTCTGTGCTACTGATTCTTCTAGTTTTCTTAACCTCTCTTCCTCTCTCCTCTTTTCTTCTTTTTCTTCATACTCCCGTCTGAGCTTCTCCATTTCTTCCCTGTGTCTTCTTTCCATGTCCTCGATCATCAACCTTATATCATAAGGTGGAGGTGGAGGGGGATACATCGGTGGACGACCTGGATACTGTGGATATGGTGCACCTTCCTCTCTGTGCATCCTCGGCTGATAATACCCATAGTCGGTTGGTGGCGAATAATCGTATGAATACCAGTTATAATTCGCCTGGATGCGTGCCTTATTTTTCTCTTCTTCCAGTGCACGTATGTAGTCCTGAACAATCAGGTTGGCTGCCTTTCGTTTTTCTGAAGTGGGGAGTTATATGAGGTTGTGAGTAAATCCATGAGTTCACTCGGGTGAAGCGCAACACCTGACGACCTGCTTCTGGCAACAAGGAAGTCAATCAGTTTAGAGGGGAGTTGCCACGCCGTTAAAACTTGCTGGAGAATCTGCCATGGTTGTCTCGGTGAACCTATATCAATCGGCAGTTCTTCTCTGGTTTCTTCCCGTCTCTTCTTAACTATGTCTTCCACGTTTTCTTCTATTTTCTGTTCTTCTATGACTTCCTGTTTTGGTTCCTCTCCGTTCACCGCGTTTGCTTTACAGTTATCGGGAAGCATGGATGACCTTATCGATTTATTACATTTGGGACACTTATACCAGAAATTACCATTCCTTATGAAGTGGTCGACCACATTTTTACAGTAAGGACACATGCACGTTTCTTCGGACATCTCTGCCATAGATACATAAACATACATGCGTTTAAAAAGGTTTTCCTCGAAAGGAAGGGTTTTTTAACTTGTGTGCATGTAAAGGTATGTGTCCCTAATAGAGAATATTGTAGAGAACGTCAGGGGAAGGGAGATACTGAAGCCATATCAGGTTGGAACTCCACAGCCACCTCAAGGGAAGGAATACACTGTTTATCAGGTATCTCTGACTGTGCTTCAGCCAGGTGCCAGGACGACTGTGCTGGATTATCAAACAGGGTCAGGATGTGTATTACATGTCGGGGCTCTTCCTCGGCGAAGACTTAAAGGTATCCATGTATTTCAAGAATAATCAGAAACCCCTAGAGTTCTTCTACTCAGACCTGGTGAATTACAACTTCAAACATCAGTTTAAGATTCCACTCATCGTGAACCGCTTTCCCATTCTTGACAGTCGAACTACGATGTATGCGTGGAATGTGGCTTTCAACCCAGAACCAAACATACCCATATACGATGTTCTCAAAGTGGACATCACAAACGTGAACACCCTACGATGTATGGTATCAGTTCTACTCGATTTATGTTTCTTAAGAATAAATCCTCTCAAGCAATCCCCTTTCCATCCGTCTGACCTCTTCTTTTAACTGCACATATTTCTTCAGCGCATTCAGGATGGCGAGCCCCTTCGCTGTGAGGTGGTATGTCTTGTTGTTCACTTCTATGAGTCCGTATTCCTTACAGAATTCTAGGTAGCGGTTGCACACAAATGGGTTTGTTCGTGAAGAAAACATGATGTGTGTGTAGCGTGCTGGATTCCCCTCATTATCCCTTTCACCTATGATTTGAAGTATGTCCAAGAGTACCAGATCCCCTGTTCTCCTCATCAATGGTTTTCTCTTTATTGAACGGAAGGGATTAAATTTTCGCTCAGCCATATTTAATATAATACTAAGTATCATATTAATTTTTCTTTTCTTTCAATTTTGTATATTGTGATCTACTCTTCTATTCAGTTTTAGAAAGTCTCCACAGTGGTTCCCAGTACCAAGTCCCAGAGTATACGGTGCTGGTCGAATTGGATGGGGCGAACACTATACCAGAACCTCTCTGGTAGAACAGTGTTTCAAAGTAAACCCTGCGGTTGCACCCCTCGACGGAACACCTATCAGACTTTTTGGGGTGAACTATCAACACCTGGTCACTATCCGCCAACGCTGAGAGAACACCCTGAGCCAAGTGATATTTACAGTAGGTTCCCATGAAGATTAAACTATGGGGAAGTATTTATACTTTTAGAATCCCCGCCCCTAGAAGGGGCGAGGTTTTGGAAACTGTATAACTATGGGGAAGTGTGAGCTACCCCTCAGCTGAAGCCTCGGGGCTTCCTGCTTCCACGACCAGACTCGATCCCCACTTCACCCACAGCGGAGGTTCCATCGAACTGAACCGTTGTGTAGTGCCCCGTGTGGAAGAGGGGTTACGGAGGGTTTGCTCTCCACAGGCGTAAATTCCCCGAGCACCGTGGGTACTGATACAATCATTTCTCTTGGATTATTAAACATTTCGCAATTCATCTCCTCGCTGAAGCTTCAGCGGGGAGCCTGCTCTCGGCTACCACCTTATCAGCTGGGAACCCACTTGTTGATGGCAAAGTCCCTGATCTCTTCCCACCCGTCTGGTCTTGGCTGAGCTGGTGTACCTGAGTTCACGATGTTGATGTACCACTGTGGGTGCAGTATAAGACCTTGAAGGCTCCAATCGCTTTCCCTATACCTGAAGATCACAGCGTTTGCATCGTCGTTTTCGATATACACATATCCGTCCCCCAAAGCTATCATCCTCCTGATTTTCTCACCACTAGATCCAGCCTCGTTGTTGGGAGAGACACCAATGTAGAGAGAGCCCTTATAGGTGAGTGAAGGTGAACCCGAGCTTGGAGGTGTAATGTTGAGCACGTGTACGAATGTTTTACGCACAGGGTTACCCTTGTTTGAGTAGAATTCAGGTAGACCAGTGTTGAGCATAGGTGGCAGAGGTAACTCATTCGGATAGAAGTAAAAGCCTACAAACACGTAGTCTTGGTCTGCGGCTATCGCTGTAGGAAATACGTCGCCACCAGCGCTAAGGTATGGGTTCTGCCATTCAGCTAACACTTTGTAAGTGTTTGGGTCAATCATATCCACAATTGAGGAGTAACACCCAGAAGTCTGCCCACTCGCACAGTTACCGAACCATGCACCAAAGAAAGTATCCGTATAAACGTCATAGGTGGCAACAACGTATTTCTGAGTGCTCTGGTTCAGCACTTTAAGCGTTGTTGGGTCCACCTCGTATATGTACGAGGATTGAGGGTGCCTCCACAGACGCTTGCCATCGGTGTGGAGCTCGTTGTACGAGAAAATGGATGTCGCAGAGGTGTCGCCAACACCTGATGCGGAAGCTACGAGTTCACCCGTGGATGCATCATACTTCGCAATGTTACCAGAAGTGTCTGAAACATAGACGTACCCTCCAAACGCGATAAGTCCGTACAAAAATTCATCACCGGGTAAGCTAACACCTGTGCTCCACACGGGTGTCGATATGTCATTAGGGTCATATTTGTAGAGTACGACTGGAATACCACCTGCAGAATGGAGACCCAACGCGTAGATATAGCCATCATCACCATAGACAATTCTGTTGTAGCCCCAACTTGGTGTAGGACTTAGCGTTATCTGACTGTAAGGCAAGCTGTTTGAACCTCCGTAATACTCAGATTATCGTTTGGAGATGGAAGGTTCACGCGGGCGAGTATGGCTGGATTAGTCCAGTGAGTTGTGAAGAGGTATTCGCCCGAAGGAGATGCAGAACCCCACGCGAATGGGTTACTCATCGGTATGAATGCCAAGCAGGGTAACCAGGGACATCTTGACATGGATATGTTGAACCAGGCGCACACGTATTACTTATGATGTACACATCGAACCAATAGGGGTCTGTTGCATTGAAGTGAACTACATATACACCCTGCGGTATGGTGACCTCTACCATACTCTCCGTCGTAGGCGGCATAATCGACTGTGTCCCCCCCGCTGGCCAACGATGTCAACGTCATTTTAGCGTCTTTGAACAGGCTGAACGGAAGGCTTAACGCTTCAGGATAAAAATGGAGTATTGCAGTACCCGTGGATGCTGGACCACTGAACTGACTAGCCACTACGATGGTAGTGGGCTTACCCTCCACTAGGGTTATGGGGATATCAGAGTATGGGTAGAAGGGTTGGATAGCGTCCGACGCCGTAGCATTTGGTGCTGTACCGCTAATAGAGAAGTAGTATTGACCCGACGGAAAACCACCAATAGGGGCGGTCTTCCCATAGTAATAACCGGATTGGGGTATTTCAGCGAAACTACCATTCCATGAGAAGGCAACGTTGCCGCTGGAGTCCTTCAGAGTCATCTGCACGTTCGTAAACCCCTTGTCATCGAAGCTAAGTGACTTCACAAACACAGTTGAAAGTGGTTGCGGAGGTGTCATGGTGTTGAACCCAGCAAGATAAGTGGCTGGCTCCGAGAACTTGCCATTATACTCAGCTAAAAACAGGTATAAGCCCTCAGCTGGGGTAGTGAAGGTATAGGTGGCTGTACCCGACGAATCAGTGGTGAGGGTTACGGGACCATTATCACCATTCGTGATGTAGAGATTAACAGTAGCACCAGAAATAGGCTGATTCGTTGAAGGATTCGTCAGGGTAACCGTAGCAGTTACACTTGAAGGGTAACCACCACTCGAAGCACTGAGTTTCAGACTGACACCACTAGGGGGAGTGGGTGTAGGGGTTATGACGTCTATTGTAACAACTGGACTCTTAACCATGCTTCGCTTCGCCTATGCGCCCGATGGGTTAGCATCAAGCCAGAAGTTATAGCTACCAGTTTGTAGGTTCGACGTCTGCACCGTCACACTCCAGTTACCGCTTGAATCCGTGGTCACACTCTGCGAAGTGGGTGCTGGAGGCGTACCCGAACTGGGTATTGGACCCTGCGTGAAGAAGTAGAACACGGTGTTCCCAAAGGGGTGACCACTTGAATCCGTGGCTGTGCCACTGAAGGTGAGCACAGAACCCTGCGGTACCTCGGGTGGACTCGAAGGTGGATTTGAGGACGACCAAATAACTTTACCGTTAGCGGCCACTTGTAAGGTGGATGATCCAGCTGACACAACGATTGTGGCTGAAGGTGACTTAACAGAAACCGTAACAGTTGTGGACATACACAGTAGTATAGACTCACTCATTAAAAAGGGTTTTTAAGCTTACTCCATGTGGGCCTCCCAACCCACAAGCGTACAGATTTCTCCATTCACCCCTATCACAACCCTGTCCTCTTCTCCTACCCCTAGCATTTCAAGTAGCTTCTCCTGGTACCTTAGAGCCTTCCTGAGTTCTTCAACAGGTGGGTCGAGTGCCACTAAGACGGCTAAAGCCTGATTCTGGTGGAACTCTTCCGCTATCGCACCCTGCAACGTGGCGTGTGGGTCATCCCTGTGCTGTCCCCATATCGCTGTTGCAAGCGCCATCTTCTCCCCTATCAACGGCTGACACGCAAGCCACGCGACAAACGAGTCCTCCAACGCCTTCCTGTGGAACTCGGCTATCCTCTCCGCTATCTGTGAAGGCTTCAAGGAGTCAAGCATTCTACAGTGGCACAACTCCTGTGCGTGTATAGTATCCAGAAACCTCTGGGCAAACGTGGGAGCTTGTCGTAGTAGAGCTTTTTTGCTAGTGCCTGTGTTCGCCACACCTATACGGCAATCCCACCACGACGTGTTATACTCCCTTACCTCCTTCCTCAGCTCCCTTAAAGCCACGTGCTTCATAGCGTAGATACCGTTGAGGTGTATTCTACGTATCAACTCAAATTTCTCGTCATCCATCATTTCTCTCACCACCTGAGAGTCCGTGAGGGCGGGGAGCTAAGTATAAATATGTGTTCGGGATTAAAAAAGATTGGGGATGTTCCCCAAACTGATGCGGGTATGTTACCCGCTATGAAGAATAAAAATACATTGGTGGAAAAATAGCCCGTGCCTTAATGAGAGGTACGGTCGGGGGTGCGTAAACACCCTGAAGGGGAGAGGAAGGTGCGTCGAGAAGACCACTGGAAACCCCAAAGCCCTGTCCGAAAGGTCAGGGTAGTTTACCCATACCTTGACTTCACCTTAAACACGTGGAGGGACAGGTACAGGAACACAAGAGAAGTAAGGTAACCTAGAGAAGCAGAACCAACAACGTGTAAAAGAATAGAAGGGTTAGACGCAGTTAGACCGTTGAACACGACATCACCGCTATCACTGGGACACCGACAAAGGTGTTCTGTAAGAGGGCAAGTTTAGTCCTCGGGTTCACTTTGTTACTCCCTTGCCTCGTATGTCCCCACAATGGAGAAGGAGGGAGAGGTTCCGGTGATTGCGAATCGAACCTGCCAGATGTAGGGGACATTCACGTTGCCGAGAACCGTGGATGCGCCGTTTATCCACACGGTTGCCACACCATTCGCTATGATGAGCCTGATTGTTGTGGGCGCGGTTGTTATCGCAGTGCTGTTCAGTTTGAGTTCAAGCACTGGTGGCCTCTCCGAGGAGTTCACGTTGACGTTCTGTGGTTCCGACTGGGTCAAGCACGTCGAAGTAGGCTGTGAGTCCCTGACCAGTCGCAAGGTGCCTGACACGGCTTGGATAGTTAGGTTGACTGCAAGCTCCTTGTGGTTT
>Ga0074076_100201_pt1 | contig 10794 bp, 15 predicted proteins | sample YNPg_D_FD_63713 | JGI IMG/M metagenome (GOLD analysis project Ga0074076, IMG submission 63713) | Hot spring microbial communities from Beowulf Spring, Yellowstone National Park, Wyoming, USA - YNP_Beowulf Spring_D v2 (version 2) | ecosystem: Environmental > Aquatic > Thermal springs > Hot...
TTACCTCAAGTGAAACTGTGGCCCTCCATTCACGTTATCTGCTCCCTGTTTACTGGAGATTAATTAATTACCTTCCAGGTATACATTATCAACACTCATGAAAACGGTATACTCAGCGTTGGCTGTGGATTCCAACAACTCAGCCCTTTCCCCTGAGAGACAATTAGCCGTAGTTGTGGCCAAGGCCTTATCCAAGAAGGTTAGGGTAACCTCAATGAGTCTAGTTGGGTGGCCTCTACTCCTCCTCAGAGTAGAGGAGACCGGGGCGTACTTGATATTTGACGAGAGTGGTACCATCGAAACCTCAATAAATAGAGGTATACTACAAAACCATTCTCTATTTCTGGACAAACTATCGCAACTCGGATCCCCAGAGGAATTCCTGGGCTCCATGACCTCAATAAGTTGGGGAGAACTCAGGGGAAAAGAGAACTTTAGGCTCAAGGGACTAGTGGAGAAGGATTTAACGCCCTTAATTAAAAACGTCTCTCTATCCCTCAACTTAATCCCCCTGGATAGACGGTTCACAGAGGAGAGGGCCTCACTTGAAATGGAGGAATGGAAAAAGATCCAACAGACAGTATCCGCTGAAATAGCGAGGATCGACGAGTACGTTAGACGTTTGGTTACTATCTCTGAGATTTTCATAGGGAAATTGGCGGAGGAGAGGCAGAGGATAGAGGCCAAGTATAGTTATGAAATAGACGGAGAAAGGCAGAAGTTGGAGGATCTCCTCAAGGCTAAAAAACCGCAAGCCTATGAGGAAGTCAAGAAGAAACTCATGGAATACGCCCCTAAGCTAGCTGAGATTTACGGGATACTGAGCAAGACACAACTAGACGCGGAGGCAGGTCTGGTGTCAGAGAAACAAATTAGGGCCTTCGTGGAGAGTAAGAACAGGGTAATTAGGGAGATCGACACCCAGATAAATTCCCTGTTAGAAAGTTATAGAGCCGAAGTGAGGAGTTACATGGAAAGGATCAGAAGGCTCGAAGAGGCTGAAAAGAGAGAACTGGAAAAAGTGGACGAAAGGATACAGGCCTTAAGGGACGGGGTTGAGAGGATAAGGACGGAACTCCTCTCGCTAAAGCAAAGTAAAGAGGCCGAGCTCGATCAGTTGGCCTCTCTTGGGAGGAGAACAATATTCGCCGACGAGAAACTTGAGGTTATAATTCCCTTCTTAGTCGTCAAGGACGAGTATGGTATGACCCAAGTTCTATCCCCGCAGAGGTATTCAGGTAGGGCGAGATCGCTACTTGGTTTTGGAACTAAGCTGGAAAATATCTCAGTGTCTATACATGAGGACATATCTGACATGGAAGCAAGACTTAGCGTAGTGAACTTCCCAGATAACGTTAGAATCGTGAGAGGTGATCTAGAGAAGGGACTCGAATGGCTAGAGAGCGAGGGATGGAAGGTCCGAAGAATCGTTGAAGAATATTACATCTCCTGAGGGGTTCAAGTTCCATAGGTTTTCATATGATATCTACCCTCAGCCCTAGGTTTCCTCAACGACACTCGTCCTTTTTCAGCCCTCCTCCAACTCCTCAACATTGAGCGTCGTTTATTGCCTTGTCAACGTAGTGTGAGGCCAGGACGTTGACCTCCTCCAGCTCGTCCCTCAACACCTTGTACACTCCCTTCTTCTCTGGGAGGGTTATCTTGACCTTCGTGATGACTTTCTTACCCCTCTTAACCCTCCTTTCTTTTAACTTGCACTCCATCCCACAACCGGTCTAATGCATCCTGCAAAAGGACTCTGTAGTTCTCCAGCAGTACCCTGCTCTCCTCCTCCTTGTCGTTCTTTATGGAGTGTGTAAGGTAAACGTACTCTTCCTTTGGTGTAAAGCTCCTACGCCTTAATTTCCTCGGCGCACTTCCTCACCTTCTCGTACTCACGACTCCCCATACCGTACAGTTTCCCGAATGAGACCAAGATGAAAATTAAGTCTATCAACTCTTGTCCTGTTGTCCTGTCCTCCTTGTTCAACACCTCTATTTCACAACTGTGCGCTCTGCATACCTCCTCTACCATCTCGAAGCCGAACCTCACCAGTTTGTCTGGGTAGGCTACGGCTTTCGACACTTCGTTGTTTACTATCATCCTCAGTTGAGTAACCCCCTCCTCTTCACGTTCAACGAAGATCCCACGTCCGTGATGACCTGCTCGTGGTCCTTAACGTTCTCCTCGAGGTACTTAACTTGCTTTGCCAACTCGTCCTTTCGCGATGACACTCCAGCGTATAATACCACTTTCCTCTTCCTCACAATTCCCATCAACTTTTCCACGTCCTCCCTGAACCTCCACTTCCCGGTCTCTAGTACAGGTTTAATATAACCTTTCTTAACTAGCTCTGTAACTTACGGTAGGATATTCCTAGTTTTTGGCACACTTCCTTAGGTTTCAGCATTACAATTAAACTTACATATAAAGAGTATAAACTTCACGGTTTGTCTGAGACTGTTGTCAACGGCTTTCCATTGGACTCCCATACTTTATAATCCAGTATGTGGAAGTGTTATCCGTGGATGCTAAGACCAAAGGAAAGGCGAGAAGAATAAAGATAAGTGAAAGTATATCTGCGTTCAAGGAAGAACTGAGGGCAATAACCTTTGAACCGATCTACGGAGACTCGGTTAAGGATATTATTACGAGACTTACGGCAAAGATTCAGGAGATCTCAGAGAAATACGACTACGACATCGAGTTTCCCAAGAAGGCTGAGGTAGAGACCGACGGCAACATCTACTACTTTGACTACCAGTTGAAAGTAAAGACTAAATCGGGTACAAAGAGACTCACCATGAGAGTGCAGTACATCATGTATGACCAAGAAGGTTGGGTAGGAATGATAACGGAAGTCGAGTGAAAGGTCTACATTCATCTAAACTGACAGCAGTTATGGGACTTTAACGTAACTTAAAGATTTTCATCAGCCTGGGTGGTCAGCCTAAATGACGTTCGAGAACCTGAGGAACGCCCCCACGCTCCCCAGGTTCAGCTCCCCCACCAGCTCCCTGACGACGTTGTTGACGGTGAAGATCGTGAGGTGGCCCTGAAGCCTCCTCCAGAATGAGGAGTCCCAGGGCCTTGACGTCCCTGTGGAGCTCCTCGATCTCCCACACGACAGGCCTCCTCGATCTCCTCCTCGCTGAGCGAGGGGTCGGTCGTGTAGAGGTACCTGGCGTGTGTCATGGAGTCACGTTTACGTTCCCGGACTAGCAACTTCACCGTAATCGCTCGGTCTCCCAGGGTCAGGTCGGGTAGTAGACTCCGGGGGGTATCCCACTGGGAGGTGTCCCTCCACCTCCTCGAGGGTCCCCTGGACCGACTCGACCCTGAGCTCGGTTGGACTTGAGCTCGACACCACGTTGTCCGTCACGAGCTTCTCGGACAGTACTGGAGTCGAAGACGACCCTGGCTACCGGAAGCGCCCCTTGAGCACGTCCAACATCGGCCACCTCGATCTTGGTCTTAAACTCGGCGACCCTCACAAATCCAACATCTTCCTCACGGCGTAGGGGAAGGCTCCCACCATGAACGTCCTGCCCGTGGAGAGGTCCACTATGGCGACCGTGAGGAGCTTGGCCCTCTCGAACCTCCCGTGGGTGTGGCAGTAGATCCAGTGGTTCTCAGGGGCTCACGTCCTTCCCCCTGGAGTACTCCTTGTGGTCCACGGTGTCGTCTATGATGACGGCTACCTGACCCTTCACGAGCCTGACAGGACCTTAGTCCCTCCACGCGTCGTCGAGTTCTCCCAACGCCTCCAGCAGGTTTGAGTAGTCCAACCCGAACGTCTCGGCCGCGTTCCTCACGCTGGCCCTCCCACCTACCAGGACCATGAGGATCAGTGCCAGTTAACCTTCCTGCTCCTCCCGTTCCTTAACTGCTGTGGTTTATTAACCACGGTCTACCCTTGAGTTATCCTCAGCCCGGATGAGGCCCGCCTTTATCAGGCCCCTGAGGCTTTTTAAACGTGGCATAAACCTTAATTGTTTACGTTGAAGTTGATTTGTGGGATACTTCAATTTTAACGGAAAAGACGTGAAACTTACTTTTAATTAGACACTGGATTTTGAATTTAAGAAGATTCACTGGACTAAACGTCTAAGAAAATTGAACGGTCCCACAGAGCACACGAAAGTAAACAACACGGACTTCACGATAATCTCTGAACAGGATAGATGAAGAGTTGAAGAGGGATTTGGAAGAGTTTGGGACAGATTACGCGAGTTTAGTTAAGAATTAAACTCCAGCAAATGGTAAGAATGAAATCCTATGTAGCCCAAACCCCATAGCATCACGTCTTCGACACGTTCACGTGACGCTCTCATGAACTTCTCCTTATGAACACTGCTGAGGCTATCAGTCCAATGGAGAACCCTGCTATGACCTCCAGGAGGAGGTAGTTCGTCTCGGTTTTAGGTTGCTTATACTTGACGTGTTGGAAGTCGGAACTTAATGCCTTACTGAAGTTGTAGCTTTTCAGAAAGTCGACTAACGACCTGAACTCCGAGGACACAGAGGAGATGAGCTTGTTCAATTGTGGAGATGAGACAGCATAAGACTCGGAGAGCGAATAGTTGCCGGGGAAATAGACCACATATAAGGGTTGGGTGACGTTAAAGAACGTTACCTCGCCGCTGGAATTAGTTAAACCTACGTACTCCTCCTTGAGTCCCAGTCCGTGCGGAACCAGGATCTCCACCTCTTGATTCGAGAAGGTATAATTGCCGTATTGCAGGGTAACCTTTACGGTCGTGTTCCTCTGCACAGTGGATATCGTTGGAGGGACGGGCCAGAGCACAGAAGGTGAGTTAATCCCCGGTTAATCAATGCAAAGGGAAGCTTAATGTCTTGTAGGTCTGGAGTGACGACCACGCCGTAGGCCGACTCTGCAGTGTCCAGACCCACTGAGAGGGCCGATGGGACAATGTTCAACTTGGTGGCATTGAGGAAGTAGAGCTCAGCGAAACCCACTGCACGCATGTCCACGACCACTAGCCTCCCCCAGGTCCTCCCCAAACCAGCTCCAAATCGTTGGGAAGGCCAGCAATTGAAAGGCCCCCTAACCTGAACTGACCTGAAAAGGGCAGGGTTAGGAATACTTTCCTATCCCCGTTCAGGGAGTAACCGAAGCTTAATCCGCCAGAAGAGTTCATGAAGAGCGCCAGCGAGACCGGTAAGGTAACGTTGAAGGTGGGGCCTTGATAACAGTACACGCCCAAGTTCCTAAACGTAGTGGTATTGGAGTGTAGTGCCGTGAAAGGCCCAGTCAAGTTCCAGAAGTTGATAACCAAAGTGACAGTGAAGGTATCGTTGGAGGTTTGGTGAAACAACATGACGTCCTGGGCCCAGAAAGATCCGTTCAGCATGGCGTTGAGCTGAAGCGATGCGTTCCCGTAAGTGAAGGGTTGGCCGGAGATGTAGGACTCACCAATGTGGAGGTAAGTTAGGTTGGTCTGTCCCTCGACGAAGGTGGTTGAAATTGTGCCGGTGATGGGGAAGAAGGTCACTCCTGTGGGGAAAGAGAGGGCAGGCTGAGAGAGAGGTAGAGTCTGTGCCGTGGAGGTCAAGGGTAAGACTATTAAGAGTAAAAAGGCTATGCCCGCCAGTCTCATGAACATGTTTTTATTGTCCCGCACAATAAACTTTTTCGTGGCACATGCTTACGTCATTCCAGTAATAATCATAATCGTGGTACTTATAGTCTTAATTGCCACCGGCTATATATACGATCCCATAGTTGACGTTCCCTCAGCGGCCCTAATAGGATTCCTAACGTACAGGATGATATACGTAATCGCAAAGACCAGGAAGAGGAATCTGTTCACCTATCGCGGAAAAGTTGGGAGAGCAGTGGATGACATACCCAAAGGCAAGACTGGCTACGTAGTAGTTGAAGGGGAGTATTGGGTTGCGGTGGGTCTGGAGGATATAAAGAGCGGAGAAGAAGTGGTAGTCGAGGAGATGAGAGATTTAAAGCTCTTTGTTAAAAAGAAAGCTAATGAAGCTCTCGTATGAGGCAGTGGAGAGACTGACTGGATCAGGCAGATACAGTCTAGTGGAGAATGAGGACAGTGTGGTCCTAATTTACTATCCGCCTACCGCTGAGGAGGCATCTGGTCTTCCTTCTGAGACACTGAGAACTCTGGAGATCAGGCTTAAGAGAGGACAGTCTGAATACGAAATACTTGGGGCTCAGGTGAAGGAGAACGGACGGGTTGTTAAGGACGTTACTCCTCAAGAACTCGAGCTCTGGCTCCAATTTGTCGAGGGTTGAAAACATGTACATCTTCGTTTATGGGAGCTTAAGGTACGGCTTTGAGCTGCACCACTACCTTAGGAGGGCCAGATTCGTCGGGCTCGCCTTTGCAGAGGGGTACGACATGTTCAACCTGGGAGGATATCCAGGTGTAGTTAAGGGAGAGGGCCGAGTGTGGGGAGAAGTATACGAGGTCGACGAGAGGACGATCTCCATCCTGGATCAAATAGAGGACTTCAAGGGTGAGCCTGACGATCTTTATGTCAGGGAACAAACTAGGGTTTACTTCGACGAGAAGCGGAGTTTTTACTTGGACAACGTCTTTCTCTACAGGTATAACCAAGATGTTGGCGATAAGGAGCCCATAGTCGGAGGAGATTATTCTCGATGGATAAGGATGCCGGTGATAACGAACTATTTTGCCTATGCTGAGAACACTAATTATGAGGTGTTAGAGGAGAGGGGAGTAAGAGAGGTCCTGAGGGAAGTCAATGCGATCCTCCCTGGATATAGGCTGATTTTTGACATACCCTGCAAGTACGGGCTTTGTGCCAACCTGAAGGAGGATCCTGAGGGAAAGGTCTGCGGTTATATTTACATGCTGACCGAGGACTCCCTCAACTCCTTGGACAAGGCAGAGGAGCACATAATAAAGTACCTAAGGAGGGTGGTCAAAGTCCAGGACCAGGAGGGAAAAACGTACTTCGCTGTAGCCTACCTCTCCGACTTTAAGGAAAACTCGGGCCCCCCGTCCCCTCAATATAAGGAAATAATAATAAGGGGCCTACAATAGGAGATGGAAGGGGGAGTGCCTAAGCACTGGCCTGTGATGATTACTCCCCAGCCGGAACCGTGAGGAGTCCTTTAAGTTCTGAGCACAGCGTTGAAAGGCTAGGGCTGTCAAGAGTTAAGTCGGGGTCACTGTCCTGTCGACACTCAGGCATTGGACATACGCATATCTTCCCCAGATCAAGGGTGTCTTCTCAGGATCAGGGATGAGGCAAGAGTAAAATTACCCGTAGGTCTTAGCCTATCCCTTCGCAACCTGGGGCCTCCCAGCCCTCAGACTCTTTGTAAATCTTATGAAGGACGCTCAAGGAGACTTACATCCTGGTCTTCATTTCTGAAACTGCCCGTAGAGCCTGTGGAGTTCTGCCTCCTTTCACGAGCAAGGCGTTGCTAACAGTTTCCGATAAACCGTGAAGTTAATAGTCCTTGAAATTAAACAAAGTCTACCAGACCGGATGTGGATGGGTTTTCCTAAACGGTGTGGCGATAACCTCAAGATGTTCGGGTTTCCTCATCAGGTTCACCTAATGGACGGGGGTTGTCCCGATAAAGGGGCAGAGGAGGAATTGGTCTTCCCGGATCCAGGTGGCCCAGGGCCGAGGGTTAAACGGGAATTCATGAAATTTCAATGAGGCCCAGCCCTAATAGGTTCCTTGCCTATGAGCTCAAGTAGCTCCACCGGGAGATCTGAAAAGCGAATGTTTAACTCCCCGGTTAATTGACTGAGTTAGCTACCTAGTCCTCGGGATATCGTTTCTCTACGTGACTGATCGCTTATACCCTACTACGTCAAGTTCAGATGAACCAAAGTACTTTACCCCTTCAGTTTGTACGTGACTTTGTTTAACTCCCCGGTTAATTTTTAGACGTAACGTTGGAGCTCCTCAATCTTCTCAGCTAGCTTCACGTCTAGTTCAGTGACTCCTCCCTCGTCATGGGTGGTGAGAGTGACCACAACTTTGTTATAGGAGATGCAGATGTCGGGGTGATGATCCATGGAGTCCGCCACGGGCCTGACGAGGTCTACGAACTTGACCGACGCCGAGAAATCCCTGAACTTGAACTCCTTTACCAAAGAGCTGTTCTCGTATTTCCAGCCCTGGAGTAACTTCAACCACTCCCTTATATTCTCCTCAGAAAGTTTTACCATGTAGAGCATTAGACGTAGTAACTTATTAGGGTTTCCTAGATACAGTATATATACAGTGTTTCTAGCGTATTACGAACCCTAATATGAGTGACCTGAAATTTTAAATGAACAAATGTTCATAAATAAAGAATAAGTATGACCGGTTTCGATGGTATTAACGTCCTGTGATCCTGTCCCTGTGTTCAAGCAGCGTTTCTCACTCCCCTAATCATATGCTCTCACTTTACTAGTTTGTATATCAATGTCACGTCCGTCCAGAACCTCACTTCACGTCATCAGAGGAAACGACGGAAATTCACGGTCTCTCTCTGGATATTGGAGTATAAATGGCAGTGGAAACACTGCAGTTATACTGTAATAGATTGATTTGGTAATAACGCATTGAGACTTAAAGGGGATATTACTGAGAAATGGAGGAAACTACATTTAACTAGGTAAACGTATGAAACGGCGTGATCAGAGAGGCTCTGAAGGGAGGGAAGGGTGAGGTTATAAAGAACCCCAAAGTGTTCATAGATCCCCTTTCCGTGTTCACCGAGATCCCCTTTCGTGAGGACGTCATAAGGGAGACTGCAATAGCGGTGAGGTATTTCGTAAAAAACGAGGTCAAGTTCTCCAACCTCTTCCTGGGGCTAACCGGTACGGGGAAGACTTTCGTGGTAAAGTACATCTACAACGAAATAGAGGAGGTCAAGAAGGAGGACGAGGAGTACAGCAAGGTTAGGCAAGTTTACCTGAACTCCAGGGAGGTTGGGGGAACTCCGCAGGCGGTCCTCTCGGTCATAGCTGAGAAGCTCACCAACAGTATCGTCCCTAGACACGGCGTGAACTTGGGGGAATACGTGGAGAAGATCAAGGGAGTCATGAGGGGAAAGAAGGCCATAATCTACCTGGATGAGGTAGACACCCTCGTAAAGAGGAGAGGGGGTGACATAGTGCTATATCAACTCCTCAGGGCCGACGCAGACATATCCGTGATCATGATCAGCAACGACATTAACGTCAGGGACTACATGGAGCCGAGGGTCCTTTCGTCTCTGGGTCCTTCGGTTATCTTCAAACCCTACGACGCGATCCAGCTCAAGGAGATATTGGCCAAGTACGCTGAGTACGGGCTAATAGGGGGAACCTACGACGATGAGATACTCTCCTACATCGCGGCAATATCGGCGAGGGAGCACGGGGATGCCAGGAAGGCGGTCAATCTCCTCTTCAGGGCTGCACAGCTCGCTTCAGGGATAGGGTTCATCAGGAAGGAACATGTGGATAAGGCCATAGTGGAATATGAGCAGGAAAGGCTATTGGAAGCCATCAAGTCGCTTCCCTTCCATTATAAGTTGGCCCTCAGGGCCATAGTCGTGTCCGACGACGTGGTGACAGCCCACAAGATCTACACCAAGCTCTGCGACAAGCTCAGGCAGAAGCCCCTGTCCTACAGGAGGTTCTCCGACATAGTTTCTGAACTGGACATGTTCGGGATCATAAAGATCAAGATAATGAATAGGGGGAGGGCGGGCGGGATAAAGAAGTATGTGGAGGTGCAGGACAGGGATAAGGTGATCAAGGTGTTGGACGAGAATTTGAACGAGGAGATGGGATATGGCTACGAGGACGCCAGTTTGGATGATGGTAAGGAAGGTTGAGGAGAGATTGGAAGAGGTAAGGAAGAGGAGAGAGACGTTGGAAAAGGAGCTTAAGGGCCTCCCATCAGGTCACGTAGAGAGTAAACTGGTTAACGGGAGGACGTACTACTACCTCAGGTATTGGGAGGAAGGTAAGCTGAAGAGTAAGTACCTGGGCAAAGATGCTAAGGAGCATTTGGCAATGTTAGAGAAAACTAACTCAATGAGGAGAGAGATAATCTGTGTTAAGGGAGGAGGAGAAGCGTCTTGAGAAGGTTCTCGAGAGGATACTGGACGCTCTGGGAGTAGAGGAGTCAAAGTGAAAGGCCGATTAACCGGGGGGTTAATTGAGCTCTTATCCTTGATCTGCAGTTTTGGCGTTTCCATTTTTATGGACTGAATCCTTTTTCACATTAATAGAAATCTTTTTGTATTGTTTATAATTTTTTTGTTGACAAAGGATGGCCTCTCACTAGATGTGGGCTCTGCCCAAAAGGGTGGGAGTGATCCGGGATGTGAATCCCTTGCCGTTGGGCTCTAAGGAGTCCCGTGACCCGCCTACCTTGAAATCGGGTAGGTGGCTTGAGGGCTAAGCCCTACACTCCATCATGAATGAAGACTAAAATGATTGAAATGAAAGTGTAGGGACAAACGGATATTGAATGGGGTTCCTAGGTCTTGGGTTGACCTCCTCCTTCAACCTTCTTAGCACTGTTCATCAAGGCTAAGGCCGTGGACAGGGTGGGATATATCTCCCTCTCCGCAGGTACAACCACTATCAGACCTCCCTTTTGTGAGATATCAGAGAGGGTCTCCAGAAATCTAAGTTGGAGGGCAACTGGATTGGTCTGATAAGACTTAGAGGCATCGGCGAGAATCGTAGAGGCTTGTCTCTCGCCCTCGCTCAGTATGACCTTTGCCCTCTCAGTCTCTCCGCCTCAGCTTGTTCGCTATGGCTGTCAGGAGG
>Ga0074076_100202_pt1 | contig 10791 bp, 9 predicted proteins | sample YNPg_D_FD_63713 | JGI IMG/M metagenome (GOLD analysis project Ga0074076, IMG submission 63713) | Hot spring microbial communities from Beowulf Spring, Yellowstone National Park, Wyoming, USA - YNP_Beowulf Spring_D v2 (version 2) | ecosystem: Environmental > Aquatic > Thermal springs > Hot (42-90C)...
TTTCCTCGTTCCTTACGGTGATGGGTGTGTACCAAAAGAGTCAGGCTGAGTATAACTATGCGTTGAAGGTCTACCGCGAAAACGTAGTCGACGCCGCTCAGACATCCATCCACATCCTAAGTGTCACGGTGACCTCGAGCACACTATTACTTAAGGTTTCAAACAATGGGTCCACCAGCCTCTACGAATACGGGTATTTTGCACTCGTAGTTGATTACTATGCCAATGTGTCGGGTTCAGCTGTGCTTATCGTTTCCCTCTATAAATATTCTTCTTCACCAACAGCGTATGAGTGGACGAGTCTGACGGGTGAGCTCTACCCGTCGAGTGTAGGTGAGTTCAAGGTAGTTCTGCCATACCCACCATACGCTGGTCGGGAGGCGAGGATTGCGCTCGCCACAAACTATGGTCCGGGTGCGTTTTGGAGTGGTACGCTATGATGATTGTAAAGACAGGTAACGAGGAGCTTGATAGGAGAATTAGCGGTATACCTCACCCATCCACAATAATAGTTGAAGGAGATCACGGTGTGGGTAAAACCGTGTTCGCGGGCCAGATAGCCTACGGCTTCCTCCAGAACAATATGAGGGTTGTCTTTGTTACAACCGAAGCACTCAGCTACGACTTGGTTGTTAAGCTACGCGGCGTGAAAGTCGACTTGGTGGAAGCCTTCCTGGAGGGTAGATTTAGGGTTGTCCCAGTGAACGTTAAGCGATTCAGCTGGCTTTCAAAGCAGGCCGAAGACCTGCTCTCAAGGCTTTTAGAGTATGTTGGAGGGGTTGCAGTGGATAGTATAATAGTGGATAGTCTGAGTCTTATGGCATCATATGTTGAGGAGAGGGCTCTGCTTGACTTTATACGCAACCTCAGACAGCTCCAAGATAAGGGTAAAACGGTGATACTCACGGTTCACCCCCCCACTTTCGACGAATCGCTCCTCACCCAGGTCAGAAGTATGGTGGACGTCTACTTCAGGATTAGGGCTGTAAGCATAGGGGGTAGAAGGCTGAAGTCTTTAGAGCGCATCAAAAATACTGGGGGATTTGTTGGTTCAGAAGTTGTGTCGTTCGATATAGACCCCGCCTTGGGGCTACGGGTTGTACCATTATCGATATCGAGAGGATAAGGCTGTGTCCCAAGGGTTATGGAAACCAGCTAACTGGAGTGAGCCCTACCTACTCACATACCTATCTTCCCTTCGTGAACCCCCCCAGCGGGCGGATAACCCATCCCAGTATAAGGGCTCCGTGGTGTTCAATGTAATCTACAATGTGTGGGATGGTGTCTATATTCATGCTTTCAGCTCTAAGAGCCCTGATGGGTTTAACCAGTATGTTATCATTGAGCCCCCGAGGCCCAGTTTGGCCACGTTACTTAAGATTGAGAAGATGTTCGCGAGGAAGGTGGGTGAAAAGGACCCGCCAGCTTCAATTGAGGGTAAGGAGCAGTTCATGCTAAAGGTGCTACTCGATCTCACAAAGAGTATGAGTGAAGATGACAGGTTCGCCATAATCTACCACTTTGTCCGCGACAAGCTCTACGCTGGCCCCCTTGAGCCATTCATACGGGACACCAACATCGAGGACATATCCATACCTGGTAGGGGAACCGTGTTCATCGTCCACAAAGTGTTTGGACCTATGCAGACCTCTGTTAAGATAGAGGACCCACTCGAGCTTAATGAATTGATAATCTCGCTGAGCGAGAAGACCATGAGGCCGGTGTCACATAATAGGCCGATAATTGACGCATCACTCCCAGACGGCTCCCGTGTTAGCTTTGTGTTCGGTGAGGATATCAGTAAGCGTGGATCCAACCTAACCATCAGGAAGTTCTCCAAGGTGCCGTTGAGTATTACCCAGCTCATCTCAAGTGGGTCCATTACGCCCATGCTAGGAGCCTACCTGTGGCTCATGCTAGATGAAGGTATGAATGTCTTCGTTTGCGGTGAGACGGCATCGGGTAAGACGACAACCCTCAACGCCATCACGACGTTCATACCACCACACCTCAAAATAGTCTCGATAGAAGACACACCCGAGCTCACGGTACCACACGCTAACTGGGTGTCTGAGGTTACACGTGACACTGGGGGTGAGGGTTCAATAAAGCTCTTCGACCTCCTTAAAGCCGCCCTAAGACAGCGGCCCAACTATATCTTGGTTGGTGAGATCAGGGATAAGGAGGGTAACGTGGCCTTCCAAGCCATGCAGACGGGTCACTCGGTTATGGCCACCTTCCACGCTGCCAACGTGAACACACTCATTCAGAGGCTCACCTCGTATCCCATCGAGGTTCCACGCACCCATGTGAACAACCTGAATATCGCACTGTTTCAGACGGCGCTGTACGATAAGAAGGGTATCCTGCAGAGGAGGGTGATAGAGGTTGATGAACTCATAGATGTGGATCCAACCACCAACGATATAGTGTATGTGCCCGCGTTCACATATGACCCGATTGAGGACAAACCGGTTTTCGCGGGCAGAGGCTCATCCTACCTCATCGAGAACAAGGTTGCCGTGAGGAGGGGGTTGGATCGTAAAAACTTGGTGAAGCTTTATGAGGACCTTGAGTTGCGGGCGAAGTTTCTATCCACGTTAACCCAGAAGAAGGTTTTCAACTACTTTGAGGTATGGTCCCAGATACTCCGTGCGAGGCAAATAGGTTTGGAGGCCGTTATGGATGAAGTTATCGCGTGAGTCGAAGGATGAAATAGACCCCTACTACCTCTTTATGATCACGTTCTCACAGGCACTCTTCTCATCGGGGTACCCAGTGGCAGAAGTGCTTAAGAGGCTTGGCTCACAGGAGTACTTTTCGCCATACCACCACTACTATAAGAGGATAAGCAACTTAGTGAACGGCTTTGGGTATAAGATTTCCGTGGCGATAGGTGCAGTTCTCGTCCAGGTGAGTATTAAACCCTTCAAAGACTACTTGGTAAGACTATCACAAGCTATCTCGTATGGTGACGACCTCGTGGATTTTTTGGGTAGGGAACTTAGGACATCCATGGCCTTCTTTGAGGCGGTTAACTCGAGGAAGCAGGAGTCGATGAATACGTTCCTAGCCTTATATGGCACGCTTAACAGCGCCCTAGTATTCCTTATTGTGGATATAACCGTGCTCGCAGTGCTCTACGGCATCGGTGTATCACTTATTGTTTTGCTCTCTGTGGCTGTGGCGATGATTTCGATGGTGATGAGCCTTGTGCTCTATGTTCTCTATAAACCGTATGCGAGAATCATTTTCCCAAGGCATGCCTATGTGACTTCGAGTTTGGTTGGGTTAGTCGGCCTCCTACTTGTATTCGTAGGTCGAAGCCTCCCATTCGTTGTGGGCGCAGGGGTCATCATGCTTGGTATGGGCCTCTACTATAGGGTGATTGAGAGGGGGATTGAGAAGCTTGAGGGTGACTACTTGGTGTTTGTCAGGTATTTTTCACGAACATTCGACGTGGTGAGGAATGTTCCGGAATCGCTTTTAGGGGTTCTTAGGGGTGAGCTCGGAGCTGTGCGAGGTCTTGTAAAGAAGATGTACAATAGGATCGTGCTCGGAGTGGACAAGCGTATTGTTTTTGAAACCATGAGTGTTGAGAGCCGTAGCCACACGGTGTCTATGAGTAACGCTGTGGTTAGCTCCACACTTGAAGCGGGCGGCAACCTTGGGTCGATAGGTGAGAACTTAGCGCAGCTATTGGAGATGCTCTCCAACATCAAAAAGAGGCGTGAGCAGAATGGTAGAACCTTTGAGACAACCGTGTACACACTCCAGCTCACAAGCTCCGCCGTTAGTGGGGCGCTCATAGCCATAGTGTCAATCTTCTCTAAACTATTCCAGGCTATAGCGACCTACAATGTGTTCACGCTTGGTAACGTCAACATACAGCAGGTGAGCTTTATAGTGCTGATGGTTTTACTCGTGCTCTGCTTTACTAATGGGTTCACAATCGCTGTGGCATACGGTAAACCTACACCACTCTCGGTGTACTATATTGGTATTCTCCTTATCCTCACAGTTGTGGCCTACGATGTTACGCTCACGCTTACAAACAACCTCTTCTCAACGCTCTTCTCCCCAGGAGGAGTCATTCAGCCTCCCCCCTCATCCTAGGAAGTATAGCTCTTAAGCCGTTAAAGGCTATAATATTAAACCATAGATATTCTATATACGAAATCTATAATAATAACTATACTTAATTGGTTATTGGTAAGATGCGTATCTCTAGAAGCATTTTGGTAAACAAAGAGCTCGATGGCTACTTCAGAAGGTTCATAGAGCAAAAGTACGGCTCTCTCTGGGGTAAATACTCACTGGAGGTCGAGCACGCTATGCTAGTCGAGATGGCTTGGTGGCGGTACACGCCGCTCGACGAGCTGGGGTTCCTTAGGAGGACGGGGCAGAAGTCGCGCTCCGCCTTTGCGAGGGCGTTCAGGGGTAAACAAGTTTTGAGGGTGGTGAAAATAGACTCTACGCTTGATGCCACATTCAAGTCGTTTGTGCTCTTATCTACGGGGAGAGTGTGGGGGTCGTACTCTACGAGTATAGAGAGTGGTATGGCTCTCCTTATGCTCTTAAGCCGATTCAAACCCTTCGAAGAAGTCATTAAGAACACTGATGCCGCGATTTTGAGGCGCCGCATCCAGCGGCAATAGGGAGTGCCCGGGATGTTTTAAAAATGCGTAGGTCTGGGGTTAAGCGTTTAAAAGCTGTTAAGACATTAAAACAGGATTCTTTTATGTCGCTGAGTGGTTCGACCCGTCTGACTGCTAAGCGTGTTCAAACCCTGCTATATAAGGAGGGTTTGACCCTTAAAGGGGATGGTGCGAGGGTTCTGGTGTACACGCTACCACACGTGACGTTTAAGGGTGCAACGGTGTGCTTGGGGTATAGGCTCTACTATAGTGAGGACGCGTATAGGGGGTTGCTCTCCCTCATACCGGACGAATTTAGGAGTGTTATCACGCCGGTGACTATGAGTGTGGAGGAGTTCAATTCGTCAAGGAATGGTTACTATATTGGTGGGCTGGTCTTCCTTGAAAGTGATGATAAGGGTGGGCTCTACATTCACGACCCAGACACGGATGGTAGGGTTTACTTGCCGTCACTTGTAGCCTACCACCCTATGTCTGTTTATAGTTTTGAGATGGTTCCCATTGACCAGATACGTGTCCTCGATGAATTGAGGTATAGGGATGACTATGATGTTGATGAGTTGGCGGAGAATATATGCAGGTTCGGTCTCCTCAACCCCCTAATCATATATAGGGATAAAAAGGCCTACAGATTAGTGGCTGGCTATAGGAGGTACTATGCGCTTAGGAAGCTCGGATGGCCGCGTGCACCGGCGCTCGTCTTGAATATGCCGCCCGAAACCCAGAACTTGGTTCCGCTGATAGAGAACTTCTTCAGGCTCCAACCCTCTAAGGAGGAGTATCAGAGGCTTGTACGCTATATATTAAATAGCTATGGTGGATTCACCTCCATATACGACTTACTGCGCGCCCTACATATCAGGGATAAGAAGACTGTGCTCAGGCTGCTCAAGGAAACCGGTCTAGAAACGAGTCAAGACTCGGTGCACGTCGATCATGGAGTTGAAGAAGATACGTCTACGGAGGATAGGTCTCTACTGGACTTGGTTGGGCGATTGCTGGAGGAGGCTGAAGAACCCGTTCCACCTCAGGGATACGATACTGAGGCTATAAGGATGAGGATTGAAGCCCTGAGTAGTGTAGACGATGAACGTGAGAATGGAGAGGGGGATGGACAGGTCTTCGAGCCTGGTGTTCATGGGGAGTCTGAGTTGGGTCGCGATGGGGATGATGATAGTGTGGGTCTAGTAGAGGTGCCTATGGGCTTGCTGAAGAGGCTAGCGAACTATTTGGATGCGAAGGACGCCGATGACTTCAAGAGAAAGCTGGTGGAGTTTATGGAGTGCGTGGTGGTCTCACCCATACTCTTGCTGGTGGCTACCCCGATGATGGTCACGTTGCCTACGCGAGGCAGGTAGCTGGGTTGAGCGGTGGGAAGCTTGTTGTGGTCGAGCCCGCCAAGATGTCACATTTTAGAGTAGATGGGTAGCCTCCCATCCCCCGACACACGTCTTTTAGGTGCTTTATCTTATCTGGGGGTTCAAAGGGGGCGAGGGGAAGACCCCCACCGCTTACTCCGTGAGGTGAGGTGGGGGATGGAGTGCCCCCTTTGTAGCTACTTTCGAGAACCTCGCCCCTTCTAGGGGCGGGGATTCTAAAAGGTATAAATACACGCCGGGAAAATACTCGGTTACGCGTGTGAGAGCCCACCGCTTCCGAGCGTACGCATCAAAGACCACGGCGGGCGGGGGTGTTGGAAACCCAGCTCGAAGTAGCCTGCAAGCTCTACAACACGCTCCTACACGCCGAGCAAGAAGAGTATGACGAGAACAAGCGCACGATGAGTAGAAACGAACTAAGACAGCTCGCCTTAGACCTGAGAAAACAGAACAAAGAGTTTCAAGCTCTACACTCCCAGGTTGCGCAACAAGTAGCTGATAGGTTTTACGAGGCGCGTCAGAGGTTCCTCGATGGACTCGCGAACAAGCCGAAGAAAAAGAAGCCGCACCAATACCTTTCCCTGGTGTATCCTCAGAGTGGTTGGAGGCTTTCTAACACGAGGGATGGGTGGACAAGGCAAAAACAAAAAGAGAAAAGCACGGTTCTACCTGAGTAAAATCGGCTTCTTCACTTTGATAATACACAGGGAGCTTCCTTTGGAGCGAGTGTCTCAGGTGTGTGTTAAACTCAACCCTTCAGGCAGAATCCACGTGATATTCCTGGTGGAGGAGCCTGAGAGCCAAGAGCAACCATCGGAGGGGAAGCCCAAGAAAGCGGTGGGTGTTGACTGGGGATAGCGAGGCTCGCCACTCTTTCAGATGGCCGCTTCCTTGAGAATCCGAGGCCGCTTGAGTGCTCTCTTGAAAGAATCAGGACGATACAGAGGTCACTATCAAGAAAGAGGTTTCTTTCCAAAAACTGGCTTAAAACAAAGAGAAGACTCGCTGAGCAACACGAGCATGTTAAAGATTTCAGGTGCGATTTGTTCCAAACGGGTCTCTTCTTTCACAGGAGTACGATGTGTTAGTGTTAGAGGATTTAAACGTCCAGGGCTTGATCCAGAAAGGCGAGACAGGGAAGAGGAGGTAGATGAGGCTGTACGACTCCTCTTTTTCAGAGCTCAGAGCTGTGCTGGAGTGGGAGTTTGTGAAAAGAGGGAAACTTGTTTTGCCTGTTCCAGCGTACAACACATTGCGCGAGTGTTTCAAGTGCAGTAGAATCAACGAGAATTTGAGTTTGGAAGACCGGGCTTTAACTGTCCATATTGCGGTTTCACCTTGGACCGTGACTTGAACGCTTCCCTTGTTCTCTTAAGAAGAGCAGGGTGGGTGCCACCCTTCTGGTGTGCCTGTCTTTGAGCTTCGCCCAACCTCCCCCACCCTTCCTAGGGTTAAAGAGGAGGCATGGTGTGGCTATGAAGCAGGAAGCCCCGTCCGTGAGGGTGGGGTAGTTCACTCCTACTCGGGGTGCCAGTAGTCCTCGGCTACACTCGTCTTCTGGTTTATGTACACCGCTAGTGTGAATAGTAGGCTTGAAAGCCTGTTGAGGTACACCGCTGTGGCCGTGTTTGTTTGTGTATCCTCTGCGCATAGAGCCCACACATCTCTCTCAACCCTTCGGCACACAGTTCTAGCAAAGTGTAGTAGCGCGGATTCTTGGCTGCTTCCTGGTACAATGAACGCGTGAGGCGGGCTCGCTTTGAGGGAGTCTATGGTGTTCTCCACCTCTTCAATGTCCACCTCAGATATTCTACGCAGGGGTTTAGGGGTCTTGGCGTCTAGGGGTGTGGCTAGGTCTGCTCCAAGCCTGAAGAGTCTAAGCTGCTCCCTGAATAGTATTTGCTTTGTTCGCTCATCAGTTATAGAGCTTCTTGCGAGGCCTAGTACACTGTTGAGCTCGTCAACCCCGCCGTAAGCAGCCACCCTTTTCTCGCTCTTCTTAATGCGCACCCCGCCGTAAAGAGACGTGTCACCCCTATCACCTGACTTGGTGTAGAACTTCACATACAACCAATCTCTGAGCCTAATTTTAGGGTTGGCAGACCATCATAGTAGAGCGCACAGTGGAATACGAGAGGTTGAGTGTTAAGAGGGGCCTCAAGTTAATAGCATGAACAGCTCAAAAATGAAATAAGGCTAACCTTATAAGTAAATTGTATTAGATGTATATTTAAAACCAATTAGCTGTAGTATCATATAAAAATATAATTCAACTATTTTAACAATTGATATTTAGACCAGACTGCTTCTTAATAATGTGAATGTTTAATAAGTATGTTTGGATAATCCATCCTCCTAATGGTTGAGCTATGTTGCTAAACGGTGCTCTTTTAGATGTGGTGCAAGCGGTCTTTTGGCGTGGGCGTTCAAACAAGTTGGTCATTGGTGTCTTGATCGCTACGCACAGCTTGATGCGGGAAGCGTTGCCCCAGCGCTGTGGTTCTAAAATAACAAATAAAGCCTTTTTCGGTATGGTATGCTAAGTGGAGGCTTTGTGTCGTATGTTTGTAAGGCGGGTTAGACATGGGGGTGATGTTTGGGATAAGCCTGATGGGCTTATCGATTTCAGCGCGAACACCAATCCCCTCGGCCCACCCCGTAGTCTGCTTGAGGCCTTAAAGTCCAGCTTGGACTTCGTAACCCGCTACCCTGACCCAGAGCATCGTAGGCTACGTGAAGCGTTGAGTGAGGCTAATGGGCTCAGATTCGATGAGACTCTGGTTGGGTGTGGTTCAACCGAGTTGATATATCTTGCGACTCAGGTTGTCTGGAGGTTGCGCGGGAGTGGGTTTCGTGTTCTCATAGCTGAGCCCACATTCGGGGAATACGAAGTAGCTGCCGCTAGGTTCAAGGGTAGGCCTAGCTTCGTGTTTCCACGCTGGGATGATCTGAGGTTTGAAGTCGACGATATTATTAAGGGTATACCGCGTAATGGACTCGTCTTCCTGTGTAATCCTAATAATCCGACAGCCCAATCATTCAATGCACGCAGTGTTGAGGAGGTTGTCTCCGAGTCTTGCAGGCTTAACTCTGTCGTTGTTGTTGACGAGAGCTTTGTCGAGTTCACAGCAGACCCAGAGGGTAACAGTGTGCTTAAACAGGTGGAGGGCTATGATAATCTCATCGTTCTTAGGTCTCCTGCGAAACTGTTCGCGGTTCCGGGTCTGCGGGTGGGCTATGGGGCCGCATCCACTCGAATAGCTCACCTGCTACGCTCACTGAAGCAACCCTGGAGTGTTGGTGTCATGGGTGAAGTGGGCCTACTCGCCGCGTTAGCAGACACTGAATATATTAGGTCTAGCACTCTATATGTCCGCAGGGAGAGGGAGGTGTTCGCTGAGCGACTGGCCGGTCTTCAGGGTCTTCGGGTTTACCCTTCAGACGCCAACTTTTTACTGGTTAGCACGCGGGGGGTGGGTGTGGGTGGGCGTAGCCTGAAGAGGAGACTTGTGTCGAGGGGGGTGCTTATCAGGGAGTGCTCGGACTTTAGGGGGCTTGACAACCACCATATTAGGCTTGCGGTTCGTCGGGGTGAGGAGAATGATTATCTAGTCAAGGTTTTAGGTGAGGTCCTAGGAGTGTGAAGGGTGCTTCCCTTTGGCTTCCACACTTATGTTCCAAGGCACGGCGTCCCATGTGGGTAAGACCACCCTTGTGGCGGGCATGTGTAGACTGCTTGCGAACATGGGCTACCGCGTCGCCTTTCAAGGCGCAGAACATGTCTCTCAACTCCTATGTGACGACCGACGGATTCGAGATAGCGAGGGCTCAGGCGCTTCAAGCATTCGCTGCCGGGGTGCCCCCGAGTGTAGACATGAATCCAATCCTGCTCAAACCCAAAGGTAAAGGTGTCTCCCAGATCGTTCTGAGGGGGAAGCCCTACATGGATGTCAAGGCTGGCTCCTATTACGACGAGTTCGCACTAGGCCTCGGCTTGAGGGTTGTCAGGGAATCGCTCGAATCACTTCTTGAAAGGTTTGAGGTGGTAATCATTGAGGGTGCGGGTAGCGCGGCTGAGCCCAACCTTTACGACAGGGATATAGCCAATATGAGGGTGGCCAAAATCGCTGGCTCCCCAGTCCTCCTGGTAGCCGACATAGATTTGGGGGGAGCCTTCGCAAGCCTGTTGGGTACACTCGACATACTGAGAGCCGAAGATAGGGCTTTGGTTAAGGGCTTCATAATAAACAAGTTCAGGGGGGAGCTAAGCCTGCTTGAGCCAGCGCTCAAATTTCTAAGGGAGACCACTGGTAAACGCGTTGTGGGTGTGATACCGCACCTAGGGGATATAAGGCTTCCCTCCGAGGATTCTGTGTCCATAGCTAACATCAACCCCTCGGGGAGGGTTGATGTGGCGGTGATAAGGCTTTCATCAATATCGAATTTCACAGATGTCGAGTCTTTCGCCCTAAACCCCAACGTCAAGGTTAGATACGTTGCTAGCGTGGAAGACTTGGGCCGACCACACATAGTGGTTATCCCAGGCTCAAAGAATACGGTAGCCGACACCGAGTGGCTCAGGCGGACGCGGTTATTCGACGCGCTCAGAGCGTACGCGGATAGCGGTGTTGGGTGGATAGTGGGTATATGCGGGGGGTACGAGATTTTGGGGAAGCGAATCGTAGACCCATATGGCATAGAAGGGGATGCACCCGGTGAGTACAAGGCTCTTGGGTTACTTGATGTAGTCACCG
>Ga0074076_100205_pt1 | contig 10659 bp, 14 predicted proteins | sample YNPg_D_FD_63713 | JGI IMG/M metagenome (GOLD analysis project Ga0074076, IMG submission 63713) | Hot spring microbial communities from Beowulf Spring, Yellowstone National Park, Wyoming, USA - YNP_Beowulf Spring_D v2 (version 2) | ecosystem: Environmental > Aquatic > Thermal springs > Hot...
GTTGATAGTCAAAGAAGATAATCAGCTGATAGGGGGGCAAGTAGTCGGGCCTTCAGCCTCTGTCTGGGGAAATCTGCTTTCAATGATGATATCCCATTCCCTACCTATATTCTATCTGTCTGAACTTGAGACAAGCTTCTCTCCCCTGACACAACCGTACTGGCCTGCTCCTCTGGTTGCTGCAAAAAATTTCAAACTTTAGAAACAATTTTAAGGATACATAACTAAGCAACATATGGTTTGAATTCTCCAAAAGTTCTCATTAGCGATGAGATAGTGGAAGAAGCAATAGAGTTGTTGAGAAAGAATTCTGTGGAAGTTGTGTACAGACCCAGCTCTAAGCTATGATGACTTCTATCGCTTATTCAGGATGTCGATGGATTGATTGTAAGAAGCAGGACAAAGGTCACGAAGGAACTGCTTGCAAGAGCAGGCAGGCTGAAGATAATAGCGAGAGCAGGGGTCGGATTGGATAACATTGACCTGCAAGAGGCTCAGATTAAAGGGATAAAAGTGGTTAATGCGCCCGACTCTCTTACCAATGCAGTAGCTGAACATGCATTAGGTTTGATGATTTCAGTTGCAAGAAGCATACCTCTTGCCCATCATAAGATGCTTAACGGCGAATGGCCAAAGTCCAGTCTTATGGGGGAAGAGCTGACTGGAAAGGTGCTGGGCATTGTAGGATTCGGTAGAATAGGAAGGAGACTTGCCGAATTAGCCCAGCCTTTCAGGATTGAAGATACTTACCTACGATGTAATAACTCCTAAAGAAGAGTTGCTGAAATCATTCAAAGCCGAACTTGTTCAGCTTGATTATCTGCTTGAATCATCCGATTTTATCTCTCTTCATGTCCCTTCAACTCCTGAGACAACAGGAATGTTCAGCACTGAGCACTTCGAGAAGATGAAAAAGACATGCATTCTGGTAAACACTTCCAGGGGAGATGTTATAGATGAATCAGCATTAATCAAAGCGTTGAAAGAAAAGAGGATTAGAGGTGCAGCCATAGATGTCTTCAAGACAGAGCCTCCAAAAAACGAAGAACTGTTCAAACTGGAGAACTTGGTGCTTACTCCTCACATAGCAGGACAGACTGCAGAGGCGCAGCTGAATGCAGGTATTTCTGTAGCGAATCAGGTGCTTGAATTTTTCAATCAGACGAGCATTCTTAAGAAACTTTAAATGGATTAAGAAGGGGCGATGTGTGAGGGCTTAATGTACAGCTACATATCGCATACCTATCAACAGGAACTGAAAGAACGTTCTCCAGAGGTCAAAAGAAGAATGATTGCATGGAGAAAAGGGCCTAGAGTTGTCAGGATTGTAAGACCAACCAGGCTTGACAGAGCTAGGGCTCTCGGCTACAAGGCAAAGCAGGGAATAGTTGTGCTGAGGGTAAGAGTTGCAAGAGGAGGGATGAGAATGAAGAGACCTGTATCAGGAAGGAGGCCAAAACATTTGGGCACTGTGAAGATTAAAGGTAATCTTTCCGAAAAGAAAGTAGCTGTGCAGAGAGCATGTGTCAGATACCCTAACCTCTGGGCTCTTGGTTCCTACTTTCTGGCTAGAGATGGACGCTTCAGCTGGTATGAAGTGGTTATGGTAGACCCCCACCATCCATCCATAAAGCTGACCCAGAATTCAGGCGGAGGCTGCCAGCAAAGCTATAGATAGACCTCTGAGCATGGTCAGAGGAAATTTCTTGAACGGTATTCTTAAAGAGAAGGGAGAACAGTTTATTAAAAGGGTTCTGGGTTTTATCTTCTCAAGGTCGCTTCAGAATGAGTGTAAGAAAGAAGATATCTGTGAAGCCTTCAATCTATCAGATTTTGAGGCTGATTCTGTATTAAATGAATTGAAGGAGAAAGGACTAATCAGGATAAATCAGGGTATAGTCTTAACAAAAGAAGGAAGAAAGAAGATAACAGTGGTCCTTACGGGCGGTGTATTTGATATAATACACAGGGGTCATATTTACACTCTCAGCAAGGCTAAAGCACTTGGCGATGTGCTTGTCGTTGTAGTTGCAAGAGATAAGATAGTAGAGAAGATAAGGGGCAAGCCTGCAATGAATTCTGAAAGGGATAGGGCTGAGCTTGTAAGCAGCATAAAATATGTTGATGCTGCTCTTTTGGGCAGTGAAGATGACCCATTGGGGGCTATGTATGTTGTCAAGCCTGACATAATCGCTATAGGCTACGACCAGAAGCATGATGAAAAGGAGATAGAGATGAAGGCTTTGGAAAGAGGAATAAACGTTAAGGTGAAGAGGCTTGACAGCCCAATACCCGATATGAAAAGTACGAAAATAAAAAAGGAAAGAGATGCTATAGAGTCATTCTAGCCTTCTTCGTCTCATTATCAACAATCTTCAGTTCTTCTGGATATTCATAACCCCTTCTAGCTATGAATTTTAACATCTCATGCTGTGATAGCATATTTCCCTGACTCAGATAGAATCCATTCCTCTCGTCGCCTACCAAGTAACCCAGAACCTCCCCCTTCACAGTTACGCTCGATACTCTTTCATTCATCCTTTCAACCTTACCTGTCAGCCTTGATTTTGCTATTCCTATGGTTGGTTTACTGGCAAGTATACCTACAATTGTTGCAAGTCCTGCTTTTCTGGGGTGAAGTCTGCCATGAGCATCAATCAGGATAAGGTCATAGTCTTCATTCACTCTCTCCAACAACCTTATGACTGGAGGCGCTTCCCTCAGGTAAAAATAGCCGGGCACGTATGGAAAGAAGACAGACGATTTAAGGCTCCATTTCTTTTCAACTTGGCGCTTTTCTATATCATACTTTATACCTATACATCTTGCAAGGTCAGCATTATATGCCACATCAACAGCTAAAGTATACCTTATTTCTTCATCCTTCACTCCTTCATTCTCGAATAATTCTGCCAGCTTGAGCTGTAGCTTTCTTGCAAAAGGTACAATATCGGCAAACTTTGTTACCATACCTTAAGTATAATCTGAGGACTTAAAATCGCTAATCCCCTTTGGTCAGCTTCTCCATCTGTTTGAGCAGTTTATCCCTTCTTACTTCTTCAGTTATAAGAGCCCTCATATCTTCCAGCAATATTCTGTCCACATCAAGTTTCTTCCTTATGCCCGGAACCAAATTATCAAAAGCTGATAAAGGCTTTATGGATGAATAGATGGTCTCAGAATAGTTGAAAAGTTTTTCAGCCTCTTCCCTTTTACCTGTCCTGACATCATCGAAAACTTTTCTCTTTACCTCTCCTATGACGTCAAGCATCCCAAGGATATAGGAGGAAGGCTCTACTTCAAAATCCTCTATTGAGGGTATATCATTCTCTTCAATCAGCTTCAGAAATGCAGATGCTTCCACATATTCACTCTGTGCAACCTGTATGTATCTTGCCAGGTCCTGTTCTGCCGTCTTTGTCAGCTTTTTCAGTTTTGCCTTTACCTTGCTAAGCGATTGCTTTGCTTCATCAATCTTTCCTGAATGTACGTTTACAATTGCCTTTGAGCAGAGAAGTATTACGTCTCTTGATTCCTTTATGAGTAATTCTCTTCTCTTCTCCTGAGACTGGAAGATTTTTGCAACTTTTCCAACAGATTCTTCAAAACCAGAACTGCTTAACTGATGATTGCTCAACTAGTCTTATCTCTCAGAATGAAACATTTTCCTCATATGAACCGTTCTTCTTGAGAACCAATATATCGGCACCGTCTCCGCTGGCACTGTCTCTCTGGATGATGCCTTTATCGCTTTCTTGGCAAGTTCTTTTGCAGAATTTTCATCCATTCCATCTTTATATTCTGATTCAATGACTCCTATTGCAAGCTCACTTCCAGAGCCGACTGATGGCATACTTATCAGTATGACTGAGCCAAGAGGGTCTAATACATATATGCTTCCTCCATTGTCTACTCCTCCAAGTATCACTTGAGTTAGAAGAGGATACATCCTTCTTTCGAACATTATCACTGACATCAGCTTTGTTATAGAATTTGCCTTCATCGGCCTTTTCAGTTCCATTTCTCTCATCTTTACTATTGCCTGAACATTTCTGACCAGTACTTGCATATCAGCTATCATCCCGGCGCAGGCTGCACCTGCTGTAGGGGTGATCTGGAATACCTTCTTCACGCCCTTGCTCATTATGAAGTTACCAAGAACCATCCTCTTCTCTGCAGCAAGCACAACTCCCTCGTTAAAGACAAGACCCACAGCAGTAGCACCTGGTATGTAGGCTTCGATTCCTGACATATTTTCACCCTCTGAATCAGATAGTTAAAAGGGTTATCAAATTCTCTTTAACTGATTCGCAACATATCCAATCCAGCCGGCTTCGATAATTCGAATCTCCTTTTTGTGAACAGGCTTGCAGTATAGATATTGCTTCTTATATGGCCTGTAACTTCTGGAAATGCAATCTCCGAATCTCCTTCTGCTAAAGAGAGCAAAGGTATTGCCACATCAGCTATATGGGCATCCAAAGGTGCCCTGCTTGAGTTGGTGAAAGACGTTGCAGCCCTTCTTCCTATTTCTTCTGCAGCGATTCCTCTTTCTCCTACAGCATCTCCTCCAACAAATATACCTGCTGGTATATCCACATGCCATATCGTTATAGCTGTTCCGGGTGAAGCAGCGGGTTCCTGCTTTGTTTCGATATCAACAACTTCAATTTCATGACTCTGGAGAAGTTTTCTAGCTGATTCTGTCTGCCTTCCAGCAACCACTAGTGGTAAATTGGAACAGATACTCCTTATTCTTGCTTGTTTTGCAGTACCCTCTTTACTCTTCAAAGAAAGAACCTTTTTACACCCCTGTGATGTTGCAACAACTTCTCCTCCGCCCACAGGATAAAAGCCCCTTCTCAGCAACCTACTCTGCACATTTATACCCAGCTTCTGATATAAAGGTATGATGACGTTAGAGAAATAGTCATATGCAGGGCTCCATTTTGTATCTGTCCCCCCTTTGATGTCAATGGTCATCTCTGCACCGATTATGCTGAGAGCTGGTAGAATTGAAGAAAGTATCAGCGCAACGCTACCTGCAGTACCTACATCTATTGCTACTTTATCAGCGGTCACCTTTCCAGGAAAGAACCTTAACTTTGTACTTCCCAATTCATCGCCTATGACAGTTGAAGATGTAACTTTCCTGAACGCACGAACAGCTGCAAGGTGCTGGTTAAGGAGTCCCGGCTTTGGCCTTTTGGACCTGATGTTTGTAATTTCAAAAGGTTTGCCTGTTGCAAGGGAAAGGAGAAGGGCTGTTCTGGAGAATCTGACCTCCTCCTCACCGTAGGAGCCATCTATAGAAATTATTCCCTCTTGCATTATCATCAACTTATGAAAAATTTCTTTAATATGCCTTTTCAAGTATCTCTGCCAGCGGCTGATTTCGATTGGAAACATCGCTGTTCGTGGGAAGGTTTCAACCTCTTCATCTGGGGCATGTGGCTGCAATAGAATATGCTCTTAGCAAAAGCGACAGGCTGGTAATAGCAGTAGGAAGCTCTGAAAAGAGCTACGAACTTCGTAACCCTTTCACTGCAGGGGAAAGAATAGAGATGCTCTATTCTGTCCTTCTCTCCAAAAGTCTGACGAGCAGAGTCATAACAATAACTGTGCCGGATGTGGAAAACCACTTGTTATGGGTTCCTCTTGTCAAGTCTCTAGCTCCAAACTTTACAAGGGTCTTTTCGAATGACCCGCTAACAATTCTTCTGTTCAGGAATGCTGGTATAGCTGTTGAAGAAGTTCCTCTTTACAGGAGGGAAGAACTCATGGCTACAGAGGTAAGAAGAAGAATGGCGCAGGGAATCAACTGGTCAAAGCTTGTCCCGAAGGAAGTTTATGAATTCCTGAAGAGTATAGATGCCGAGAGCAGGGTTAAGATACTTTTTGAGCAGTCAAAAATGAGTTCTGCTAATAACAATCTGACAAAAACTTAACATAGTAAGGCTTTCAACTGTATTACGATAGAAATTGAATTTTTATCCAAGACGCAAGCTTGTAATGTTACCGGGACCAACAAATGTTCCAGATAGGGTACAGCAAGCAATGCTCAAGGCAATAATCAACCACAGGGGCTCTGACTTCAGACTCTCTGCTCAAATCTATAAGGAGCAAACTGCAAACTGTACTTGAGACTACCGGAGAAATTGTTGTTTTATCTTCTTCGGGGACTGGAGCTGTTGAGGCATCAGTGAAGAATATAGTGAAGCCAGGAGACAATATAATAGTTCCTGTCTTTGGTGAATTCAGCCAAAGATTATCTGAACAGGCCGCTGAAGAAGGAGCAAACGTGATTACCGTGAATTCTGGACTGGGTTCTGCACCGAGTGTACAAGCAATAGAGGATGCTGCAAGGAAAGCAGGTAAAGTAAAAGCAATCTTAGTGGTATACAACGACACCTCTCCCGGCACCACATAGAGATGGCTGATAAGGTATCGCAGATAGCATCCTCTTATGGAGCATTCCTCGTTGCTGATTCTATTTCTATAGTTGGCGGGGATGAATTACCTCAGGACAAATGGGGTATAGATATGGTTATAGGCGCAGCCCAGAAATGTCTTGGGGCTCCACCCGGTATAGCATTTGTATCGGTAAGCGAAAGACTGAAGAAATACATAGAATCAAACAAACCGACAACAACCTACTTCAACCTGAAGAAATATATGGAGTTTGGAGAGAAAGGTGAAACACCATTCACCCCAGCATTGCCTCTCTTCTATGCCTTCGAAGAAGCGCTTACAATGGTTCTGGAAGAGGGAATGCAAGCTAGGGTCAAAAGACATAGAACTACAGCCAAAGCATTTTATGATGCGCTGAGCCTTGCAGGTCTGAATCCTTTGTCGAAGAAAGTGTCAGGTCTAATGTTGTGGTAACGATATCTTATCCGAAGGGGATAGATGATGGGATTTTCAGACAGACTGTCGAGGACAAGTTCGACGTAATACTTGCAGGTGGATTCGGCCCTCTAAAGGGCAAAATTTTCAGAATTGGAAATATGGGAGATGTGGGTGAGCATCATGTATTTGTCACTCTAAATGCCATAGCCAGTTCGCTGAACTTTCTTGGTTACCATGTAGATACGCCATCAGTTCTGAAGCTTGCTGCGGACAGGTTAAAGGAGTTAAACATGCAAACTCAGGTCCAGACCTCATCGGTAAGCAATCTTCGTGAAAAGGATTCAGAACAGCTTTTATATATTAACTTCAAGGGCTAACACATCAGGTGCAGAATTTCTTGGAGCAGGGAACACTGGCTCTAATAAACTACGTTGCAAAGGTAAAGGAGACAGGAGAGGTGCTTGAGGCTACCAGAGAAGAGGATGCCAAAGCGCTTTCCGTGTATGATGTGAACAGCAAATATGAACCAAAACTGGTTGCTGTGGGGGAGCAATGGGTTCTGAAGGGTCTGGATGAAGCTCTCCTTAAAGCCAATCCTGGAGATAAGCTGACTGTAGAAATACCTCCTGAAAAGGGCTTTGGTCTGAGGGACCCCAGCAAAATAAGACTCATCCCGATAAGAAGGTTTGGTGATGATGCTTCAAAATTAAAAGTTGGAGAGCAGGTTCAGGTCGATAACAGAATAGGCACAGTCAGGTTCATAGGTTCTGGAAGAGTTCAAGTAGATTTCAACCACAGGCTGGCTGGAAAGAACATAGTGTATGATGTTGAGGGTGTAAAAACACTGTCAGACCCCAGGGAAATAGCTTTAGCTTTGATAAGGAGGAGGGTCCCTGTAGAGGAGTCAAAAGTTCAGCTGGAGCTGAAGGATGATACAGCAACAATAAAGCTGCCCCAAGAAGTATTTTTCATGGATGGTATTCAATATGCAAAAAAGGCTATATCGGATGAGATATTCAAATTTGTAAAGGGAATAACTAAGGTCTATTTTACGGAAGTCTTCGAATCTCCTGAAGCCCAGAAGCAGAAAGAAGAAGAAAAGCCAGAAGAAGCTCCCAAGGAAAAGAAGACAACAAAGAGGTCAACCAAAAAAGCTACGAAGTAGAATCATTTCATAACCTCAACCATATCAGCCTGCAGGGGCGTTTCGCCACGCATGAAATGCTTCATACCAGAATACCAGGGTTGCTGCAGTCAGAAGCGAGGTTGGAGCTAAGAAAAGGGGCTGCACTTTGATCAGTGCAGAAGACAGGTAAAGAAAATATACAGAAAACACACTAAAGAATGCAGCATAGAAGACAAACCTCGGAACAAGCAGATTTCCCAAAAGGAGAAAATCCTTCAGAACATCTACTTTTACTTCGCTTGAAACTTCATATTCTCCGTTGTTTTCTTTCAGAAGCCCCATTTCCACAAGCTTGTTCAGATGGTACTGCGCCAGAGACGGATTGGACATGCTGAGGCCTCTTTGTACCTCTCTTACGCCAACCTTCTTCCTTCTCAGGGCAAAAACATAAACCCTGAGAGTATTACCCTTCAGTTTTGACTCAATTATTTCTTTATCCAATCCCTCCAGCATGAACTAGCTCCACTCTAAAACGGTATCGCCGTTCTACTTTTTGAACATGTTCGCCATTAACAGGTATAGGTTGTTCAAAAACGTCGGTTAATATCTGGACTGCCCTTATACTTGGGTCATGAGCAGCAGAAAGAGCATTTTCCTTACGGCCATTGTAGCTGTGGTGCTAGCTATAGCCATTCTTGGAGCATTCCTGGCAGGAGGTGTATTGCCTATTTCGCCTGAGTCAAGTTATCCGATAACAACACAGAAGAGCCAAACAGGGACATTATCAGTGCTTGTCACAGACCCGCCGGTCATACCTGCTGGCGTCAGCTCCGTACTGCTCACATACAGCGGTATATCCCTGCATGTCTTTGGCGGTTCTTCAACAGACTGGGTGAACGTAAATACCTCAGGTACCGTCGACTTGATGAAGCTTATCAACGTCAGCAAAACAATAGCCGTGGCAGAAGTACCATCAAATACATACGACCAGGTAAGGCTCAACATTACAGATATTCATGCTGTCTACAACAGCAGAAACGTATCAGTCGCAGTAAGTAATAAGGAACTTCTTGCTTCACTATCCCAGAACATAGATATTTATTCATCGACAAACGTGAGCATATTAATAGATATTCAGACAACACTTCTTAACGTAAATTCTGATTCATCGCCAAGCTTTGTCTTCAGCGCCACAGCATGGTGTGCACAGGTTCCAGTAGGCTTTCAGAAGACTGTGGTAAGCAAGGTTGGAGAAAACACAAACCTGAGCAATGCGAAATGGTTCTATACATACAGGGCATTTTATTCAGCCAACCTTACGATAACATCAGCAACAATCACTCCTAACTCAATATCAGTTACTGTTAAGAATACGGGTAATGCAAGCACAAGGCTTCACTTTGTTATCATTACTCCTTCAACAGTAGTATCTACCAGCAACCCTCCCAGGATGATGCCCATGGTAATACCAGCATTTATTACAGTTGAAGTCTTCAACATACTTCCAAATGCAACTCTTGTACCGTTCCCTGCTGTAGAAGCATGCGTATCAGGCTGCATGACACAATATAACTCATCCGGCTACCTGCTTCAGCCAGGTCAGGTTGTTACTCTAACCTATGTTGCGCAGAGCGGTAATCTACCCCTCATACCTTCTTCGAACGGAGAATACACAATAACTGTTATAGGAACAGGTGCAGAAGCCAGCATATCAGTCAAGCAATAAATTTATTTTTTTAAATTACATTCGTTCTTCTAGCCAAGCTTCTAGCTTCATTTCTGTCGAGATTAAGCTTATGAAGTATTGTATATCTCTCTGGCCTTATCGACGGGGCTCTGACTATTGCATCAACAAGCTGCTCCTCCGTAATTCCCAGCTGGCTGAACTTTGTAGGCAACCGGCTCTTTCCAGCGATCTCTTAACATCTTGCCAATCAAGACCATGAAGCTCAGCCATCATAACAGTGCTCAGGCCTGTCTTTTCCCCGTGCAATCCTAAGCCAGGGGCTATAAGCTCAAGAGCATGACTGATAAGATGCTCTGAGCCGCTGCATGGTCTGCTGCTTCCAGCTATGCCTGCAGCAACTCCTGAGGATATCAGTGCTTCGATAAGCGCCCTAACTCCTTCTTTGCTTACCTCCCTTATGTCATCAGCTCTCTCCATTACATGCTTTGCACTCATAGCAGCTAGGCTAGCAGCATAATCTCCGTAGTACTCCTTTACTTCATCTCTAGCAAGTTCCCAGTCCTTCACGGAGGTTACCTTGGCAACAAGGTCTCCAAAACCGCCTCTGAAGAGCCTGGAAGGGGCTTTAGAAATAACTTCAAGGTCAACAGCTATTATGTAGGGAGGCCTTGTTATCTTAGAATAAGGCTTGTTGGAATCTCTCAAAGAAGCGAAGGGAGATGATATGCCATCGTGGGAAGCGCTTGTAGGGACGCTAACCATAGGCAGATTAAGAAATTGAGCAGCAACTTTGCTTACATCTATCGTCTTGCCTCCACCAAATCCAACAATCGTCATAGCTCCCATCCCCTTCGCCTTTTCTGCTACTTCATTGGCTGCTTCCTCTGTAGGAAAGTTGACTTCTACCCATTTCAGTTCATAACCTTTGAGTCCTTTTGCAAGATTTTCTCCTAGCAGTTTTCTGACATGGGGCCCAGTTGCTATACATATGGGCCCG
>Ga0074076_100206_pt1 | contig 10651 bp, 13 predicted proteins | sample YNPg_D_FD_63713 | JGI IMG/M metagenome (GOLD analysis project Ga0074076, IMG submission 63713) | Hot spring microbial communities from Beowulf Spring, Yellowstone National Park, Wyoming, USA - YNP_Beowulf Spring_D v2 (version 2) | ecosystem: Environmental > Aquatic > Thermal springs > Hot...
TGCACAGGGGGAGGCTCAGCGCTGAAGAGTGGAGTGAGCTCTGCTCCTACGCCAAACAGTATGGTGTTGAGGTTATACCTTCGCTCGAACTCCTCGGACACATGGAGAACATCCTATCACTTCCAGCCTACTCTAGGTTCCGAGAGCTGTGGTGGTCTCGCACCGACGGGTCTCTTGACGCTTCAAACCCCGAGGCGCGCGGCTTCGCCTACGAACTGTTAGAGGACGTTCTCGCAACCTCACCTTCAAAGTACGTGCTGGTTGGAGGTGACGAAACCTGGTCTCTCGGCCGAGGAAGAAGCCTGAACGGCCGCTGGGTCTTCCGCGGCCCAGAGCTCTACCTAGAACACTACAGGGAAATCATCGCGAGAGCCAAAGCGCACGGTAAGCAGCCCATAGTGTGGGGGGACATGTTAACAGGCGTCTACCTCGAACCCTCGGAGAGAGAAGTTGTGGCGGAGTGTGATAGAGGACAGGCTGTGGAACGAGGTCATAATAGCCAACTGGGACTACACACCAAATCAGCAGGAGCACTTTGAGAGGATCATCGACATTGTGGGACACACCGATAGGCAGCTAGCCTGCCCAGGAATATCAAACTGGAACAGGCTTTACCCAAACTTCGATGATGCGATCGCAAACCTCGAGGGATTCCTAGATGCGGCGAGGAAGAAGGGGGTTATGGGTTTCGCCATCACGGCTTGGGGTGACGACGGCTCAGAGTGCCTCTTCTCCTTCCTCGATCCACTAATATTAATAGGCATGGAAGCTGCTGAGAGTGGTTCCACCTCGAAGTGGACCGAGAAGTGGATAAGGATAGCTGGAGAACCCAGAGAAGTGGTTCAGGCGAGAATGGTCCTCGGTAGAAGAGAGGTAGCCGACAACCTTAAAAAATCGACTCTACAGACACGAAGTCACACCAAGCCAGAGCGCCCCCCAGATAGACCTCCCCGAGACAATAGAGAGGATCCCCCTCCCCGAAGACCTGCACTTTATCAGGGAGTGTGTCCGCGTAGCTTCAAAAACGCGGGAGGAGGCTCACCCGAGTGACTACATAGCCCTCGCGAACACCTACGCCAAGCTCTGGCTTGCCGAAAGGAAGCCGCAGGGCCTAAAGAGGGTTCTCACAAAGCTATGGGGCTCCGCTGCAGCAGTGGAGCTCAAACTCTAAATCAACCGAACCTATTCAAAACGCGACAAGCGCTCATTGAGTCCTCACCGAGCGTAACACGTTGCCACGCACTAATAGCCAGCCGACTGAACTGAAGCCCCTGAACCCGCGTTGCGATTTCGAGGCAGCGGCTCCTCTTTCCCCCATAATTCCTAGGATTGTGGGTATGGGAAAGACGCGATGTGGGAACCTGAGACTGGAAGCCTACGCTAGGGATCAGAGATAGCCCACACTACCAGCACACGCCTATTGGAGACCACATGGATGATGTTAACTTGGAATCGAAAAGCATAATTTTCAGTGGTGGGCCATAAACACTTGTATGGTGAGTTTTGGTGATTTTTCTAGGAGGTATACTAAACGTTATCTTGTTAAGAGGACTTTAACGCTCTTTGTTGCCTTGTTCGCGGTTCTCGTATTAAATTTTCTTCTGCCACGCATGATGCCAGGCAACTTCCTAACACTCTACGTTGAGAGCCTAGAGCGGCAGCACCCAGGTGTTAACGCTAAGGCGATAGCTGAAAGGGTGGCCGCGCTCTATGGGCTGAATGCGCCACCATACGAACAGTTCCTGCACTATCTACGAGAAATACTTTCGGTTGACCCCAACTTCGGCCCCTCCTTCCAGTACTATCCCACCAACGCATGGACAGTTGTGGTCTACGCTGTTAAGTGGACCCTCCTGCTTTTGGGTACATCTCAGGCTGTCTCCTGGCTTCTCGGCATACTCATAGGTATAACTATGGCCTTCCATAAGGATAAGCCGCTTGATAGGGTGCTGCAGCCAGCATTCTACTTTTTGAACACGATACCCTTATTCTGGATTGGTCTAGTGTTCATACTGCTGTTCGCAGTCTACTTTAAGGTGCTGCCACCGAGCGGTGCGTACGGTATCCACCCAGACCCAGTGAGTGTACTCAGACATCTTATTTTACCCCTGAGTGTGATCGTGATAGGCACGCTCCCAACACACGCCTTAGTGATACGTGGCGCAGCGCTGGAGGTTCTCTCGAGTGATTTTGTTCAGGCTGCTAGGGCCCAGGGCATAGGGAAGCGGAGCTTCCTCAACATGGTTCTTAAAAACTCCCTGCCCATCACTCACGCAGCTCTTCCTAAGCATCGGTTACCTGATAGGCGGAATATATACTGTTGAGGTGACATTCTCATACCCCGGAATGGGTAGTGTTATCTATAACGCGATAACCGCCCAGGACTATCCAGTCATACAGGCCGCCCTATACCTTACTACACTTGTGGTCATACTCGCCAACCTTGCAGCCGACCTTCTATACCCACTGGTGGACCCACGTGTGTCCTATGTTTAAGGGGTGAGGAAACCCGTATGAGTTCAGAGAACATTGTGCTTTGGTCTATCAAGCACAACTCCTACGTAGATAGCTGGGCTCACCATACTGTGCTTCTTCGTGGGGGTGGCCTTACTGGGATTGGTGTATTTACCACATAACCCACTCGAGTCGGTTGGACCCGACTATGCTCCCCCAAGCCTCAGGTTCCCCTTCGGGACAACCAATATTGGGCAGGATGTTTTCAGTCAGTGGATATATGGTGCTAGGTCCACCCGCTCATCGTGGGCTTCCTAGCCGGCTTCATAACCATAGTCATCGGGTTGGCTATTGGCATAGTTGCTGGGTTCATAAACCTAATGGATGAGCCACTCATGAGGCTCACAGACGTGTTCCTCGCCATGCCCACGCTACCCCTCCTCATAGCTATAGCCGAGTTCGTTAGACCATCCATATTCTCGGTTTCAATACTCATAGCGGTATTGATCGGGTGGCCGGGAACCGCCAGGGTTGTGAGGTCGAGCGTGCTTTCGCTTAAGACGCAGCCCTACATCGAGGTTGCGAAGCTGAGCGGCGTGCCCTCCAATCAAATAATGTTTAGAGACATAGTGAAACACATCCTACCACTCTCACTCACATACGCACTCTTCTCGGTTATAGCCGCCGTGCTCACGGAGGCATCACTCGACTTATAGGGGTTGGCCCCAGCACAGACTATAGCTGGGGTGCGCAGATAGCGCTCGCGAACCAGGCTAACGCAGTGCTCTTCGGCGCTTGGTGGTGGTTCCTCATACCCGGCCTAAGTATAGCGGTGTTTTCAACGGGCATAGCCCTCCTCGCCTACGGCTTGGAGTCGGTGTTTAAGGAGGCGTAGGTGTTTGCCTCGACGCTTGAGGTGGAGAACCTGACCGTCTCGTATTTTATCAAGAACCGTTTCGTGGATGCGGTGAAGGATTTGAGCTTCAACCTCGTCACCGGAGAAATACTGGGCATACTAGGTGAAAGCGGGGCTGGTAAGAGCTCGGTGGGGTGGGCTGTTATGCGCATGATAGACCCACCCCACAGGGTCACTGGGAGGATAGTCAACCGTGGCCAAGATGTTATGAGTATGAATGAGCGTGAGCTGGGTGAGTATAGGTGGAGGAGGGCTGCCATGATCTTCCAGACCGCATGAACTCGTTGGACCCGGTGTCAACCGTTGGAAAGAGCTTTAGGCGGCTCCTTCTCGATAAGCAGATCGCGGGGACGGGGTCAGAGGCCAAGAGCATGGTGGGCGAGCTCTTAGATATGGTGGGGCTGACACCCCTCGTGGCTGACATGTACCCCTTCGAGCTTAGCGGTGGAATGAAGCAGAGGGTGCTCATAGCCATGGCGCTGGCAGCCAGACCCGATGTACTCATAGCGGATGAGCCGACCACAGCGCTCGACACGCTCACACAGTTCTCCATCCTCAACACAATACTGGATCTAAGGAGGAGTGAGAAGATTGGTAGCATGATTTTTATTTCACACGACCTCTCGGTACAGGCGTTTATGGCTGACAGGGTCATGGTCATGTTGAAGGGTCGGATGGTGGAGCTTGGCTCCAAGGAGGACGTTTTCGATAAACCCGCCCACCCCTATACCCAGTTCCTGATGCAGTCACTCAAGTTTTCATCCGATAATATAAGGCAGGCTGAGGTGGGTGGTAGAAATGGGGGGAAGGGGTGTCCCTTCGTGCAGTTCTGCGCCCACGCCATGGAAAGGTGCCACCAAGAGTTTCCACACACCACCTCTCTCTCAGCCACCCACAGTGTGGCGTGCTACCTATACGGTGAGTAAGTTGGAACTTCTAAACTTCAGCGGTGTCTACAAGTACTTCAGGGACCCGGGAGGCGGCTTCGTTACGGCTGTTGATGGAGTTGACTTAGCTATTCAAGAGAATGAAGTAATCGCGCTTGTGGGTGAATCCGGGTCCGGTAAGACCACTCTTGGCAGACTCTCAGTCCGACTAGTGGAGCCCAGTAGGGGAAAAATACTCTTCGAAGGGAGAGGGCTTGAAGGAATTAGGCGGGAGGAGCTTTGGAGGAGGGCTCAGTACATCCACCAGGATCCCTACAGTTCGCTTGACCCCTACCTCACAGTTGGGGAGGTCTTGGACCGCCCCCTTAGATACCTCTTAGGCGTGGGCGACCCGAAGGAGACAGCTGAAATGTTTCTGGCTTCCTCGACAAGATAGGCATGCACCACATAGCCCCCACTACTAGGATAAACCGTTTGAGTGGTGGCTGAAAGGCAGAGGATACTAGTGAGTCGGGCGTTCATAATCAAACCAAAATTTGTGGCCGCTGACGAGCCAACCACCATGGTGGACTTCATACACAGAAACGAGGTGTTAAACCTACTTCTAGAACTCAAAAAGGAGAGTGGCTCATCCATACTATTCATCACGCACGACCTATCGCTAGCATCCCACATCGCCGATAGAGTCGTAATAATGCATAGTGGTAAAATAGTGGAGATGGGTTCAAGGGCAGACGTTGTACAAAACCCCCTCCATCCATACACTCAGCGCTCTTCTCGGTGACCCCAGACAAACTTCTGGGGCAAAAGGAAACGCCGCGAATATTGGCTAAGCCCATCCCACGATACCTAAACCCATCCACACTAGGCTGTAAGTATGCTTCAAACTGCCCCTACGTGTTTGAGAGATGCCGAAGAGAGACCCCCACACTCATCGATGTGGGAAAAGGTCACTTTGTTTCCTGCTTTAAATATGGTTAATTCAGTGCTCATTAAGACAAAGTATGAGTCGGACGTAGCTCACAGTTTGGAGGAGACTCCCCAATCAGCCAATTCTTGACTTGCTCACCAAACCCCGATGACTGTTTTGTTTTGTCTTTACGCCCACTTTATTCACCATGCACGTAAAGCGCCCACCCACAACAAGCCGTGGATCGTGGCTTGGCGCTGCTTCCTCGCCTCTTTGGGGATATATATTGCACAAAAGATTTATTCGAAGCCGTATCCAACATATTGAGTAATGAGTTATACACATAGACCTAACACAGCGCACAGGGCTATGGGTTTCTTGGTTTGCTCAGCGCTCCTAGCAGGATTAGTGCTTCTCAGCTTGCGCGGATACGTAGGAGCCCAAAATGGTGGGTCGACGCTTTCGCTAGGCATAGTGATGTCTTCACCCATCATAGGCTCACTCAACTACTTCTCTCCATCCGAAAACTACTATGTCACATCAGCGCTCTACCTTCCCTTCGCAACATATAATTTCCCACCTCTACCTCCCTTAACACCTATGCTCGCGGCTGGTTGGTCACACAACTCAAACTTTACAGGTTGGGTGCTCAACCTCAAGCAGGGACTTAAATGGGATAATGGTTCGCCGCTCAACGCCTCAGACCTATACTACACATTCTACCTAGACAACTATACTAACGCGATAAGCTACTCCTCAGCTATACACAATATAAAGATACTCAATTCCACAGCCATAGAGTTTAATACAAGCGTACCAGAACCCAACGCGGTATACTTGTGGGTTGAAGAAACCAACTCCTACATCTTCCCATACCAGGTGTATCGCCATCTCAATCTGAATACCAGTGAGCCTGGACCCAATATTGACAACTTTACTAACTTTGTGAATATTGTGGCTGACGGCCCCTTCGTTATATACAACTATACACAGGGTGAGAACCCAATCATTTTCACGGCTAACCCATACTACTATCTGGGTCCACCACACCTCTCCCAGCTTGTTCTACACATCTACTCATCCACATCCTCCTACCTATCCGCCTATTTGGCCGGGCAGGTTGATGCCTACTGGGCCTGGGGGGCATACGAGGTGGCTGCAGCGCTTATCAAAAACGTCCCAGGGCACAGCTTCTACAACATAGTGCCTGGAGGCGAAATGGTTGTAATCATGAACCTAAACCAGTATCCCTACAACACCACGCAGTTCAGGGAGGCATTGGCCTACGCGACTAACGTATCAGAGATTGACCAGAAGATGATGGGGCCATACGCCACCAACTTCAGTGTGTACTATGATAACCTGATTGAGTCACTCAACCAGCAGATCCTCAACTCGTCACAGCTACCAAGCTACCCATATAATCTCAGCATGACCGCAAAACTGCTTGAATCAATAGGCTTCAAGCAGAGCACAAGCGGTTCGTGGCTATACCCCAACGGTACGCCTCTGACGATAAACATCATGACCACTCAGCTTGGGACTGGTGATGTGGCCACAGCCACACTACTTGACTCCTTGTGGAAGAGCGCCGGTTTCCAAGTAAACCTGCAAACAGTGTCTAACTCAGCATACTATAACTATATCTTCAGTAAGACAGGATGGCAGGTAGCTGTAGGAATAGGGGCTCCAGGATACTATCCCACTGGGCTGGGCAACCTCCTCGGAGTGTTTAGTCTAGGCGAACCCTACAACGCGACTCTTGAGCCCGTGAACGGTGTGCCAAACTATAATTATACCTATGTTAATAAGACACTCTTCATAGCTCAGGAGTACCCGATAGGCTCAGCTCAATCCAATTACTATTCACGTCTTGCAGCGATGAGTATAGCTGACACCGTCCCAATAATACCGCTCTACGCGATCTCGAACTGGCAGGGTCTTAGCAACTCATTCTACTGGGGTAACCCCTCAACCTACTCAGGGATCTTCGCCACCCAAGCGCTGGTTCAACCCCAACTCTACTGGAACGCCCTCTGGAGCGTGCAGCCAGTGAGCTCAGTATCAACATCCACTACTACCACACCCACTACGACGTCCAGTATCAGCACGTCTTCAGCCACTCCGCCGACATCCCCACCCACATCACCTCCGACCTCGACCCCAGCAATAACGACCACACCCACCACACACATTAGTAGCCTACTCATTGCGGCTGTTGTCGTAGTTATAATCATCATAATAATAGCCGCACTCATAGCCCTCAGAAGAAGGTAAAACACCTATACCTTTTTTCCGTCAAAATTCTGCTGGGTACTAGCACATTTGTAGTTTTACCCTACAGCATAGAGCAGAGCCCTTGAGCCACCACACCCGCCTGAATGGCTTAGCGAGTTACGGTATTTGGCAACTAGGCTAACCTCTTTTCGCGAGGCTTCCGGTGCTCAGTTTCCCACGTGTGGATCACCCGATTTACACCCTAGTGGACTCAGTCGTGGCGCAAAAGTTGCTCTTTTCGAACATTATCTACGTATTTTAAGGCGGATCTTTGGGAGCTCCTGTATAGTCTGCTGCAACGTGTGATTACACATGTATCTTTCTCCATGGAGCGAGGGACTGGGAGTTTACCGCGCTGGTTGAGTGGGCAGAGTATGGTGTTTTAAGAGGTGAATATTGTGTGCACTGAGTTGGCTCTTAGGTGCTTGCCTCTTTTTGGGTTTGTCTGTAGGGGTGACCCGCTTGGCCTGAGATGGTTGTGATATAGCTAACTATTTTGTTTATGCCGCTTCTTATTCCCCTGTTTACGGTTGAAGGGTTCCTGCCCAAGATTCGCGCTATGTCCTCCACCCTTGCGTTGTGCCTTTGTTCAAAGTATCCTAGTTGTCTGGCTCTCAAAATATAATCGTACTCCCTGTCACTCAATAGGAAGGTCAGTGATTTCATAGCTGAAGCGTCGAGCAGCATGAAGTCATAGATATCCTGCGCGGAGGGCGTCTTAGAGGTTTGGTCGTAGAGGCATCCGAGTTCTCTAATAGCGTCAAGGAAACCCCTCTCGAGCGTCTTGTGTATGACCATCGTCCACTCCTGTGTGCCGTCACGCACATTCGAGGTATAGACGCCCACGCCGTATTCGAGGATTTTCTCCCTTAGAGTGTTGGCGTATGGCCCTGTGAAGCCCACTAGGTATGTGTTTTTGGTCACCTGCTCTAACTGCTCTAGGGAGTAGACCTCACACCCCTACCAATCATTTTTTCAAAGAACTCTAAGGGGGTAAGCCTGCGTTCACTCCATCTCAGCAGTCCTATCTCATAGTTAAACTCGCCTTTGAAGGGGTACCACCCCAGGCTTTGAAAGCTACACGTGTATGGCTTTGTGAGCTTCGTCCAATCCATCCTGTGCCGGAACCTGAAGGCCAGCAGCCTAAGTGTTCTGATCTGGCTTATGGGGGTGAAACTCTGCATATACTGCATTCTTCCCGTCAAAATAATAAACCTTTAGTATGGTGACGGCTAGGTCTTTAGACAAATGGTTTAAATTGTACTGATAGGTTAATCGAGTTATGTCCACGCAGGGATGGTTTCCCATCAGCAGTGTTGAAGCACCGCTGATATGCTCTTCAGTGAACCTCATGCTTCCCCGCTCAGGGTTCTCAGCTGGGTCGCTTAAAAGGCTCACAGTGGATGACCCCCTCTTTAGGGATGATTTGAGCGGCGTCTATCTAGATTCCTCGAATGAAGTGAGAGCTCTATGCATTGTTAGCGTTGACAGCGCGGGCTCTAAGGCTTGGCTGAAGCTCTTGTGCGCCTATCAAGGCTATATGGGAGAGCTCGACTCAAAAGTTGGGAGTGTGGTAAGCAGCATAAAAGGTATGCGTATCCCAGAGATCCGCGCATCCGATAGGGCGGGATACCACTTTAGGGCGGGCCTTGAAAAGTCACAGAGGGGTGAAAGATCCATACTCCAAAAACACGGTTTTAGGAGTGTAAGGTCTGTGGCCGACATTGAGCTAGACCTGTGTCTATTCAAAGATTTCAGGCCTCTCAGGTTTTCCAGAGATGGCTGCGTTTTCGGCCCGCCCGAAGATCCGCGTAGACTGTTGGATTTCGTAGAGAAGAACTTCGGGTCTTATTGGAGAATGGAGACCGAGGCATCCCTTAAAAGTGGCGGTGTGGTTCAAGCCAGGATGGGGGATGAGATAGTGGGCTTCGCTAACTATTGTGGCTTCGAAGACCACTGGTTTCCCCTACGGGTGTGCTCGAAGAGTTCAGGGGTAGGGGCATCGGCTCCGAGCTACTTTTCGCAGCCTTGACACGTATGCGTGAAAGGGGGCTGTGTAGGGTGACCATCCCTTGGACTGAGCACCTAACTTTCTACGGTCAAACCGATGCAGTTGTAGCCGTAAAGAATCTTGATATCATGGTTGCAGGCTCATTCGATAGTGGTGTTTAGGGGGTTCGAGCATTTGTCGGAAGATAGCTTTCAGGTGAGAGGATATCTTCCTGGGGACGAGGTCGGCATAGTTGATTGCTGGAACAGTGTTCTCAAGAATGACCCAATGTCTCTCGACGTGTTCGTGAGAAAGGTTCTGCTGGATCCGAATTTTGACTCTAAGGGTGCCATCCTAGCTTGTAGGGAGGGTTTGGTTGTGGGCTATGCGCAGTGCATGGTGAGGCAATACCCCAACATGTACGATGGCTTAGAGGAGGAAAAGGGGTGGCTCACCGTGCTTGCGTGCTCTCAGCCCAATGTGTGCGCCAAGCTTCTCGCTGAGGCTGATTCCTACTTTAGGGGTAAAGGTCGACGCGAAGTGTGGTTTTCGAGTTATACCCCCAACTACTTTTGGCCAGGCATAGACAGGGATTCCTACCCAGGCATATACAAGCACTCAGAAGCGCTGGGATACGAAGATGTGTACGATGCTCTAGCCATGGACGCCGACCTTTGGCCCGCAATCCACCGTCCGGAGGGTTTGAATGAGCTTGAAGCCAAACTCGGCTCAGAGGGTTTTGATGTTCATGAGCTTCGCACAAACGAAATCGTACCCCTGCTCGAATTCCTGAAGCGATGGTTCTCCGCTGACTGGTATAGACACTTCTTGGAGCTCGTGTCGAGAGGCGTTCCATCCGAGCAGGTGGTTGTGGCCACACTTGGTGGTAGGGTTGTGGGCTACGCCCAGTTTTGGGGTAACGACGGCTATGAGTGGGCTTGTGCGGGTGAACACTTTGGACCCTTCGGCGTGGAGCCGTCGCTACGCGGTAAGGGTCTAGGCACCATCATCCTCCACCGTTGCCTCGAAAACTATGAAGAAGAAGGGTGTACACAGGGCTTTCTTTCTTTGGACCGATAGGAGGGCCGCGAGATTATATGAGAGGTTCGGGTTTAGGGTCACTAGGAGGTTCACCGTTATGAGGAGGGTTTTATAGATGGGTGCAACTGGGCTAACACTTATGGTTGTTGGCGCACACGCTGGTGATGCTGAGAATA
>Ga0074076_100209_pt1 | contig 10519 bp, 14 predicted proteins | sample YNPg_D_FD_63713 | JGI IMG/M metagenome (GOLD analysis project Ga0074076, IMG submission 63713) | Hot spring microbial communities from Beowulf Spring, Yellowstone National Park, Wyoming, USA - YNP_Beowulf Spring_D v2 (version 2) | ecosystem: Environmental > Aquatic > Thermal springs > Hot...
GAAGGAAAAGAAGATAGAGATTATTCAAGATGACGATTGCCTAACCTTTTCAGGCTATAATTTATCTTCAGTTGAGTGCAGAAGGGTAATAAGGAACTATCTAACCCTTTTAAAGACGGCTGAAGAGAGTATAAGAGCGGTAAATAAGTGAGCATTTATGAGCGAAGCCAGCTTGCCTCCTTGGCTGCAGGAACAGCTTGCAAAGTATGAGCAGCTGAGGCAGACTCTGCAGACGGTATTGGCTCAGAAGCAGCAGCTGGAGGCCGAACTTGCAGATACAGAAAGGGCAATTCAGGAGCTGAAAAAGGCCGCACCTGACGCAGCAACTTATAAGATAGCCGGTTCGATTCTTGTCAAGGTTCCCAAGGAATCTTTGCTTAAGGAGATGGAGGAGAAGAAGGAGCTGACAAATACAAGGGTCATGGTTCTTTCAAAGCAGGAGCAGAGACTTCAGGCAAACATACAGGAACTTCAGGCAAAGATACAGGAGGTCCTGAAGCCAAAGCAGGAGCAGCCGCAGGGTAGTCAGGGCTGATGGAAAGAGTACATGACTGGGTGAAGAAGAAGCCCAGCCGAGTATTAATAATAACTCATAGGAATGGAGATGTTGATGGTGTTGCCTCCTCAATAGCAGCCAAGAGGCTAATTCTCAGAATTAACAGAAAGGCAAAAGTTCACCTTGTAAGCCCAGAGGGGACTTCGTTTCAAGCCAAAAGAGTTGTTGATGCACTTAAAGAGGAATTCATCGATAAAATTCCTGAAGATGGATATGAACTGATTATAATACTCATACTGGCCATTCATCCCTTCTTAAAGAGGAGGTGGAAGTGATAAGAAGTGCAAAGGCAAAGAAGGTTCTGATAGACCATCATCCTCTGGACAGCAGCATGAAAGGACTTGCTGATGTGGCTCTCGTTGATGAAGAGGCATCTTCGGCAAGTGAAATGGTCTTGAGACTGTTTAAAGAGCTTAAAATAAGGCCTGATAAAAAGGCATGCAATTCAATCGCTCTCGGCATAATGTCTGATTCCCAATTTCTTACGATTGCGAAAGGTCAGACAATAATAGCTATGGCTGAGCTTGTTAACTATGGAGTCGATGTAGAAAAGATAAGGTCTATACTGAGGTACAGAAGGGACCCCTCTGAACAGATAGCTAGAATCAAAGGTGTGCTCAGGTCAGAATTCTACAGAAGCCAATCATGGATAATAGGATGCACAGAGGTTGGTTCTTATCATGCATCTGTTGCAAGAGCTCTTGTTGAGCTGGGCTGTGATGTAGCTTTAGCAGCCGGGGAAATACAGGATGGAACAAGAGGTAGCATCAGGTCAAGCCAGGCTTTCTATCTCTCCTCCAAAATCCATTTGGGAAATGATGTATGCAAGGTTCTTGCTGAAAAGTTAGGAGGTAGCGGAGGGGGTCATCCAACCGCAGGAGCATTCAATACTGCTAAGAGCTACGATGAAGTGAAGAAAACCTTTCTGCGCATAGTAGAGGATGAATTGGGAGAAAGATTAAAGAAGATAGTCTGAAGGAACAGAATCTGGTTGTAATTACCAGATAATTGGTGAATCGATTGGTCAAAAACATCATAGAATTCAAGGATTACACGTTCAAATATTCAGGGGCTAGCTCACCAACATTGAGCAACGTAGAATTTTCAGTGGAAGAAGGGGAGATAGTTGTTATAGCTGGGGCAAGCGGGAGCGGTAAGTCAACAATTCTAAGAAGTATGAACGGACTTATACCGCATATCTACCCTGGAGAATATACAGGTGAAGTGATTGTTGACGGTTTAACGGTAAAGGACACTCCAACATTTGAGCTTGCAAGAAAGGTTGGATTTCTCTTTCAAAATCCAGAGAACCAGATATTCATGTTCACCGTGGAAAGGGACATTGCGTTTGGTATGGAGAATCTGGGTTATCCTCCAGATGTGATGAGAAAGAAGACAGACTGGGCTATGGGGCTGCTGGGCATATCTCATCTTGCGAAGAGGTCTCCAAGTGAACTTTCTGACGGCCAGCAGCAGAGAGTAGCAATCGCAGGCTCTCTTGTAATGGACCCAAGGCACTTGTGCTTGATGAGCCGACATCTCTCTTGGACCCCAGGACTGCAATTGATGTAGTGAATCTGGTAAAGAAACTTAATTCTGATTTGGGAATAACTGTTGTATTGGTTGAACATAGGTTCGAGCTTGTAGCACAGATAGCTTCAAGGTTTGTTGTTATTAACAAAGGCAAGGTATGGGGTGAAGGAAGGCCTGAGGATATTTTGTTCAGTGATGGGCTAGAAGAAATAGGCCTCTCAGCCCCACCAATAGTGCATGTAGAGAAGGAACTCATGAAGAGGGGATTAGATATTGAGTGTACTCTGATGTAAGGGAGTTTGCAGAAAAGGCGATTTCGACTTGGCAGCGATAGAGTTCAGCTCCGTAAGCTACAGAATGCCAAACGCGGTAATGGCACTTGATGACATCAACCTTAGAATTGAAGAAGGGGAGCTTGTTGCAATTGTTGGAGGTAACGGGGCTGGCAAGACGACCCTTTTAAAGCATCTCAATGGCCTTCTCAAGCCAAGCAATGGAGAAGTAAGAATATTCGGAAAGAATACCAGAGATTCATCAGTTGCCCAGCTTTCAAGAAAGGTAGGTCTTGTATTTCAGAATTCTGACCATCAACTATTCAGCGAAAGCGTGAAGACTGAAATAGCGTTCGGGCTCAGGAACTTTGGATTTTCAGAGGGCGAAATTGAATCAAGGATTGAGGAGGTAGTGAATTACTATGGATTGGCAGATATGCTGAACAGAGCTCCCATGACATTGTCAGGGGGAGAAAAGAAGAGACTCTGCATAGCAACTGTCATGGCTTGGGAGCCCAGTATACTTGCGCTGGATGAGCCAACTGTAGGACAAGACTACATGAACAAAATTAAACTGAGGGATGTTGTAAAGTCGCTTCTCAGCAAGGGAAGAACAGTGCTCATAGTCTAACATGACCTGGAATTCCTTTGGCCTTTCAAGCCTAGGACTGTAGTAATGGGAATGGGTAAGATATTGGCAGATGCTCCTGCTGAAAGGATATATCTTGATTCTGAATTGCTCGACAGAGCTGGACTGAGGCAGCCTCAGCTTGCTATGCTGGCAAAGGCTCTTGGAAGGGATAGACCTTTCTCAGATGCGGATGAAGCAACTGACTGGATAATAGGAGAGTATGCTAGCTATGAATTCAGGGGGTTAAAGTAAAGTAATGGCTCAAGTGCTTCTTGAAGGCCTTAAGTTCAGGTACCAGAGAAGCGTTATACATGAACTTGACCCTAGGGTGAAGCTACTTCTTACAGCTCTGCTCTTTGCCTTTTCTCTAATTGGCTATAACTTCTACCAGGAAGCGGTTACATTCTGTCTCATAGCTGTACCAGCAATATTAGCCAGGGTTCTAAGAAGGATGTTGAGGTTGATGGTCTTTGCTGTCCCTTTTTCACTGTTCATAATACTACTGAATATGTGGGGAGGAGGAACATTACTGCATTCTATAGTTATAGCTGTAAGATTTATAGAGATAGTTTCATCAACCTCTCTCTTCTTTGTTACGACTTCGCCTGACGAGCTTGAGTATGTGCTGAGGTGGTTCAGGTTTCCAAGGGATTTTGTCTTCGCGTTTGCAACCTCTATCAGGTTTGTTCCTGTAATGATGATAGACCTTAACCAGATTATTGATGCGCAGAAATCGAGGGGTCTTGAAATAGAGAAGGGTGGACCGATAAAGAGAATAAGGAATCTGGTTCCTGTGCTGGTACCTTTGATAGTTACAGCACTGGTCAGAAGTTCTGAATTAGCAGAAGCGATGGAGGCAAGGGGTTATGGTGCGGTAAAGAAACCCACTTCTTTATTTAACCTGAAACTTCAAAGCAATGACCTTATGGCTCTTAGCATAATATTGCCAGGCTCCGTAGCTCTTATATTGCTCTACTCTACATGCTCTGAATGATAAAATAATATGATTATACCTCTGGGGGAATGGTTCAGACTTCCAAGGCTAGGAACTGACGGGTTCAAAAGAGTATTATCTGCAGGTGTAGAATATGATAGCAAGTCAGGGTTCAAGGTTAAGGAGAATGCGGACCTTGTTGCATTAAAGTCTGTACTTGCTTCCGAGCTGGGAGAAGATATCAATTTCTACTTCAGATGCTTCTCCTGCGGTATAAAGATGAGCTGCAGCGACTGCCCTTACAACATGCTTTGCTCAATAGAATACTGCAGAAAGTGCATCTGCAGCAGATGCATGAATCTAGGATATGATAATTATATCAAGGCTTGGAGAAAATATCTATCCTCCACTGGCTAGAGATACCAGATGGGGAAGCTCCTGCAGAATTATCTTTGTCCCAAGCCTCGCAGAATCTGGTGAGCCGGGAAGGCATGCAATGACTATGCCGTTCATACTCCCTAAAAGGGCTTTGCTCATGATGCTTGATGTGCCTATTCTCTTCCTGCTTTCAAGCCTAAAGTACTCGCCAAACCCTGGCAAAACTTTATCGAGAAGAGGCTGAATCGCTTCTATCGTCACATCTGTCTTGGCTATGCCTGTGCCTCCAGTAGTTATTATAAAGTCAATATGGTATCTTGCTGCTTCAAGCACCTTCAGCCTTATTGCAATTATGTCATCAGGCACAAGAGAACGATAGAATACTGTATGGCCATTTTTTCTCAGCTCACTGCAAATGATATCTCCAGATTCATCTTTAATTTTAATTCCTTCAATTCCATTGTAATACCTTGAAGTGCTGACGGTTATGACAGCGCCTTTAAGTCTCTGCCTCGCCTTTGATTTGTGCAGTTCATGAGGTTGAAGCTTCTTTTGTCTTCCTGACAACTTTTATCCCACTCAGCTCCGTATACGGATACTGTCCGTTTTCATCTTTTTCAACCTTCTTCACAACATCCCAGATTGTCAGAAGCGCTATAGCAACAGAGGTTAGAGCCTCCATCTCTACACCAGTCTTGGCATGTGATGAAATTTTGGCAGAGACCCTTACTCCATCATCCTCCACCTTTGCTTCCATTATAACTTCCTCCAGAGGAATGTTATGGCAAAGAGGAAGAAGCTCTGAAGTCTTCTTTGCGGCTATTATTCCAGCAAGCTTCGAAATTTCTATTGCATTACCCTTTTCCAGCTGATTATTTCTTATCTTGTGCATCGTTTCAGGTTTTAATCTTATGAAGCCTTCAGCTATCGCTTCCCTCTTTATTACTTCTTTTGCAGAAATATCAACCATTCTTGTCATTGCTCTGTATTATGTTTAAACCCCCTTTTAAGCATGATATCAGGAAAAGGACTTTTTCTGCCCGCCAGATGTATCTTCAAACATTCTCTTTATCGACCTTGTAACTCCATTGCTGAGGTCCAGGGAAAATATCCTTATCTTTCCGAACTTCTTTTCCACTACTATTCCATGCCTGAGTAAAAGTTGAAGATTTTTCTCAGCAGAGGTGTGCTGAATTCTGCATATTTTTGCAAGCCTTGTTATGTTGATTTCTTCAACAGCTGAAAGTGCAGCTAAAAGCCTGATCCTTCCCCTAGCACCAAGCACCTCTTCAAGTTCCTTCAAAAGGTTCTGTTCATTCAATTGAAGTCCTTTCTAGAATTTCCTGAGGATGAAAGGCAAGGCCTATCAAAGTAGTTTTACCTCTGTATCCTTTTCCTGACTGTGAGGTGACAAGGAATCCCTTGCCCCTCATCTTCTGGAGAGATTCCCAGAGCATGGTATGCGCACATGGCTGGATATTGTATTCCATGCAAAGGTTTCTGTATTCAGTTTCAAGCTCACCAGTTGTAACGAATGCTCTAGGCCCTTTAATAAGAAGAAGTGCAGCTGCTGTCAGTATTATCCTTTCATGCTCAGACAGGTATGAAAGTTCTTCCGAGCTTAGATGAGGGGGGAGTTTTTCCTGGCTTTATGAACTTCGTCAACGCCTATAGCTTCGGAACTGCTTTCTAAGGCAGCAAGCGCAGACCTGTAAAGTAATTCTATGGCATACCTTGCATCGCCATAATCTCCTGCAAGAGATGCTATGAGCCTTGCTGCTTCATCATCAAGGGAATTCTCCTCCAAACCTTCTTCAGCCCTGCTCATCACTATTTTGTAAAGCTGCTTATCTGTATAGGAAGATAGGCTGATGGAAACCTTCTGCAGTGAGCTCCTTATACTTTCATCCACTTTCCACAGAAAACCAAGGTCTTTTGCAATTAAAAGTAAAGCAATAGGAGAATTCCCCCAGATTTCTCCAGATCTGAGAAGGCTGTAAACAATGTTTTCATCATCCTCAGCCAGCAGAGAGGAAATTTCATCCAGAACAAGAAACAGCTTTCCCTTTGCTGAAGTCAGATAATTTTGAATGTATTCAAGTATTTCCTGAAGTTCATAGCCCCTTGTGGGGAAATCCAGAGAAAGAGATTTGATTATTCTGCTTAAAACGAGTTGAGGCGTTCTGTCGAACATGCAGTTCACATATACGTGCTTTAACTGCAAACCATACATCCTGCTCATCTCTTCGAGATAAAGGCCCAACTTCTTTGATAGCATGGTTTTGCCGCTCCCTACAGGCCCAGTAAGGATACAAACAGGCGATATGTTGGGATTCCTGAGCAAAGAAGAAAAGATGTTTTGCAACTTCTTCAATTCTTCCTCGCGGCAAGGGTTCTGCGCCGGTACATATTCTGGCATAAAGCAGAATTCATTCTTAATTATGCCACAACGCATTCCGGTCTTTTGGGAATCGATTGCATTTATAATTGTTGTTTTCAGAAGGAGATAACTGGGAAGGGGGAGAACTGAAAGTATTCTGGCATTCTTAACATTATATCTTTAATGAGTAAGTTAGCTTATTTCTAAATTTCATAAAGAAGCATGTTCATAATATTGACTTCATTCCCTATATACTTTCTTTCATCTGCACTCTTATGTACAGAATGTTCAAAACTGTGAATGTGACACCTAGGAACAATTTAACAGAATATCTAATGTTACTGATGAGCTGATTCAGATTGTTTACAGTATTTAGGATAGCCGGATAGGCTGGGCTGATAAAATTAAGCATGAAAAAGTTATTTACTATCAGGTAGATTGTTGCTACAAGGGTCATATAGTACATCAATCTCTTCCTATTGGTGTTCCAAACAGTGACGTCTAACAGCATAAATAGCAACAAATAAAGAAAATATTGTTCGTTCACTTGGCTCTTAAAGATAAAAAATACTAAGGTGAGCATTATACAAGATTGCACCAAGCCGTAGTCGCTGTCGAAACCAAACCTTTTGTATGCAAAATAAGCCGAGATTATGAGGGCTGGTATCCAAAACAGGCCTAAGACTATCGATAACGTGGAATCAATACCGTGAAGTAGATTTAGGCTTCCCATTATATAGTACAATTCCCAAATCGACATTGACTCCCCTTCTTTAGTTATAGTCGACCCAAGTGTCCTTGATACTATTGCAAATGGCCAGCCCGTAAGGTATATGATGAAAAGAGAAACTAAAGAAGGCAAGGATATAGATAGCAGAATCCTTCCTATTTTCAAAGAAGACATGGGAATCGTATAAATTACAGGAATCGACTTGACAAAAATAGACACCCCATTCCAAAAGCTCCTTCTCATACCTTTGGAGAGCAGAGAAAGCATCACAAACAGAAGTGCAATGGGATCAAACATCCCCCAAATTGCAGATATTATCACACTGAAAGGAACGAAAAGCCAGAACTTCATAACTCTAGATGCAGCTGCAGAATTTATCTTTGAGCAATATTTGTAAAGAAGGTAGGCTACAAGCAAGTCGCTTATAATTATAGGTTGTTTCAACAGGAAATAGTATAGAAACCTATTTTGGATTCCTATTGCAGAATAGAGATAATAAATGGAAGATGTGATAAAAGGCCAAAAAGGCAAATAACCAATTGTAGCTCCTGCAGGAGGAAGAGAAGGATATTCGAAAATGATAATCCAGGAGCCGGCGGTAAAAATCCATAGGGGTTGTATAGATGAGTTGTGTAGTATCCAAGCCTGACCCATAATTCAAAGTCGAATGGATGACCAGTCCAGAATGAGAAGGCTTCTCTTAATGCTAGGCCCATGAAAATCATTCTGTAACTCGGACGGGGCGTAACCGTCAAATGCAGACGACAGTGAAAAAGAAGGTAGTTTCTAAACTTATATGAGAGTAAGGTATGGAGTTACGAATAAATTGTTCCATCTAACAAAGAAAATTGGCAGGCTTTGGGCAACGAGCCCTTAAAAAGAGGGCTTTTTGCAAACACTTCTTTTGCAATGATATTTGATACAATCTTTCGGTACTTTTAATTTCAATCGTTATTTAAACAACTAATGCTTATACGTTAAGCGACCTATATATATTGCAAAGATTATCGCTAACATAATAAACAGTATGATTGTAGAGAGAAGAATCAAGCTGCTTTGGGACTGGGTTGATGGATAGATGTACAATTCTGCTGTCTTGTTGTAGACATGGCCAACCTTATCCAAGACTTGAACTTCTACAATCTTCACTCCTTGACTACTGAAAGAGTAAGTCGGGGACAAAAGAGATGAAGTGTCTTTACCTTCAAACTTCCAGAGATAGCTAGCAGCTGGAACTGGGTCACCGGAAATGTTGACAAAGAATTTAATCTCTTGACCAGCTTTCGGTTTACTTGGAATCCAATTCACCGATAAATTAGCTGCAAACGATATTCGCATCACTAGGGTGTCTGAATAGGCTCTATCGTTGTAAGCTCCTCCGTAAATTAACATAACTCTATCCTTGTCGTCATATGCGAACGAGCTTGCAAACCTTGCAGGCAAAATTACTGCCCCCTCTAGCAAAAACCAGCTATTGGTATTAAGGTTGTAGAGCCACGTATCCCCCAAAGCTATACCGTCACCGTACCCGCCTTGCATAATGAATATATTGTCGTTTGGGTCATACACAAATGCAGAGTAATCTCTTTTAGAAGGAGAGCCTGTGGGATTCATGCTCCTCCAAGTATTATTACCAGGAAAGAAAGCCAGTAAATCATTATAATGATTGTAAGGCTCGTCAGAGTTCAAATTGTTGTTACCTCCAAAGAGCAAGAATAAGTTTGCTGCTGTATCATACGCCATCCTGGAGTCAGCCAGCGGAGGAGGGTTAAATGTACCCGATAAGTTGAGTCTCTTCCAAGTCAAAGTAGACGTATTGAATTCCCATGTATCGTTAAAGTAAGTCCCATTGTATCCACCATAGTATAAAACTATGCCATCTTTAGGGTCGAAGGCTGCCCCTGAGTCAGACCTTGGTTCAGGATGTACACTCTCATTCAGTTCTACCCAGGTATCATTACTTGTGTAGAATAGCCATGTATCCGAATACCTGCCAACCACCCCCAAAGAACTGTTGTACCAGCCACCAAACATAAGAATGAAACTTTTTGAGTCGTTTTGGTAGCATACACAAACCAACGACTCGTCTGCTCTGGAGCCTGGCTGGTTTCCTTGGGTATGAATCTTTTGCGTATCATTGTAGATACGTTAAGAACCCACATATAACCAAGCGTTGAGTAAATGCTTTGACCTCCGAACATGTATATGTTATTGTTTGCAGGATCGTATACCATCTGCTGTCCGGCCAGTGGAGGAGGTCCGTTCTGCTCTGTTACGTTGTACCAGATGAACTGGGGAAGCTGACTGAACTGTTCGAAGGTTCTTGTTTTATCCTGTTGGAATAATTGTGTCGAAGAAAGTAGTAAAAGGGATAAAGTTGCTAAGGTGAACAAACTTCTCCTAAGGCGATAACGCTTATACCTTACCACCACCATTTCTTTTTATCATCCTGATTTTTGGAATACGAAGAGAGTCTGGTCACCCAGTAAATTCATCAAAGGGATTTCAGAAATAAAGGAGTCAAGCTTTTCTGCTACCCGAGCAATTGGCCCCAACTTTACGAAATATTCGCTCAGGTATGCTGGAGGGATGATAGCAGGGAGTGCAATTATTCTTCTTACTTCAAACCAGGGCTTAAAGAATCTTGCAAATTCTTCAGGCTTGTAATAGAAGGCAGGTATATCTTTGCCTCCTACAGAGACCATCATTGGTTGTTTCTTTCTTGGCGTGCATTTGTCAAACTGAAAAGCAAACAAGTGGCTCAACATCTCGGATGCGCATACGGAATTTCTTATGGAACAAATAAAGTAACCGTTTGGCTTTATCAGCCCGCTGAGAGACTTAGGGAACAAATTTATCTTAAGCTCGCAATTTAGAGCTCCGTTGAGAGAGTATGCCAAGTCGAATTTATCCATTAGAAATAAATTTGCAAGCTCAGCAATCCCTGAAGCTGCAACCCTGATAGGAACAATCTTATCCTGCAATGACCTACCTTTAATCTTCAGATTCAACAATTCTATCATTTTGCAGGATATGTCTGTGGCGACTATCTTTTTTACGTGGTCTAACTATTTGATTGCTCTTCTCCTGTACCGCAACCTATCT
>Ga0074076_100210_pt1 | contig 10477 bp, 15 predicted proteins | sample YNPg_D_FD_63713 | JGI IMG/M metagenome (GOLD analysis project Ga0074076, IMG submission 63713) | Hot spring microbial communities from Beowulf Spring, Yellowstone National Park, Wyoming, USA - YNP_Beowulf Spring_D v2 (version 2) | ecosystem: Environmental > Aquatic > Thermal springs > Hot...
GTAGATATGCCCTATACGGTAAGGGTCTCGTGCCTGACATTATCCTCAATCCCCACGCTTTTCCCTCTAGGATGACGTAGGACAGATCATGAGGCCATATCGGGCAAATATGTCGCTGCTTCTGGTCATCCTATAGATGCCACGCCGTTCTACAATTTACCCATCGAAGAAATCCAGAAGAAGCTTTCGGAGCTAGGATATCTTAGCGACGGAACAGAAGTGGTGTATGACGGAAGAACAGGTGAGAAAATAAAATCGAGAATATTGTTTGGCATAGTGTATTATCAGAAGTTGCATCATATGGTGGCAGACAAGATGCATGGTAGGGGAAGGGGTCCAGTCCAGATATTGACCAGGCAGCCCACAGAGGGTAGGGCTAGGGAAGGTGGACTTAGGTTTGGTGAGATGGAGAGGGACTGTCTGATAGGATATGGAGCGGCAATGTTGATTAAAGATAGACTTCTGGATAACTCAGACAGGGCGGTAGTGTACGTATGTGATCAGTGCGGCTACGTTGGATGGTACGATAGGGCCAAGAACAAATATGTTTGCCCTATACATGGAGATAAGACCACGTTATCTCCAGTAACAATTTCCTACGCATTTAAGCTATTGTTGCAGGAGCTTATGAGTATGGTAATTGCACCCAGGTTAGTTCTTGGCGATAAAGTATCAATAGGAGGTGGAAATTCCAATGAGTGAGAGGATACAGCTTAACGAAAAGATAGTGAAGGGTATAAGGTTTGGGATTCTTTCACCAGATGAGATAAGGAAGATGTCCGTCACTGCCATAATCACTGCTGAGGTTTATGATGAAGACGGTACCCCGATAGAAGGGAGCGTGATGGATCCTAGACTGGGAGTCATAGAGCCAGGTCAAAAGTGCCCAGTATGCGGTAACGTGATAGGTAACTGCCCTGGACACTTTGGGCATATCGAGCTGATAAGGCCCGTAATTCACGTTGGCTTTGTCAAGCACGTCTATGATCTCCTGAGATCTACTTGCAGACGTTGCGGTCGAGTTAAGTTACATGAAGACGAAATCCAGAAGTACAAGAAGATCCACGAGGCTATAAAGAGGAGGTGGCCCTCTGCTGCTAAGAGACTAATAGATTACGTGAAGAAGAGTTCGATGAAAGCCCCCACATGTCCTCACTGTGGGGAGAAACAGCTCAAAATTAAGCTAGAGAAACCATATAATTTCTATGAAGAGAGAAAGGAAGGTATGGTAAGGCTAACCCCATTAGACATTAGGGAGAGGCTAGAGAAGATTCCAGACTCTGACGTGGAATTGCTAGGTTACGATCCCAAGAGTAGCAGACCAGAATGGATTATACTTACGGTATTGCCAGTACCTCCAATAACTATCAGACCTTCCATAATGATAGAGAGCGGAATTAGAGCGGAAGATGACCTAACCCATAAGCTCGTGGATATAGTCAGGATAAACGAAAGGCTAAAGGAGAGCATAGATGCTGGAGCCCCTCAACTTATAGTGGAGGACCTTTGGGATCTCCTCCAATACCACGTGGCGACCTATTTCGATAACGAAATTCCAGGGCTACCTACCTCAAAGCATAGGTCAGGGAGACCCTTACGCACTTTAGCCCAGAGACTGAAGGGAAAGGAAGGTAGATTTAGAGGCAATCTTTCCGGTAAGAGGGTGGACTTCTCAGCTAGAACAGTGATCTCTCCAGATCCCAACATAAGCATAGATGAGGTGGGAGTACCTTACGATATCGCACAGATACTCACAGTACCTGAAAAGGTCACCAAATGGAATCTTGACAGACTGAGGGAATACGTGATCAATGGTCCTGAAAAGTGGCCAGGTGCCAATTATGTAGTGAGGCCGGATGGTAGGAGAATAGACCTAAGATACGTTAAGGATAGGAAGGAACTCGCATCTACGTTAGCTCCCAACTTTGTGGTAGAAAGGCATTTAATAAATGGGGATGTAGTGATATTCAATAGACAACCATCTCTTCACAGGATATCCATGATGGGCCACAGAGTCAGAGTTCTTCCTGGCCGCACGTTTAGACTAAACCTATTGGTCTGTCCTCCATATAATGCTGATTTTGACGGAGATGAGATGAACCTCCACGTACCCCAGTCAGAAGAGGCCATAGCAGAGACGAGGGAGTTAATGACGGTTCACAGGAATATCTTAACCCCTAGGTACGGGGGCCCCATCATAGGTTCCGCCCAGGATTACATTAGCGGAGCATATCTACTTACAGTTAAGACTACTCTCTTGACCGAATCCGAGGTTCAGACTATACTTGGAGTTGCCGATATCTCCAAGGCATTAGGAGAACCTGCGATCCTTGCTCCTAAGAGACTCTACACAGGGAAACAGATCCTCAGCTATTTCCTACCTGAAGACTTTAACTTCCACGGTCCAGCCAACATATCTAGCGGGGTTAGATCATGTAAAGACGAGGATTGTGCCCACGACTCCTTCTTGGTAATAAAACAAGGTAAGTTACTTATGGGTGTACTAGATAAGAAGGCACTAGGAAATCAGCAACCTGAGAGAGTCTTACATTGGTTAGTACGAGAGTATAGCGAGGATTATGTCCTTTGGCTCATGGATAACCTGTTCAAGGTTTTCCTAAGGTTCGTTGAGCTTCACGGTCTCACAATGACTTTGAGTGACGTTACAATACCCCCTGAGGCATCTGAAAAGATAGCCGAGAGAGCTAAGGATGCCAGGAAGAAGGTATTAGAGCTGATCGAACTGTACAAGCAAGGGAAGCTGGAACCCATCCCTGGAAGAACTATGGAAGAGACTCTGGAGAGTTACATCCTTGATACCCTAGACAAGCTTAGAAATGAGGCAGGAGAGATCGCCACTGCCTATTTGGATCCCTTCAACAACGCCTATATAATGGCCAGGACAGGAGCTAGGGGAAGCGTGCTTAACATAACTCAGATGGCCGCAATGCTGGGACAACAGTCGGTGAGGGGAGAGAGGATAAAGAGGGGCTACAGTGATAGGACGCTCCCCCACTTTAGAAGGGGGGACATCTCGCCAGAAGCTAGAGGCTTCATCTATTCTTCGTTCAGGAGCGGTCTTAATCCGGTAGAGATGTTCTTCCACGCAGCAGGCGGAAGGGAAGGTCTAGTGGACACGGCAGTCAGAACATCTCAAAGCGGATACATGCAGAGAAGGCTAATTAATGCTCTTTCTGACTTAAGGATGGAATATGATGGAACGGTTAGAACGTTATACGGAGAGGTTATCCAAACCATATATGGTGGAGACGGCGTTCATCCCATGAGAAGTGCGCATGGTAAAACAGTGGATGTTGATAGAATAATAGAGAGAGTAGTTGGATGGAGGAGGTGAAAGAGTTGATATCGGAGTCGGACATGAAATTCCTGGAAGAAGAGCTTCAGCTGATCAGTAACACTTTACCTAAAAATGTGGTAGCGAAATTAAGGGAGGCAATACTCAACAGCCAAATACCCATAGAAAGGGACGAAATAAAAAAGATAATCGATGAGGCAGTTAAGGATTATCTGGGCTCTCTAGTACACCCTGGTGAGGCAATAGGCGTAGTTGCTGCACAATCGATAGGAGAACCGGGTACGCAGATGACTTTGAGGACATTTCACTTTGCAGGAGTAAGGGAACTCAACGTAACTTTAGGCCTGCCTAGACTGATCGAGATAGTGGACGCTCGAAAGGTTCCCTCAACTCCCATGATGACTATCTACCTGGAAAAGGAGTATGCTAACGATAGGGAAAAGGCCCTTGAGGTAGCGAGAAAAATAGAATATACGAGGATAGAAAACGTGGTTGAGACAGTGAGCCTTGATGTGGCCTCTATGTCAATATCTCTACATCTCGATCCCACGTTACTGGAAGACAAGGGTCTTACAGTAGAGGATGTAGAGAAAGCTATAAAGAAACTGAAGCTAGGTAAGTATGAGATCGAGAGGCCTGATGAGCGTACCATACAGATATCATTCGAGTCCATGGACAGTATAACGGCACTGTTTAAAGTAAGGGAAAAGATTCTCTCAACTAAGATCAAAGGAGTTAAGGGGATAAAGAGGGCCATAGTGCAGAAGAGAGGGGAGGAGTACGTCATAATCACAGATGGTTCAAACCTGGAGGGAGTTCTCGGAGTTAAAGGTATTGATATAAGGAGAATAGAAACCAACAACCTACACGAAGTGGAGAACGTGTTAGGGATAGAGGCTGTAAGGGAGTTGATAATGAAGGAGATAAAGAGGGTTCTGGACGAACAAGGCCTGGATGTGGATATAAGGCATATAGAGTTGGTATCCGATATAATGACGAGGACAGGTGAAGTGAGACAAATAGGACGTCACGGAGTGACAGGTGAGAAGACCAGTGTCCTGGCGAGAGCAGCATTCGAAGTTACGGTGAAACATCTCCTCGACGCCGCGGCCAGAGGAGACATGGAAGAATTTAAGGGCGTAGTAGAAAACATTATAATCGGCCAACCAATAAAATTGGGTACAGGAATGGTAGAGCTTTTAATGAGGCTTGGCGGTTAGGTGAAAAGTTATGTCTCAGTCTATAACTTTCGAGTCAGAGATAAAGGTCCTCTTGAAGACCGGAAGGGTGATCCTCGGTAGCAAGAGATCTGTCAAGGCCTTGAAGGCTGGTAAGCTGAGAGGAATAATCTTAGCTTCCACAGTAAGGAGTGACATAAGAGAGGATGTGAAGAGGTATGCGGCTTTAGCTGGAATTCCAGTGGTGGAGTATAGGGGAAGTGGATGGGAGTTAGGTACGTTAGCCGGTAGGCCTTTCCTTATATCAACTATAGGTGTAGAGGATCCTGGGGAGTCAAAGATCCTAGAACTATCGCAGACAAGGTGATACGGGATTGCCTGATATCAAGTTAACTCCAGAAGAAATGCGTTACATGTCACTTTTTCAGGACGTTACAAGGGTTACAGTTAGGGACTGCGTAATTGACGAGGAGGGGAACAGGATAATATTTTTGGTAGACCCAGAGAACATGGGTATGGCCATAGGGAAGGGAGGTTCAAACATCAGGAAGCTCAAAAAAATTATAGGAAAAGACATAGAAGTTGTTGCCTACAGTGAAAACTTGGAAGATATAATAAGGAATCTTATGTCTCCTGCTAGAGTCAGAAACGTTAAGTTGATCGATAGCAACTCCAAGAAAACCGTCCATGTGACCGTGGATCCCCAGGATAAAGCCATAGCCATAGGGAAGGGAGGGAAAAATGTAATGAGGGCCAAAATAATTTTAAAAAGATATATGGACATAGACTCCGTGATAATAAACTAGAGGTGTCCTTTTGGTAGGAAAATCTCCTAAGGGTATATTCGCGGCAAGGAAACTGAGGCTCAAGAGATTGAAGTTTAGATGGAGTCAGAGGAAGTTCAAGACTAGAGTCCTTCAATTGAAGAAGAGATTTGATCCACTTCAAGGAGCTCCGATGGCTAGGGGTATAGTTCTTGAGAAAGTGGGTATAGAGTCTAGGCAGCCAAATTCTGCTGTACGCAAATGCGTTAGGGTTCAGCTGGTCAAGAACGGTAGAGTAGTCACTGCGTTCGTCCCAGGTGACGGAGGAGTTAACTTCATTGATGAACACGACGAGGTCATAATAGCCGTATCGGAGGTACTTTGGGGAGATCTATGGGAGACCTGCCGGGAGTAAGATATAAGGTGATAATGGTCAACGGTGTCTCTCTGGACTCGTTATATAAGGGTAAAAAGCAGAAGCCGGTCAGGTAAATCTCTATTTCCTAAAACCCCTCTCCTGGGATCTGTCGACCAATTCCTTTTTGACCAATATGGGCTTACCAGTTAAGAGAGCTAGATATATGGCGTGGCTCGGTATCATTCTCTTCTGAATAACCAGTCCCCCGAAATTGAGCTCCAAGGTAGCCAGGTATATATCATCCAGGATTCCATCTATGGCTATATACGTTACCCTCTTGCTTAACTGCTCCGTTATCTCCGGGATGAATGAAATTATATCATACACAGTCTCACGCTTAGCAAGTTCTGATGTGTAGGTAGTCTCTACCTGGTCTGGTCTTAGGAGCTTATTTATAGCCTGAACTATATCTGCGGGTACGTAGAACAGATTAAACTCCCTTCCGTCCTCCAAATAGCACACTATTACTGGTACCCCATTCATTGGCGATATGAACGCATCTACCTTACTGACCTTGATGTACTCCTGTTCCTGTGCAACCATTAATTCTAATGTTACCCAAGAAGGCTATTAAACCCTTTATGAATAGTTATTTTAACTTGTCGGACGTCACTAAGAGGGAAGAAAATGGATAGTTACCAACTCTCTGAGCTGGACATAAGGGTTTTTGGGAAGTGGGACACCAAAGTTGAGATAAGGGATCCCAGTCTAAAGAAGTATATTTCGTTAATGCCAGTCTACCTTCCCCATTCAGGAGGCAGGCATGAGCATAGAAGGTTTGGAAAAGCTAAGGTTTCAATCACTGAAAGATTGATAAATGAATTAATGAGACCTGGTAAGAACAAAGGAAAGAAAGTCTTAGCGTACAACATCGTGAAGGCGACTTTCGAGTTGATAGGTACTAGGACAGGACAAAATCCGATACAAATTCTAGTGAGAGCCATAGAGAACTCTGCTCCGAGGGAGGAAGTTACAAGGATAATGTATGGTGGAATAGTTTATTATGTAGCAGTAGACGTTGCCCCTCAACGTAGGGTTGACATAGCGTTAAGGCACCTTGTGGAGGGAGCTAGAGAAGTGTCGTTCAACAATCCCAAACCCATCGAGGAGGCCTTAGCGGACGAAATAATTTCGGCTGCTACGGGAGACCCAAAGAGTTATGCAATAAGGAAGAAGGAAGAGATGGAAAGAATAGCCCTAAGCTCCAGATAAATAGCTAAACTTTTATTAACTGGATGGAAGATTGCGGTAGGGAGTTGAAGCTACATGTCTCAAAAACCGCACTTGAATCTGATAGTAATAGGCCACGTCGATCACGGTAAGAGTACTTTAGTAGGAAGGCTTTTGATGGAAAGGGGTTTCTTGGACGAAAAGACGATTAAGGAGGCAGAAGAGGCAGCCAAGAAGCTAGGCAAGGAGTCGGAGAAGTATGCGTTCCTCTTGGATAGGCTGAAAGAGGAGAGAGAAAGAGGCGTAACCATTAACTTAACCTTCATGAAGTTCGAGACTAAGAAGTACTTCTTCACAATTATCGACGCACCTGGTCACAGAGACTTCGTCAAGAACATGATTACAGGGGCCAGTCAGGCTGACGCAGCAATATTGGCAGTCTCAGCCAGGAAGGGGGAGTTTGAATCAGGAATGAGTGTTGAGGGCCAGACCAGGGAACACATAATTCTCGCGAAGACTATGGGTCTAAACCAAGTGATCGTGGCTGTTACTAAGATGGATGCCACCGAACCTCCCTATGATCAGAAGAGGTTTAACGAAATAAAAGACACCGTGGAGAAGTTCATGAAGTCCTTCGGATTCGACATGAGCAAGGTTAAATTCATTCCGGTAGTGGCAATAACTGGGGAGAACGTCACTAAGAGATCAGAGAATATGAAATGGTATAACGGACCAACTCTAGAGGAGGCCTTGGACGTACTTGAGATACCTCCTAAACCAGTGGATAAGCCACTCAGGTTACCCATTCAGGAGGTCTATTCAATCTCCGGTGTCGGTACGGTACCAGTGGGCAGGGTTGAGAGCGGAGTTTTGAAGGTCGGAGACAAAGTCGTGTTCATGCCAGCAGGCAAGTCCGCTGAGGTAAGATCTATCGAGACCCATCACACCAAGTTGGAGAAGGCGGAGCCTGGTGATAATATAGGATTCAACGTCAGGGGTATCGACAAGAAGGATATAAAGAGAGGCGACGTAGTGGGTCATACAACTAATCCGCCAACAGTCGCTGAGGAATTCACTGCGAGGGTAATAGTGGTCTGGCATCCTACAGCTTTAGCAGTGGGATACACTCCAGTAGTCCACGTCACGCCGCAAGCATAGCATGCAGGGTTTCTGAGATAGTGTCCAGGTTGGATCCAAAGACAGGCAAGGAGGCAGAGAAGAACCCACAGTTCATTAAGCAAGGGGAGTCTGCTATAGTGAAGTTCAAACCTATCAAGCCCCTGTGTGTAGAGAAGTTCAGCGAGTTTCCAGCCTTGGGCAGGTTCGCAATGAGGGATATGGGAAAAACGGTGGGCGTCGGAGTAATAAACGACGTCAAGCCCAGTAAGATAGAGATAAAGTGATTTTTCCCTTAATACGGTGTTGGTTTTATGCCCAATAAGGCCAGAATCAGACTTTGGAGCACCAATGTTAATGATCTCAATTACGTTGTTAACCAGATAAGGGCGATAGTAGAGAAGACCGGTGTAAACATGAAGGGACCCATCCCATTACCTACCAGGAGAATGGAGGTTCCAGTGCTCAAACTCCCCCACGGAGAAGGCAGGAAGAAGTGGGAGAAGTGGGAAATGTCTCTACACAAGAGGGTCATTGATATAGCTGCTGACGAGAGAGTTATGAGGCAACTGATGAGGGTAAAGGTCCCAGAGGACGTATACATAGAGATTCAGCTTATATAGTCCATGTAGGTAATGGTTTTTTGTGTGACATAGTGCCGGGGTGCCCGAGCGGACCAAGGGGCTGGCCTGGAGTTATGCACGGACAGCCAGTGGGGGCCAACCCTGCGCGGGTTCAAATCCCGCCCCCGGCGCCATAGTCAACAGTTTCAGATAAACTGTGAAGTTTATATACTTTGTATGTGAGTTTAATTATGATGCTGAAACCTAAGGAAGTGTGCCAAAAACTAGGAATATCCTACCGCACGTTGCAGAGCTACGTTAAGAAGGGTACATAAAACCAATAGTACTACAGAGCGGGAAGTGGAGGTTCAGGGAAGAGGATGTCGAAAGATTGATGGGAATTATTAGAAAGAGAAAAGTGATACTTTACGCTAGGGTATCATCAAATACACAAAAAGATGATTTAGTAAACCAAGTTAAATACCTAGAAGAGAACGTTAAGGAATACGACCAGGTGATAACAGACGTGGGATCTTCATTAAACATGAAGAGGAGAGGATTCGTCAAGTTGTTAAGTATGATACTGAATAACGAAGTATCAAAAGTAATCATAGCCTACCCAGACAGACTAGTTAGGTTCGGCTTCGAGATACTTGAGGAAGTGTGCAAAGCGCACAACTGCGAGCTCGTGGTGTTGAACAGGAGGACAAAACACCAGAGCAGGAACTGGTCGAAGACTTAATCTCTATACTAGTCTCCTTTAGCGGAAAGTTGTATGGTATGGGGAGTCACAAGTATGAGAAGGTGAAGAAGTGCGTCGAGGAAATTAAGGCTTAAATCGTTTCAGCCAGAGGAGTACGTCTACCTAACTTACTCCATGAAGAACGACGAGGGGAAGGAGAGTGAAAGTACTGCTGGAGAACTACAGAGTCCTACTGCAGAGGGCTTTAGACTGGTTGTGGGAGAGGATCAAGGTTGAGAGGAGAGAGATCAGGAGGGGTAAGAAAGTCATCACGAAGGTCAAGATAACCCTCCCAGAGAAGAAGGGAGTGTTTACAGGACGTTGAGGGATGAACTGGAGGAGGTCAACACACTAGCTTCCCACTACGTGGATAAGGCAATAAGCGACGCTTACTCCGTGTTGAGGGGTTGGAGGGGGCTGAAAAGGGGCGAGCTTCACTGAGGAAACCTAGATTGAAGAAGGTTTACGTTAGGGTAAGTCTACTCTGAGGAAGGTTGAGGGTGAGAGTGTGAGGATTACTGTAAGACCGTATGAGTAAATTACCTTCTCATGATCCCACTCCTGGTTTTCACGGAGGGTCAAAGGGTTAGAACTGGGTGAGCCCGTGATAAAGGAGGACAAGGTTCACCTACCATTCCGTTACAGATTACCCTGGTTTACTCCCCTGGACTATCTAGCAATCGACAGTAACCTCTACACGCTGGACGCTTACGACGGCGAGAAGTTCGTCACGTTTTCCATGAGGGAGTTGTACAGCCTCAAGTTTGGGATGGAGTTGAAGAGGGGTAGAATCAAGTCCTTCGCTTCCAAGCACGGTAGGAAAGGGGAGTTGTTGTCGAGGAAGTACTCACACCGTGAAAGGGATAGAGTTAGGGACTACGTTCACAAGTTCGTCAACGAGCTCCTTGAGATGTATCCCGTGACTACGTTCGCCATAGAGAAACTGAATAAGCAGTCGATGTTCCAAGACGCTGACGAAAGTTTTCTAAGAAGATTTCAAGGACTGTATGGAGGTCGATCCACCGTGTGTTGAAGTACAAGGCCCCACTATACGGCTCCCTAGTTAAGGAGGTGAACCCGCATTTAACTTCCAAGTCCTGCCCCAGATGTGGACGGGTTTCCCGAAAGGTAGGACTTTTCGTTGTGAGAGGTGTGGTTTCACCCTGGACAGGCAACTCAACGCGTCCCTCAACATCTTCCTCAAGATGTG
>Ga0074076_100211_pt1 | contig 10417 bp, 11 predicted proteins | sample YNPg_D_FD_63713 | JGI IMG/M metagenome (GOLD analysis project Ga0074076, IMG submission 63713) | Hot spring microbial communities from Beowulf Spring, Yellowstone National Park, Wyoming, USA - YNP_Beowulf Spring_D v2 (version 2) | ecosystem: Environmental > Aquatic > Thermal springs > Hot...
TTCCTCACGAAAACATTTAAATTCCTAAAGAATGTAAAGACATCCGTGGTGGGATCCACGGGTAGTCACCAATTCCGAACCGTGGCGCCCACCACGTTTAAGCCTTATCCGGACACCATCCAAAAAAAGGCGTGAAAATTTTATACTTTAACGAGCGTGGTCAAGGAATCAGGGTTAAACACGCACTTTCTTATTGCAGAGGAAAAGTTATAGCATTTCTCGACGATGACGATTTGTGGGCACCGAGAAAGCTCGAAAGAGTTTTTGAAGTCTTTTCTTCTGATCCAAACGTAGTGTACTATCATAATGGGATATGCGTATTTGGAAAAAATTTGGCGCCACGCAGATTATCAACAAGCGGTTGTTATAATAGTAGCTGCATGAGCATACGCAAAGATATACTAAATAATAATCTTGTTTACCTAGAGAAAATTAAAAATAATATTGATGTGTTTTTCTGGGTAGTAGCTGGCATTAGCGGTGGTAAAATGGTGTTCGACAACAAACCACTAACGTATTACCGCATTGACAGTTTTCGCTTGGGAGATCGGAAAAAGGACGATGACATTTTCGAACGTATGGTAGTGGACTCAGGCAATAAAGCATTCGCAGAACAGTTCTTTGGAATGAAGTTGCGCCACTCACTTGTACGTCGGGCTTTTCATGGAGAAAGAATGACACTTGCCGAGCTAACTAACTACGTTCGCACGAAAGGCTGGCTTTTTAATGCCAACGAAATGAAAGGTTTATTTGCAGTGGCGATTGCGACGATTATGCCTAATGTTATACGCATGTTCTACCTTAGAAGGAATAATATTAATTAAAATACTCTATTCAACAAAACTGTGATTGCTATAAACAAATTTAAGTTCGTTAGCAATCACTAGTATATCGTAATTTACAAGTTTTTGTCCTTGTTTAAAGTGTAATCTTTGGCATTTAAAGAGGTATTGATTAATAATAAACCAAGTTCGTTGGCTGATAGCGAATTAAGTCATCCTAGCTGTAGTATTAGGTTGATTAGAAGACACGCTCTTTTATAAGTTCCACAAATATATTCATCTCTTTTATTTAATCCAAATTAGTGTTTTTTGAAAATCTTGAGTTTTTTCCATTTTTATAATTCGAATAAATCTGAATTTTTGTGAGCAAGCTTAACAAGTCTAAAACGAGAATAGTATAGATAATTTGGTCGATGTGAACAAACCAGAGCTTATGATCGTATATTTATGTGTTGTGAGACAAAGTGAAAGCAGTCCGCAATGGTTTTGCAAATCCTTTTATGTGTAAAGCATTATTTAAAAGGCTGAAGCGCACGATCACGTTCGATGATTGTCTATTCTTGCGAACTGAGCGCAGCACACAGCCTTTCTGCGTAATCGTTTATTAGCTTTAATACGTGTTTTTTTGCGTTTTCACCAATTTCTCTAGAAAGTTCGGGCTCTCCTAATAGCATCAAAAGCCTTTTTGTAAGAGTTTCTACATCACCTACTTGAAAAACGAAACCAGTGTTTCCATCGACTATTCTATCGCTAAAGCAGGGCAAGTTCGAAACCACGACGGGCAAAGCGGCAAGCATGGCTTCGCTTACCACCACAGCGTAACTTTCACTTACTGAGGGTAAGCAAAAAACAGACGAAGTAAGGTACAAAAGCGCAAGCTCTTTACCACTCTTCCAACCCAAAAAGCGAACATTACGTAACCCCAGATTAAAGGTGAGCTTTTCTAGTTTTGGTTTGTCAAAGCCGTCGCCGACAATCAAAAGCTCGCAGTCTACACATTTTTCTTGAACTTTTTTGAAAGCGTTTAGCAGCAAAGACACGCGCTTTTGCTTGTCGTCAAGCCTTCCTACGAACAAAACCGCCTTTTTTCTTGTCATCGAAGCGCTGTTTAGCAAAAATTCTGTGAGTTCATAAGGGGGAATCAAACCCACGTAGTAAACTTTGCCTTGTGTCCCGTAACTTCTTATAGCTCGTAAAGCCTGCGTTTCCGTCAAAACAAAAAAGTTTACTAAAGAGTTGAAAAGCCTACCGATGGTTCTGTGCCAAACGGAGCCTTTTGGTAGTGTAAAAGATTGAAAGCAACCAAACTTCTTTCTAAAAAGTTTGGAAAGAACGGTGAGCAATTCGTTTCTTGGAAAAAGAGGAAACTGCAGGCTTAGTACGACACTAGGCGAGTCAATAAGTAGAGGTCTGACAAGTCTTAAAAAGTTTATCCCTGAGCCGAGGGTTTTACCAAGAAAACCGTAACGACAAAGTTTTAACGCGAATTTTGATGGTTCAATTAAGCGCGTAAGCCTATCGCCCGAGTGGTACAAACCCGCTTTTCCAGAGCTTGAAAACGCGTAGATTATGAGTTCAATCCCGTTTTGTTTCATGTGACGCGAAAAAGAGTTTATATAGTGCCACTCAGAATTTTTGATCAAATACTCACCAGTGAAAACAGGATTAAACGCGTCATAGTCTTCTGGAGATGCTATCGCGACTACGCGTATCATCGCGCTCACTTGATTTGTTTTAAAATCCTGTCTATTCTATGAGAGATTGTGTGTTCATTCAAAACCCTTTTTTGCCCGTTACTTGCAATCTTTAACCTTTGTTCGTCGTTTTCCAAATAGTGTTGCGCCAACTCTATAGCTTCTTGTGAACTTTTTGGTGCGACGAGCTCCTTTCCTATTTCAAACAGCTCTTCCAATCCCTTTACGTACTCAACCATTTCAAATCCGCCAAACCCAGTTATTTCAAACGTTCTAAAATTGAACGCAGGATATTTATAAGCGGATTCTCGGTGTATATTCAGGTTGATTTTAGAGCCTAAAAAAACGCTCTTTAGCGCGCTTCGCGGTATAGCGCGGTGCAAACTCGCACGCTTTACAATAGTTTCGTTCCAGCCACTACCGAAAATGTGCACATCTTTTTCGAATTTTTGAATGAGCGGAAATAAAATTCTTTCACATGCTGGCAACCTGTCAGAAAAGTAGTTGCCCACAAAAGATATCACACACTCAATCCCTATTTCTTCACCATTAAGGTAGGGGTCAAAGTAAAGCGGAAGCCAGTTGACACTTGTTGCTCCCGCCTCTTTGTAAAAGGGAAGAGCGCTTTTTGAGATTGTGTAAACAAAATCGAAATTGCTTGCGTATCTAAACCAGTCACCATAGAACCACCTTTCTTCTATTATCATTGGGTCGTCCATGCACCAAAGCACACTTGTAATTCCGCACTTCCTAACGACGTCTAGAATCAGGGGAACATACCACTGAGTGAGAAAAGCGCAAGGTTTTACTTCTTTAAATAGCTTTAGCACTTTTGAACGAATAAAGAAAGCATCTGGTCTATACTTTGCAAAAAATCTGTAAAGCGCTTTTCCCAACTTTGGACCAGATGCGATGGTTTCCGCAACCATATCCCCTTTGTCCTTTGAAAATTTGCCTAACAGTTCTCTTTGGCCAACCGCAAGAACGGTGTATCCTCTCCTTACTAACTCATTTTTGATCGAAAAGTAAAGGTCCTTTTTCTGAAAGGAATCCAAACTTGAAACACCCAAAGCGAAAACTTCGCCATCGCCAGAAGAAGGAAAAACTTGGCACCAATTCAATCCGTTTACAGCTTGTGATATTTGCAACTTCTTATTTAACTACCGTGTTAAAATATAATTCTTGTGTACAAAATTGAATTTGGGCATTATGAAAGCATTTAATGAGATATCGCAATTTCAAAAAAGGAACAGAATGGTTATTACGCTTTTTTTTGTGTATGTGCTATGGCTAGTAGTAACTCAGTAGCACTTGTAGGTGTGGGCTACTGGGGACCTAATTACCTTAGACTTGTGACCGAAAGCGAAAGCTTTACGCTCAAGGTGGTTTGCGATAAAGACCCAACGAGGTTTGGAATAAAGGGTTTGAAAAAGAGTAATGCAAAGCTTTTTATCGATCCTCTTCTTGCAATTTCCTCTGATGTAGATTGTGTGATTCTTTCAACTCCAGCGACCACACACTACGAGCTTTGTAAGCTTGCTTTGGAAGCTGGTAAGCACGTTTTGGTGGAAAAGCCTCTTACGCTTTCTTTAACACAAGCAAAGGAGCTTTTTGAGATTGCCAAGCAAAATCACTTGGTGCTTATGGCAGGTCAAGTTTACCTTTACAACAACGCTATTCGCTTTATCCGTGAAAGACTAAAGAGTAGGAGAGTGCTGCACCTTGCTCACACTAGAACGGGTTTGGGACCGATAAGAAACGATGTGAACGCGGTTTGGGACCTTGCTATTCACGACTTTGCGATCACAACCTATTTAACGCAGTTTCCCGAAAGAGTTTGGGGAGTTGGCGAGGCGCTACTCGGTGAACTTGAAGACACCGCTTTGTGCTTCTTAAAAATGAGCTCGTCCATCGCGTCAATCAGGGTGAGCTGGCTAGACCCGCTAAAACGGCGCGAAATTTCTATAGTAACACAGGAGGAAATGATAATTTTTGACGACACTAATACACAAGAGCCTGTAAAGATTTACGAAAGAGGCGCACAAGCGCAAAAGCTTGAGGGGTCGCAAGCGGCGTTCAAGTTTCTTATAAAGAACGGTCCTGTGATATCTCCTTTCATTCCTTACGAAGAGCCACTTGCGCTACAGCTAGAAAGATTTGCACAAAGAATTGAAGCTTGCGAGACACCTTACACCTGGGAAGACGAGGTTGCGCTCAGAGCTGTAGCAATAGCGGAGGCCGTGAACATGTCAATTAAAAAAGGTGGGCAAGAAGTCAAGCTAATTGATCCGATTTCACTAAAGGTGGAAAGCTTATGAGCGTACTTGTCGAAAATCCGTGCGATGTGCATCCTAGCGCGATTTTGGGATATCCCTCTCCTCTTTTAAAACAAAAAGAAACTCTCGTAATTTCAAAAAACGCGAAAATAAGGTCAGGTTGCGTGCTTTACTTAGGGACAAAGATCGGTGAATCGCTAGAACTAGGACACAACGTCGTGATAAGAGAAAGAAACGTGATAGGACATCACGTAAGCATTTGGAGCAACTCCGTGGTCGACTACGGTTGCGTGATCGGTAACAACGTGAAAATTCACTGTAATTGCTATATCGCTCAGTACTCGGTGATCGAAGACAACGCTTTTTTGGCTCCTGGCGTTGTTCTCGCAAACGATCTTTACCCTGGAATTGAAGAGTCAAAACAAAGAATGAAGGGACCTTTGATTAAAAGAGGGGCGCAGATCGGTGTTAATGCCACGATTTTACCATTCGTCGAAATTGGCGAAGAAGCGATCGTCGGTGCGGGTTCAGTGGTCACAAAAAACGTTCCAAGACGAAGCATCGTCGTAGGCAACCCCGCCCGCGTGATTAAGCAAGAGTACAAGAAAGAAGATTTGGTTGAAAGCTTAAAGAGGAGGTTAATTCAGCTTGATCAAGCTCGTTAATTTACAGCGAGAGTTTTTGGAAATTAGGGAGGAGGTAATGCGCGCCATTGAGGGCGTGTGTGAAAGTGGCTCTTTTATCCTTGGCGAAAACGTTGAGGCTTTTGAGCGCGAGTTTTGTGAGTACATAGGTTGCCGGTTCGGTTGCGGTGTGAATTCAGGAACAGATGCACTAAGAATCGCGCTTGAAGCTTGTGGTGTTGGCGAAGGAGATGAGGTGGTCACCGTTTCTCACACATTTATCGCAACCGCGGATGCAATCAGAATGGTTCGAGCAAAACCAGTTTTCGTAGACATCGACCAAAAAACGTACAACATGGACGTGTCAAAGCTTGAGCGCGCAATCAACAAAAAAACCAAGGCGGTAATACCCGTTCACATTTACGGGCAGCCTGCGGCGTTGGACGAGATAAGAGAAATCTGCGACAAGCACTCTCTATTGCTCATCCAAGACGCGTGTCAAGCGCACGGCGCGCTTTACAAAGGTAAAAACTGGGTGAGTACGGCGATGTGCTTTGTTACAGCTTTTATCCTTCCAAGGACCTGGGTGCTTACGGTGATGCGGGATTGATCGCGACAAACCTTGATGAGGTGGCTGAACGCACAAAGATGCTCAGAAACTACGGGCAAAGCAAAAAGTACCACCACGATTTTTTGGGTTACAACTCACGCCTTGACGAATTACAAGCCGCGGTACTAAGGGTGAAGCTCAAAAAGCTTGAGCACTGGATCGAAAAGAGAAGGCAGGCTGCAAAAAGGTACAACGAGCTACTTTCCGAAGTTGTTCTCACACCATTCGAAAACCCTCTTGCAAGGCATGTTTACTACCTTTACGTGATTCAGACACAAAACCGCGATCGAATAAGGGAACAACTTTTAAAACATGGAATAGAGACGGGAGTGCACTATCCTGTTCCAGTTCACTTACAAAAAAGCTACCAAGATTTTCGGGTATCGTTACCAGTCACAGAACATGTTTCTCAAAGAATTCTCTCCCTCCCACTTGATCCATTTATCACGGAAGAAGAACAGGAAAGAGTTTGTTATTCACTTCGAAAGATGCTTCTGACAACAACCTACGAGGGTTATAATTGAAAATCGCTATTTTAGGTTCTGCAATTCCTTCAACTATTGGTGGTGGAGGGCCGTTTCGTGATTACAACACAATCATTGGTCTGAAAAAATACTTCGATATAGTGTTTCTTCCAGAAACAAATTTCTTAAAATCGCTAAGCAGAAACGATGAACAAGCCCAAAGGGCTTTAAAAGGTTTTGAACAAGCAGGTTTAGAAATCCCAATTGTATCATTAAAAGACTTATCCACCGAATTTATCGAAGGTTGGATTAAAGAAGACATTCTTATGAGTACTACAAGGAAACTTGGAAGAATTTATGCGGATTATCTACAAAGAAATGGAAAACCCTCAATCCTTTATGCTTACGATGAAAATTCAACTACTTGTCACCTTACACAGTACATAGCAAAACTAACTGAAACAAAATACGGATGTCTTTTAAAGGGTCCTCCATTTTGGGCAGATTATTTGAAACCAATAAGATTCGCTCCACTAAAATTCTTAAGTATAAAGGAAATCAGAAATGTTGTTTTTTCAGAATTTTTGAGAAACCTTTCAAAGGCTTATAATTTCAAAAGAGTCATCTCCGACAAGTTTCTTGCCTTCTTAATAGGCGTTACTGAGGCACCGTATTTCGATGCAAATATTCGTGATTTTTCCAATAGATTTGTTCTTGACGCCCCTTCTATAACAAATCCTGAGCTTCTCTCTTATAGAAGTAAAAATAAAGAAGAATATTCGATCTTTGTCTCTAGGCTTGTGCCTGAAAAAGGATTGTTTGAACTCCCAGAAATTTGGAAATATGTGATTAAAGAAATTCCTTCCGCAAAGTTATACATTACTGGACCTGGTACACAACAACTAACAAAAATCTTTTGCAAATTGTGCAATAGAGTTAATATATCAAATACGACATTTTACATGGGTTACAAACCTCAAAAAGAACTCTACAGATTAATTAGTAAGGCTAAGCTCTTAGTTTACCCAAGTCATTTTGATTCTTTTTCAAATGTTGTTTTTGAATCATTATGCCTAGGCACACCAGTTGTAACTTACGATATTCCTGCGATGAAAATAGTATATGGCAAATTTAAGGCGGTAAAGACGGTAAGAGAATTTGACAGAAAGAGTCTTGCTTGCGAGGTAGTGAATATTTTAAACACACCTATAGAAAACTTACAAGAAATCATGAACGAACGCATTCTTTTTGAATTTTTGCAACAAAAAATCACTTGGCAAGACATTATAAATAGCGAAGCCCGCATAATACTAAATATTCTTAAAGCTAATTGAACGACTCTAACAAACGTTGCTAGGATTAAAAATATGCTCATTAATTTTTAATATGAATTTAACGTGTGAAACATTATAATAATCTATGATAATTAAACATTTTAATGAAAGCACTGATCCTATTACCAATTTATGGATATCCTTTCGCGGGTTTCGGAAGAGTGGTGTCTGCCATGACTCATTCGCTACAAAAGCAGGACATTTTGGTTCACTTGGGTGTTTTCGGCACGCCTTACGATTCTATATGGCCTATTGAAGAATTTGGTTTGCCACCAGATAAGATATTTAAAGCATTTCCTTATAGACTATCAAAAAGACAAAGATTGGCAGGTATCGTGGAGTCCATTTTTTACTTCATTCATAAGCTCGATTACGATTTAATCATTGACGCCGTTTACAATTCGCTGATAGGATTTTGCGACCTGGGGTACGTTCATGTACCAAGCAGATGCTCATTTAAAGATATCTTAAAAAAATTCAATGTTGCTCAGACATTTAGTTTTGATCGGTTGCTTATCAGAGCAAGAAAGGTTGTCGCAAACTCTTCTTGGACCGCTAAATTGGTCGAACAAGAGTTTCGAATAAAATGCGAAGTTTTGCATCCACCGATTAAGACTTTCACTTGCTCGTGTCACGAAAAGAAAATATGTTTTAGGCTTAGGAAGAATAGCTCCAGACAAGAACTGGGAAGAGTTTATAAAAATAGCTAAAAGAGTGAAACAAAAATAAATGTTAAGTTTATAATCGCAGGAAAAGTTGTTTACTCTCAAGACTTTTATAGGTCGTATTACGAAAAATAAAACTTTTAGGTAAAGATGTTGTCACTATAATAGCAAATCCAACTGAACAAGAAAAATTAAATTGCTTTGTAAAAGTAAAGTGCTTTTGCACACATTCCATGGTGAACATTTCGGCTTAGCGGTAGCTGAGGCGATGTTGGCTGGAGTTGTACCTGTGGTATATATGGATGGGGGGTGTGGGAAGACATAATAGAAAGAGGTAAGTTTGGTTATGGATATTCCGATATAGACTCGGCCGTTGAAAGTGTATTACACGCGTTTGAAGATAAAGCAATCGAGGACAAAATTAAGGTTAAAGCGTTACAATTTACAGAAGAAAAATTTGAAAGCAAATTTCTGAATATACTTGGTCTAAAATAATGCATAAACTGTGAACGATTATCTTGCATTTTTCACAACTTCTAAAAACATCGCTTCAATTTTTTTTTGATACATTGCTCAAGTCAAATCTTTCCGCTGTTTTGCGCGCGTTAAACCTAAGCTCCTCATAGCAGTCATTTTGTTTCCACATCCTGTAAACATGGAGAATTTTTTCAATTATTTCCTGGAAATTATTACACAAAAACCCATTATAACCACTTTTAATGTATTCTCGTAATCCCGACACGTTTGTTGATATCACTGGTGTATACGCGGCCATAGCCTCTAAACCCACTAAAGAAAAAGTTTCCTTTTTTGACAAAATCACCAAAACGTGACACTTCTCATACAATTCTCTTTTCTGCGACTCAGAAATGTATCCCAAGTATTTAACATTAGTATAAGTCTTTTCTAATGCTTTTACCAAATAATTTAATTTTCCATTGCCTGCTATGTTAAACTCAAAATCTGAATTCATCTTTTGATTGAGTAGTTGCACCAATTTTGGTAAAAGATCCGCGCCTTTATTCTCATCAAGCCTTCCTATAAAAAGTAGCTTAAAAGGTTCTTCTTTTTCACGAAAAGAAAATTCTTTTGTATCAACGCCGTTTGGTATATAATATACATTGCCAACGCCTAAAGAAATTAGCGCACTTTTCGCTTCTAGAGTAAGAGCGTGATGAGCCGCAAGTCTTTTTCCTATCATTAAACCGTGCGGTCCCAGCATTGAAAATCCATACTTAACATTGGGAGCCAAATCAAAACTCAAGTGGTGTCCAGCAATCACTGGTGTTTTAGTTATTTCTTGTAGAAATAAGCAAATGAATTTCCAAGAAGCCGGCCAGTAAACGAAGTAAACCAGATCACAATAATCAAATAGCGCTTTCATTTTAACTAACCCCGATATATTGGGTGTGTTGAATAACGATGTGTTGATTTCCATGATCCTACAGCTTTTAAAGTGATCAGCAGGCGACCACAGTTTAGGTCCATAAAACGACGTTACAACAAAAAACTCGTGACGATCATGTAATCTGCTCGTTACTTTATCCAACCAATGCTCTACACCATGACCCCCCCAAATGCTAGGGCATGATAAAACACCTATCCTCAATTTTCACACACAATAAATCCCTTGTTTTCATAAGCCTATTTTAGATTTAGTGGGATTGCATTTGGTTATTACCGTGTTCCTTAACCACGTGTGGAACATGTGTTCGAGTTTTGGTATTATAACTGCCCAGTCAAATCTTTCTGCTGTTTTGCGCGCGTTTTTGCACATTTCCCAGTATTCTTGTGAACCGCTCTTCCAAAGTGAGTAAAGCTTGTTCACCTTTTCAACCATTTCGTCGAGTGATCTGACCAAGAAACCGTTGTAGCCGTTCACCACGTACTCACGGGGACCTGGAATGTCAAACGTGACAACGGGCGTTCCAGAGGCCATAGCTTCAAGACCTGTGAGCATGAAAGTTTC
>Ga0074076_100214_pt1 | contig 10201 bp, 11 predicted proteins | sample YNPg_D_FD_63713 | JGI IMG/M metagenome (GOLD analysis project Ga0074076, IMG submission 63713) | Hot spring microbial communities from Beowulf Spring, Yellowstone National Park, Wyoming, USA - YNP_Beowulf Spring_D v2 (version 2) | ecosystem: Environmental > Aquatic > Thermal springs > Hot...
CAGAAGACGACGTAAGGCTACGCGTTGCCAAGTTTTTGAGGTCAAAGGGTTTGACGAGGATTCAAAAGAGCGCGTTCATCGGAAACCTCACGGTTTCGCAGAGAAAGGACGTGGAAAACGGGTTAGCAAAGCTCATCTTCGGAAAAAAGGCGAATGTTCAGATTTTTCCGCTTACTCCTGCAAGCTACTCTCAGAGGGTTGTTTTGGGTGTTGAGCTAAAATACGACGAGCAGGACAGGTTGATCGTTTAAGGGTAGCAAAAACGCCTGTACCAGCAGTTTGCACACTTCGACCAAGGTTGCCTTACACTCGGAAATTCACCAGTTTCGATTATACTTTTTAAATCCTGTATCCCCCTTCTTACTGCGCGCTTTAACTCTTCAGTTATTTGTAAAACGTCGACCTTTTTTTGAATCGCGCTGTAAATCACCCCTCTTTTCACAACAGTTTTTGTGACGTCCTGCGTCTCGACAAGCTCCCCATCCTTTAACACGTACCCTTCTTCAAGAATGAGCGCGTAAGCCACAAGTTGCGCGACAAACTGTAGCCCCTTTTTCCTTGCGTGTGAGGTGAGCGTTTTACCTCTGCAGGAACGATTTCGTCAAACTTTGTCACAAACACGTAGTCGGGTGTCCCGCTATTCCGAGCTTGTCGGATTTAAGAGCTGGTGAGCGGAACATAAATTTTGGGTTGAGCTTTCTCAAAAATGCTTGAAAAGGGTCTTCCAAGTGCGCTTCTCTTCCGGCTTCCATCGTTTCAGTGGGCGGCTCCTGTAAGTGAACCACGTAAATATAGTAAGGCTCTCTCTTACAGTAAAAATACTGCCTTACCGCTGTGACACTCACTAGTTCCTTATTCTCTTCCATGATTTAACCACTTTTGGCTATCTAGTATTAGCTCACCCAAAGCGGTTATCGAATATCTCACAGGGTGTGTCTCGCTAGGCTTTACAAGACCTTTTTCTTCAAGTTGTTCGAGCGTTCGGTAAACGCTTGTTTTGTTTCTTTTCACTTCTTTTGATAGCTCCGAAATTGTCTTTTCACTTTTTAAGGCTTGCAACAAAGCTTTTTCGTTTTGTTTTAGAGTGATCAGGGGAAGCTGCGTCAAAGCTACGTTTGAACCATCCGTTTCAAGTTTTGTTGATATCTGTTTTACTTTTTTACCAAGAAGCAAACTTGTTGCGAATAGCGCAAAATTAAGTATTCTCAGTCCCCCTGAAAGCTCAACGTAAAGCTCATCAAAACCCTCAAGCTCGTGATAAAGCTCCCTTACAGCCTTGAGAAAGTCGTGCTCATCAACTCTTAAAAAAACCCCGCTTAGCTTAAACCCGCGAGAGTTGAGCGCGTTTATGTGTGCTTGGATCGCGCTCACAGAGGCCTCTGCTCTTTCTTTTTTGTCTTTCGGTAAAACAAAGATGAGTTTTTCCTTTCCTTCTAAGCCGATTTCGGTAAGCCTTGTTAAAACGTGCGTCACGTCGAATCCTAGGGTAAATACTAACGCTTTTGTTGTCTTGTGAGCCACAATACCAGTTCATGTTACGAAAATTAATCTTTTTTGTTTTGTCAACTAAACCGTGATGATAAGTTGTTGTAGACAACTCAAATACGGGGTTTTCGTAGTCGTGTCTATTGATAAGCGTATAAATCATTTTATCGGTATCGTGTGACAGTTTCAAGGAGTCTGAGATGGGCGTGGAGAGCGTTTTTCTTGTTGCTGTAAAACACCCTTGTTCATTGTGATGTCCAAAGACAAGACAAAGCTTCCTAAAAGTTTGTGATGCGTGCTTTCTGAAGCTTGGTCACGCGCGGCACCAAGGCGATCGGGTGGTGAAAATAATCAGAGGATTGCAACACTACCTTTTTCTAAACCTTCGAAGAAACCTGAGTTTTCTTTGGTTCGCGTAAGTGAAACTTCAAGATGCGGTGCTTTGTGTAAATGGATAACCCAAAAGTATATCGGTCTACCATCACACAACAGTTTTATTAACAGCTATCACCAAATATTCACGAGACTTTGGATTGAACTTCATTTTCTTTTCTATTTTCTTCATTCACCCTAGAGCAGTTATGAATGTAGCGTAAAAAAGCTTGAAGTCTAAGGTTCTAAAAGCACTTAATACAATCACAAAAACCTTGAGCTCAAAACCTTTTTCCTTTTCCCAAAGAATGTGAATCTGTGGTGGGACGCCATAGAGTATCACCATTCGAATCCGTAGTGTCCATGACTTATCTGAAGCTAATAGCAAATGAGCGTTAAACGTATATTTAGCTAAAATGTCTCATAGTTTTGAAAGTTTAATTTAAATTGAAAAGTTGCATTTTTATGCAACTTTTGATTGATTTTTAGTCAAAAAGAATTTTAGTAACTTAGTGCTTAATTAGCCAATGGCGCCACTTTCTCCAGAGCTACTAGCGCGTGTTACGAAGTTCGGATATGAAAACAAATGGCACCTTTACTACGCCAAATTCAACCAACAATACCACCAATCTCTTCTTTCACACGCACTAAATGTGGGTGTGCTTTCGGTTAATCTCGCTGATCTAATAATTCGGGTGGGCTTGAAAAGCACAAGAAGCGAAGAGATCATTCGCGCTTGGTCTAGCGGCGAATTGGTGGATCTTGTTTTTTTAGCGGGTTTTCTACACGATTGTGGAAAGTCTAGGGAAATATTTCAAGCTGCAGCAAGTTCACAACTTAGCAGGCGAGCGTGTTCCGAGCACACATTATTCGCACCAAATGCCTTCTGAGGTGTCTAAAAAATTAGAAAAGCTAAAGGAATACTTAATACAAAACGGTTATTCACGTAGCGATCAGTTTTGGGAAGGTATCAAGTACTGCATATCTGTTCTCGGTGAAATCGACAACCCAGAATCAGCCTCTTATAACCTCCAAACAAGACCACCGATTTATTCGCAGTTTGTGACAGACATAGTACACTCTGCGGACGTTTTGCTTTCAAAAACCCTTGACGAAATCGTGTCATCCAAAAGCCTGCTTGACGGTGAATACACCAGCTGTTTGGACGTTTGGTTCACCAGAGTTTCCGTTATAAGAGGAATAACCACCCAGATACTGCTTCTTTCACTTGAAGAGTTAATCAAAGAAAAAGGGTATGAGCCAGTGGCGTGGCATCAAGACGGAACGGTGTACTGCCTTAGGAAAGGAAGTCCCAAGCTCACACTCGAACAAGACATTGTCACAAGGGTTGTTCAAAAACTAAAGCAAATCGTTTTTGCTGATTCAAGTAAACTCGCAAAGGCGAGTTTTGGCGAAATTGGACAACAAGCGATAACCGAACCAGTTTTTCTCTTCTACTCCGACGAAGTGATAAAACAATTCTGGAAACAGCGTTTTAAAGAGTTCCGTATGGATTTGTACACCGAAAAGAGCGCAAAGACCGACTATTTTGAAAGGGAACAGCTAGAACAACAGGACAAGGAAAAATTGACAGAAGAACTGGGGATCAATGAAAAAGAATTGCACGATAGACTTCGCCGATTCAAAGAGTTTGACTTTAAAGTCTTCAATATACTTATGGGAATAGAAAAGCAAGTAAGAGAAAATGTAAAGCAAAATAAAAAAATAGCCGAAATTATTCAGAGTGTTTATTCGAAACTCGGTGTTCAACCACCAAGTGAAAAACCCACACATACAATGCAAAAGAAAAGCAGGTTGGAGTTTGCAAAGTCGCTTTGGAAAAGCGAGTATTACGTCAATCCAAATCAATGGGAAGAAAAATTGTACGATGCGGTGTTACAAGCCACACTTGAGCTTAAAGAGCTGTTTCGCGAAGCTCAAGACCCAGAAAAGTTTTTGGAGCACATTGCTCGCTTACTCGTCAATGAAATCACAGAGCCCACTACACCCGATGCCCTCACAAGAATAAGGCAATCCCATAGCGACTACCTTAAAGGAAAGAAAAGAGGAACTCCACTTTGTGTGATTTGTAATGGCCCGGCAGAGTTGACGGCGCAAGCAAAAGTACTCGGTGAGTCCGAGATTTATCACGACTCTCTTCCAGCTGGTAGTAAAATAGAAGGCGAAAACAAGTTACGCATCTGCGAGCTCTGCGATTTTGAGTACAAAGTGAGACGGCTTTTGCTAGTTGACTTCGAAAACGCCTACGCCTTTGCAATCGCCCCTCACATTGCGATTAGTAGAGAGTCTTATCTTTACTGGAGAACGCTCGCGGATAGTTTGGCACAAGAAAATTTTGCTCCAGTTAATCTTGATGACCCAGAATTTTTAGAGCAAATTCTAGAATCGGAAGACGCCTTTATGAAAATCGTTCAAGAAGTTTGGCTTTCTTACTTAATGCCTCTACGAAATTTTGACGTTAAAAGCTTGTTTAAGGACAAACGTTTCAAGGATTCCCTGCAAACTTTGATTTCGCGTTTAGGAGACCCCATCTCCTCTCCTCGAAGAAGTTCCAAAAGATGTTGACATTTCAAACATGGATGAAGAACAGCTCATTAAGTTGCTAGAACAAGGAAAGGTTCGCCTTACAAACGAGCGTTTACATGAAATTTTAGGGCTGATGAGGCGAGTTCAAGAATTTGCTATACGGGTAACTACGTTTTGATCTTTACTGAACCGGTTTGGGGAGAGGGTGCCACGGGACAACTAAAGTGGTTGCTTTATCGTACAATTCTTGCAAAGCTCTTTCTTGCGACGGTTTTCGAATGTCACAACTTCTATAGTTTTTAACGAAAGCAAAAAAGGGTACACCAAGTTTCCGTCGGACGTGCTATTCAAAGACTATTCGCGTAAGCTTTCTGTGAAAGAGGGATGGATTGCAATTGACGGTTTAGAAAACGCATTGACCAAACTTTGTTCGCTAGTTTTGGTTGAAAGAGTTCTTTCAAGGGCAAAGGCGGATTACGGAAAGGACACTCTGCTCAGGATCTTAGCAGCGGAACCTGGTGAAGTGGTTGCGCGCTATGTTCAACATTCAGATCCAGAAAAATCGTCTAAGTATATGAAACAGCTCATTCGCGCGTTAGAGCTCTGGAGTGATGGGTGACAAAAAAATGAGAAAACCTGTTCTTCTTAAAGTGGGTTGGGAAAAGGTCGAGTGGCCAACGCAGCAGATAGCCGAGGCGATTGAGAACCTTTTCGGCTATCTTGGAGACTACAAACCCGAGCAACTCGGCTATAGCAAGACAGCGATTATGGGACCTGTCGGAAAGCTTCTTTCAATGATAGAAGCAAGTCAATTCGGTGAAAGTGTTGAAAGCTATGTGGGACATATCATCAACATACACAACCAATCAAGTAAAAAGCTAATCACGCAGGCGGGCATCGAGCGTTTGCGAAAGGGTGTGGAAATTCTTGTAGACTTAAAGAGACGCTTTACTGATCGTGACTTTCACAGAATAGTGCGAAGCGTGGACTACGGCGTGTACTTTAGAAAAGCCAAGGAAATAGCAGAAAGACACGAAAGGAAGCAAGAAGAAGCTAAAAAAGAGGGTGAACAAAGTGAGTGAAACTGCTCAGAAAATAAAAAGCAGACTTCCTGAAACAGTTCCGTTTTACAGAACCCCTGTGACCGTTCAAATTCTTCTTTTGAGGCAAACACACGACTATGCAGTGTTCAGGACTGAGAGACGCGCGAGCTAAACATAGCGGTCACGCCTGCATCGATCTCTGATCCGACACAGGTGACACGCGTGGTGTTTCTTGCGTCAAAGCAAAAGGCACCAGAAAGTAGGGAGTTTGCGGCAACTATCAAGTATTACTTTAACACACACGGAATAGACCTTACCACTTTAAACGTGAATTGGGATTTAACTAAGGAGAAAAAGAAGGGTAAGTTTCAGCCTGACTTCAATCAGCTTCGCAGCTCTATCCTTGAGTGTGAACTCAAAGACCGGTTGTGTAGGGCTTGTCCGAGATGCTCGCTTTTTGGCGCGGTCGAGACGGGAAACAAGGGTATTTGGGAAAAAAGGTGGAACATCAAACACAGAATCGAATATAGCAGCGCATTCTCTTTAGAGCCTTACGAGGAGTTGAGCGAGAATCTGACCTTTAATGCGGTCGCCGAGACAACGCAAAGCACAGGTCAAGCGCTAAACGTCACAGAAAATGTGGTTCCTTTGGCAAACTTCCCTTCTATAGTAACGCTTGTCTCGCCAACTTGGGAAGAGCTTGTTCTTGTTATAAAGAATTTGCTCAAGTGTAAAAGCTATGGCGCAGAAAGTAGAACCAAGGGCGACACTGTGAACTATATAATGGGGTTTGGTCGTTGGAAACGAAGAGATAATCACGTCGCTTGAGTACACGTTGGAGCTCAGCGATAAAAAGAGCGTCGATTTGGAAACAACGAAACAAATTTTGGAAAATTACTCAAATTACGCCGCTTTTCCAGATGCTTTGCAGTTGGTCACAGGAAATGAACTAGAAAAATTTGTGGATCACGTTTCATCGCTTCAAATTGACAAGCAGTTCGTCGAAAAGGTTTTCCGCGATTCTCTTAACTTTGCGGTGCACGCGGAATCCTTGGGCGACTAACCTTGTCACTTTTTTATCGTTGTGTTCTAGTAGCCCACGATTACCTTTTTTTCACAACAACTGGTACAAGACACACCTCGATGACCAATTTTATAGGAAATTACGCTTTGATGTACGCGATCAACACTCTGATTAACGATGTTCACCGTAATGCGAGCGGCACAAAACCCTTTTACGAAGAGGATCTTAAGCGTTTCAAGCTTTACGCAACACCCGCTAAGCCTTTAATCGTTTCGGACGTTCCCTTTTCTTTTACCAAACTAAGGTGGAATCGCTGGGAGAGAGTTTCACACACTTTTAACAGCGTTTACACACTACTTCAAACAACCGAATCTAGTAGAAAACCCAATTTGCCACAAATAGGTTCAAAGGAGAAGTTTGCACCTTTAAACACGTTTGAATTCTTCGTGATAGGAGGCGCACCCCCTTCCCTTATAAGGTTGGGTAAGAAACACGCGGCTTGTAGGGTTCACGCGTATCCCTTAACTCTTGTTAAAAAATCAGACAGCGAATTTTTTGTGGATCATCCAGTGAATCCGATGGATGTTTCGAGTTTTGAACAAAAAATTGTCCGCGGTGACTACCAACTGCAGTTCCCACCTTTGGTTTTAAACGCAAAGCTAAGGGCGGAGCACTACGTGCTCAAACAAGAAGAAAAAACCTATTACGTGTTAAAACCTAGCCCTGAGATTTACCCTTCGGTGAACCTTCCTTGAGAAAAGTTGAGCCTTACAAAATTGAAAAAAGCGATGAAAGCTTTGCTGGAATCAATTTAAGAAAGTTTCAAAGTGACGTTCTTAAATCGACTTCTCCTGTAATAGTGCTTGACGCGCCCACAGGTAGCGGTAAGACGCTCGCTTATCTCGTTAAGGCTTTGAAGGAAAACTTTGGTAGCACCGTAATCGTTTATCCTACTAACGCGCTGATTTTCGACCAGTTGTCTTCAATTCAAAAGCTTTTGAGCGCTTTAGGTAAAAGATCGGTGCTAAGGACGCCCGTTCCCGATGAAATATCCGAAGACAAAAGTTCTGGAGACGTTTCACTTTATGTGGTCAACGGGGAAACCCTAAATGCGCTTGCAAAAAGCTCGAACACCTCGGAGGGTAGAGCGTGGCTTTCCATTATAAGAAGCGACGACTCGCCACAGAGAATTTTTCTCACAAACCCAGAAGTTTTGTACTTTCTTTTTCTGCTCAAGTTTTCGGAAAGTTCAGATTTGTATAACGGCATTTTAAGACCAGACGAACGTCACATGCTTGTTTTGGACGAGTTTCACTTGTACTACGGTTACTCGCTTGCGACCGTGTACTTTATGCTTTCTTACATAAGAAAAAGGTTTGACCAAATTATTTTTAGTAGCGCAACTCCTACCGAGTTACCAAACTTTCTTGGGTCATGTGAAACAATAAAAGCCTCCCCCTCATCCACTGGCGACACGATTCAGCACGAGCTCGACTTTGACTTTCAAGGGATGAGTGGGGTTACTCTAAGTACCGAAGACATTTCTTGGTTAAGTGGGCTTGTAGAAACATACTACGAACAGAGTGGCAAAAAGGGAAAAGCGGACGTAGTTGTGATTCTCAATAGTGTTCTCACCGCGTACTGGCTTGCGCGAGAATTGGAAAGAAAGTATTCAGGTCTTGTGTCGGAGATTCACGGTCTTGTACCTCAAGAAGAAAGACCAAAGCCTCAAGAGCTCAAACCTTTGGTTGTAGGCACGAGTGCGGTTGAGGTGGGCGTGGATTTTGACACAAGTGCTCTCATTTTTGAAGCGAACAACGCGGGTTCATTCATTCAAAGGCTTGGTAGAGGGGGAAGGCATTCGCCCTGCAAAGTTACCGCGATAATTCCCAGTCTTCTTTGCGAATCATTTCGAAAACAGCTTGGCGACCAAGAGCCAATCCCAAGAGCTCGTTTGATTGATTCGGTAAAGAACACGTTTTCAAACCTTCCTCTGTATTCTGATTTTTTAAACACGGAGGGTGCTAACATTATTTTGTTGTCCATTTTCGCTTCTTGGGAGTTTAAGGCCCACGAGAGGATAACGATAAAAGAGTGTGTTGATGATCTCTCAAGACATTTAAAAGAAGGGAAATACATTCTTACAGAAGAGCTTGATTTTAAAAGACATGATCTCTTAAAAACGCTACAAAAATGCGAATTTTGGGGGATAATCAAAACACTGGGTAAACAAATGTCTGTGCGCTCGACTTTATCAGCTTTTCCAGCCTTTTTTGATTTAAATGAAAGGGCGGGGTTTGACCTTATTTCACTCGACGATCTTTCTAAGGTGTCTTTCAGTATCAAAACTCATGATGAAGTCAAAAAGCTTGCGAGTAAGCGCGGAAAAAAGTTTCCTTTGCGGTTTAGTGAATATGAGAAAATCGTTGTCGTGAACGAAATTTTGGAAAAGAGCGAAAAACCTTGTGTTTCAGTCAACAGAGAGCAGTACTCGTCTTTACCTAATCCATTGTGTAAGTTCTGGGTTCAAACTTCGCATGATTCAGAAGCTTACAAGGAGTTGCTTCAAAATCAACCCGCTTTTTTGGTGGAAGAAAAAAGCGATTGGAGACTTATAGGGTTGCGCGTGTGTCGCGATGGGTATTTGATTTTAGGAGGAGACGCTCTCGTAGCTTGGAGCGTGAATAAGTGAGTTACAATGTTTTGCGAAAAATGCGGTTCTGTGATGCAAGAAGATGTGGAACATTTTTGCTTTAGATGTAAAAGGTGTTCTTTTTCTAAACCTTATTCTTTGGACTATATGGATGACAAAAGCTTTTTGAAGAGATTGGCTATTCTTATTCAAAAAGAAAAAGAGCAGCAAGACATCGAAACTTTTCAAGCACAAGTTGTGGTTAAATCGAAATCCTCGGTCACGATCAAGCTTCCCTTTCCAGTTTTTGAAGAAGGCGAAATGCTAGCTTACTACAAAGACAATAAATGGAAGCACCTTGGAACCGTTGTTTTAAGTGGAGAGCTTACGACAGTTTTGAGCGACGCGCTAGATTTAACCGAAAACGAAGAAATAAAAGTCACGAAAGCGGAGACTTCTATAGGTTATGATCTACAACTTGACCTTATTAAAAAACTACTAAACAGCACTTCAAATATTAACGCTTACTTTGCGGTTACAAGGGGTACTAGTGTATCTCTTGGACAAGGTGTTGGAAAAAGCGCAATTAGACCCCTTCACAAAACGAAGTATACTCAACAGCTTTGTCCTTAAAACCAAATGAATTGCTTGTTGTAGTTGGTCCTCCTGGTACTGGTAAGACTACAGTGATTTCTGAGATCGCAAAAAGCTTTGCCGAGTGTGGTTTGAAAGTTTTGGTAACAAGCCACACAAACCGAGCAGTCGACAACGTTATAGAAAAGCTTCCATTGGATTACACTTTGCGCGTGGGTTTACCCGAAAAGGTTCTACCCAAAGTGAAAAAGTATCTTTTAATGTACAAAGCAAAAGAAGCTTTGGGGCAGCGTTACAATAAACTAGAAGAGCAGAGGCAAAAAATTAGAAAAATTTGTTCGAACTTTTTCAAGAAAAAAGCAACTCGGAAAGCTTTATGAAGAAACGAAAAGAGTTCACGCAGAAGTTTTATTCAAAAACAAATTAGTAAGCTAGACGCCCAAATAGTCGAGTTACAAGAAAAGCTTTCAAAGCTAATCCGAGGAGATAGACGAACTTCTTCTT
>Ga0074076_100215_pt1 | contig 10149 bp, 7 predicted proteins | sample YNPg_D_FD_63713 | JGI IMG/M metagenome (GOLD analysis project Ga0074076, IMG submission 63713) | Hot spring microbial communities from Beowulf Spring, Yellowstone National Park, Wyoming, USA - YNP_Beowulf Spring_D v2 (version 2) | ecosystem: Environmental > Aquatic > Thermal springs > Hot (42-90C)...
CTCACTTAGCCTAACGTCTCCCTCCACTGGGAAGTCAGGTACCCTGTGATAGCTAACGTCGATGGAGATAATACGCCAACCTTAGACAGTAGAGGCATCATTTTAATGTACTTCTTAAGGTAAGGGGGGTGAAGGCGTAGGTGAATATTGAACTAAGCTCCTTCCTCACACGATCATCCCCCCTCTCCTCTATCACTGTAAGTTTTTGTGACCCTAAAGTCGGCTAAGGCCCTCAGCACGTCTGAAATTTCCTTAGTTCTGAGTAACCTTCCCTTAACTATACTGAATATTTCAGAAAATACTATGACTTCTAGTGGTTTCCTCCTAGGAAAAGGAAACATATTAGGTAGCCTTTCTCACACCTATAACGTAATTTTCTCCCTCTATGTCCCAGGAGTTTACTAGATCTCCTCCTTCACCGATACTCAACTCCTTAGCTCTAGTCTCGCTCATTATGTACTCCTTATACTTCTCTATAACTCCCCTACGATCGTCTGGGGGGAGTATATTCACTATGACGTAATCGGTTACGTTAAGGTTCATGATTTTCCTCATATACTGAATCCTCCTTATTATATCCCTCATTATGCCTTCCTCTTCCTCCTCTGGAGTCACTTGCCTGAGCATTACCAGAATCCCAGAAGAGAATGCTGAGGATACGTATTCACCCTTGACTTCCTCAGACACGTTAACGTGATCTCCAGTGAGTATTATATCTTCGCCATCGATGGAGGTCATATGTTTACCATGCTTGAGTACGTCCTTGGCTACTAAGTCTTTGTTTCCTCTATGTATCTCAACACTTTGGGGGACAGCCTCTTGAAGTCCCTTCCTATGGCTCCCCTGTTAGGCTGAACCTTGAGTTCGCTGAATTTCTCAAACTCACTCATCCCGTAAAACTTTACCTCCTTGACGTTAAGGAGGGACTTGAGGAGTTCAGTCACTCTGGTTAGCCGCTCTCTAACCTCACCATTTCCAATGAAGAGGTGAGCCGTTAAGATGGGCCACCTCAACTTTATGTTAGCCTTAGCTCTGGCGTTGAGGCCAGCCTCTGCTATCTCCTTCGCTAAACTCACTAACTTTTCCAAATCGGGATCTATGAGGTCTGTCCTAAGCCTCGGTAAATCCTCCATGGAAACAGACTGACGTTTGCCGTCGACTACAAAATTCTGATAAACTTTTTCTGCAAAATGCGGTATCACTGCTGAGGCCATTATCAGCCAAGACTTTAGCACATGGTAAAGTACTGTAGTAGAGCACAGTGTTATCTAGACTACTTCCCTCTTGCCAAGCCCTCTTCCTTGCTAACCTTAGGTAAAACCTACTCACGTCATCGACAATGAAGTTTACTAACTCGTTAGCAAGCTCGTGTACCTTAAAGTCCTTCATAGCCTCGATCACTCTTTGTTCCATGCTGTAAAATCTCGACAAAAGCCAAAGGTCTTCAACCCTGGCGTTCTCTATGGCCTTCTCCAGAGTTAGAGAGGACGGCCTGAATTCGTCCAAGTTCATGTAAAGTGATGTGAAGAGGAATACGTTCCATGCTATCTGAAGATCCCGGAGATTAAGTTCCAGGTTCCTCCAGGAGAACCTCATGTCCTCCCATGTTGTGTTCCGCAATAGCATGAGCCTTAAGGTATCCCTTCCAAATTTCTCTATGACTACTGAAGGCTCAACGTAATTACCTAGACTCTTATGTATCTCTCTACCTGTTCGTCTAGCATGAAGCCGTGCACTAACACTGCTGAATACGGGCTCTTACCCTCAAGGATTACCCCGCTTCTCAGTAAACTGAAGAACCAGCCCCTAAGTTGGTCATGACCCTCCAAAACTAGATCCACAGGCCCCCACTCCTGCCATTTCTTCTGCCAATCCTCGCCTAGACTGGCGAAGAAGGCGACTCCGCTGTCGAACCACACGTCTGCAACGTCAGGTATCCTTCTTGCAGGGAGGCCACAAACGCTACACTTAACGGTTACAGAGTCAATCCAAGGCTTGTGAAGCTCCTTAGGTATCTCAGTGAGTGCGATCTCTTTTGACCTCAACGCTTCCCACCACAGTTACGTGGCCTCTATCACAAATCCATATGGGCAAGGGATTCCCCCAAAAGCGTTGCCTACTTATCACCCAGTCCCTTATCTCTCTGACCATATTACCTATCCTGGTCTTTCCCCACGAAGGAACCCAGTTCACCTTCTCTATCTCGTTTAGAAGGTCCGACTTCAGCACTGATACCTTGACGAACCACTGTTCTATAGCTCTAAGAATGAGAGGGGACTTACACCTCCAGCATATTGGATACCTGTGAACTATCTTGCTAGAAGCTAGAAGTGCATTACGAGCCCTCAGATCTTCGATTATCTTCTCTGAAGCGTCCCTAACATAAAGTCCCTTGTATTTCCCAGCTTGCTCGGTGAACTCTCCTCTGTCATTAACGAACATCACCAAAGGAAAGTTGAGACTCTTCCCGACCTCAAAATCAACATCCCCGTGACCTGGGGCTGAATGTACCAGCCCTGTTCCCTCCTGAAGAGTCACGTTCTGACCAGCATCTACAACAACATGGTATCGGTCGAGATCCCTCTGAACTTCCACTAAATCTTTGAGCGGATGCTCATATTCGACTCCAAGGAGCTCATCTCCCTTAAATGTCCTCTTTATACTGTACTTCTGTATTCTTGCCTCTTTCATCACCTCCTCTACCCTGGCTCTCGCTATCACATATACTTCTCCGTTGGCCTCTACCTCAGCATACTCGTAGTCTTTGTTTATCATGACAAACACGTTAGACGGGAGCGTCCAAGGAGTAGTCGTCCATATTACCAGGTATTTTCTGTCCTCTCCCCTCAGCTTAAATTTCACGTAAATGGAAGGATCCTCGAGCTCCTTGTATTCTGAGACTTCATAGTCTGAGAGGGTAGTTTCACATCTGGGACACCAGTGAAGGACCTGCACTCCTTTCTCCAAGAGTCCCCTCTCATGAGCCCTCTTTATTACAGCCCAAGAGTTACTGATGTAGTTGGAGTCAAGTGTTAGGTAAGGATTCTCCCAATCCATAAAGATACCTACATTCCTGAAGTTCTGGGTCATAGAGGAGAGGTTAGTGAGGGCGAAATCCTTACAGGCATTCACGAACTTCTCGACACCTATCTGGTAGATCTCCTGTTTCCTTGTTATCCCGAGCCTCTTTTCCACTGCTACCTCTATTGGGAGACCATGAGTATCATAACCCGGCTGATCGTTTACCTTATAGCCCTCAAGTCTCTTAAACCTCAATATGCAGTCCTTTATCACCTTATTCCATATGGTTCCTATATGAGGAACCGGAGCCGAAGGATAAGGAGGACCGTCTATAAAGAGGAACTTCTTAGAAATCTTGGAGTTGTTCTCCTTTAGTTTCGTGTAAATCTTGTTCTCGTCCCAAAACCTGATTACTTCCTTCTCCACTTCCCTCGGATCAAACTTGGATTCTAACGCTTTTACCACAGATGAGCTCTCCACGATGAGGCTATAAAATTGGGAAACTAAAAAACACTACGTTAGCTTAGAGTATATAGCGTCTATCATCTCCTTCAACCCCACGCTTCCCCCAACGTCTTTAGTTAGAGACTTCCCTTCCCTATATACGTTGTAAATGGCCTCGGTCAGTGCATTTGAGGCCAACCTATATTTTTCCTGGTTACTGAGTTGGTACATCCTATCTAACATCATTGATACTGATAGTAGGAATGCGGTAGGATTAACTACTCCCTTTCCAGCTATATCGAATGCTGCGCCGTGAACTGGTTCGAAGAGGGACTTGTTATCCCCTATGTTAGCCGACGGTGCCAGGCCTAAACTTCCTGCTATTTGAGCTGCCTCGTCACTTAAGATATCACCATACATGTTAGTAGTCACGATTACGTCAAACATGTTGGGATCTTTCACTAAGTTCGCGGCAGCAGCGTCAACGTACATCTCGTTATATTGAACTTTACCCAAAAGCACAGATCCACAGGCCTTGGCGAAGAGACCGTCGGTGACCCTCATGACGTTGGACTTATGGACACACGTCACCTTTTTCTTTCTTCTCTGAGCCATCTCTAACGCGACCTCTGCTATCCTCCTGGAAGCCTTGTATGTTATCACCTTCATACCTACTGCCACATCTTCTGTTAGCTGATACTCCATGCCCTTGTATAGATCCTCGGTGTTCTCCCTCACGATTAGAACGTCCACTTCTCCGTATTTGGTCTGCACTCCTGGCAAGGATTTTGCAGGCCTTATGTTGGCATACATTTCATAAATTTGCCTCAACTTGACTACAACGTCCATGGCCGTCTCGCCAACCGGTCCCTTAAGTATCATGTCTGATTTCTCTATCGTCTTCAGGGTCTGCTTGGGCAAGGCCTCACCATACTTGGCTAAGGCTAAATCCCCAGCTTCTACCTCAATTAATTCCAGATCCAAGTTATAATTTTCAATTAGTCTTCCTAGAATCTTTTTTGATTCAAAAAATATCTCTGGTCCCACACCATCCCCAGGTATAACTGCTATCCTAAATGTCATGTCGTGGTGTAAGCAGTTCAACCCAATTTATAACCTTTGGACCTCAATGTGTTCCTTATTGTTTCGACCTCCCCTCTTAGCTCGGGGTAGGTTCTCTCTATTACTCCTATCTCATACTCCATTATCTTGAGCAGTTCTTCTTCCCTTTGCCTCGGGAGAATCCCCTGGCCTATTCTCGTGAAGTGAACAAGCATATCTATGAAGAGCGCTGCTCCTCTTGAGAATGCAGGGTGAGTACAGGGGCCTAGTTGATGGAGGAGGTCAAGGTCTACCTTGGCTGGTTCTCCCATGGAGGAGAACCTGCACCTCGCAATCATGATACAGGGTACGTCCAGTATTGGTAACCCATACGTTATCTTGAAGTTAGTTGATCGCCCTACCAAAGTTTCATAAAAGAGATGAGGATCGTTTGTTACCATGACTGCACAGAAAGGAAACACACACAGGTTTGAGTAAGTTAAGGTGTTCCGGAAAGTCCTTACCGAGATGACCTCGTCAACGTGTAGCCCCAATGGTGATAGGTTAGGCTCCAGGCCATTAGTCCCTACTATAACCTCATAGATGCCCTTGGCGGGGAATAGTTCTTTAACGCTCTCCATAAACTCTTGAATGTTGAAGTCGGGAAATAAAGCTCGGGGGACAATAACAGGGCTTCTAGCTGGTCATCCATATGAGAAGAGAGTAGTTGAGAGCATAAGGAGAGATCTAGAGGGTCGAGTAGACGAAGTGAAAGTAGTAGAGTTGCAGATCCTTTTTTGGCAATTAAAATATTCCAGCTTAAGGAATCCAAAGGGGGAGATAGGGCACGTAGTAATGCCGTATTCTCCTAGTGTGAGAATGACCGGCAAGGCTGTGAGAAATGTCATGGAATGTCGTGACGGAGACGTCCTGCTTGTTGAAGGAGGGGAGTCCTTGTACGAGATGACCGTCCTAGCATGGGAGAACGGTTGTGGTGCGGTGATAGTGAGAGACAACAAGAGGAGAATCTCGGTCTCCCCTCCTCTTCTTAACCTTCTACCGACACCCCCTCCAGTTCCTCTGATCTATGTGAACGGGGCGGATTTTCCGAACTTAGGACCGATAGAGATAGACGTGGAGACGAAAAGCAGCGACTCCACGGGGTTAATTTTACGTGCAATAAAAAATGGAAATGAGGAAAAGATTATCATATGTTCAAATCACGACACGTGGCTTAGTGGAGACGACGTTAAGCTCGAGTCACACAAGGTCTTCGAGAAGCTAAAGTCAAATAAATTACAACTCGAGTATATCTCGTTTTCTGGAGTGGAAACTGGGACTCCAGGATTCGCATCCCTTTACTGGGGACATGGTGTCAGGGAATTTCTGGGGCAGCATCACGACTACAAATTCGCTATAGAAATTGGAAGGGGAGAATCCATAGTCATGTCACCAGGAATGGAGTTTCCTTCGATCCAAAACGTAACCAGAGGTCTCGATCCCTTCTCCATCACCTTTGAGGCCGTAAGAGAAGGTATACCCTCCATCTACTTCGGCATCCCCTCGGTAGATAACGTGGAACAGAGCTCTTCTTCTCTAGGTCATTTAATCAACGAATTATCTTTATTGAAGGGAAGTCTATGGAGAGTCAGTAGTTTTATGAGGGATTACTTTGATATCTTGCTAACCTTACCAGTGGAAGTTAAGAGTTACCTCACGAATTTGGAAGGACTTACAGATAACAAGGCAGTACAGATCCTTTTGAAGAGACTGGGGAGGATAGTGGGCTTGCCTGGAGATTCCGTCGAGTACTACCCTTTTCATAAGCTTCAGGCAATTAGAAAAGCTAAAAGTAAGGCTAAGGTCTACGCTGAAGGTAAACCTTCTCTAACCGTATTTGGCATTGCAAACAACGAGTATAAGGGAACATATCTCTCCACTTTGGAGAGAGAAATAACCAAGGAGTATATTTATGAGATGTATAACGACCTAAAGGAACTCTTCTAGCTCCTTTAGACTATTGACAACGAAGTCAGCGTAGAGCTCTGGAAACTTTACAGCCCCCTTTCTATCTACTAGAATTGACTTAAGGCCTGCCCTTTTGGCTGCAAGGCAATCCTTGACAGGATCATCCCCAACCATCACGCAGGACTCCTTAGGTACCTTAAGCTCCTCGCACGCAAAGATGAAGGGTTGAAGACTAGGTTTAGGCTTGACATTATTCTCGCCTCCTATAATTATCAGGTTGAACTTGTCTAAGTAAGGGAATTTAGAAATCCTTGACCTCTTATCACCACCTTCGCCATCACTGTTAGTGACGAGACCTAGCTTGTAACCCTTTTTCTTTAGGTATTCAACGATGTCTAACGCGTCCTCAAAGGGGGTATTCTGACCCGCGATAGACCGTGAGGCTAGTCCATTCATACAATTGTTCCTTGTCCACACTCTGCACTCCTAGTTCCTTCATCAACTCGCTCCACCACACGTTTCTGTCATACACCCCTTCAGAGTCCAGCTTAGATGATATAACTAGGAGTTTTTCCTTTAAGTAAGCCAAAGGGAGGGAGCTCACTCCTGTGTCCTGAAGGAAATTCTGAATATCTTGAGCTACAGACTCCAAGGCCTTCCTAGAGTTAGCTTCAAAATCTACTAAAGTGTTGTCAAAATCGAACAGTACTGCCTGAGTACCTTGAAATATATTGAATTCTTCCATAAAATTCACGTTAAAAAGTCTTCTACCTTAGGTAGTTCCTTGGGTAGTCCCTTCCTCTCCCTTATCTTGAGAACGACATCGTTTAATAGGCTATCAGGTACTGGAGCCCATCTGCTGAACTCCGTTCCCCAGAACGCTCTTCCACCAGTAGTACTCCTAAGGTCACTGGCCAGCTCATAGGATTCAGAAACAGGTATCTCTGCTAATACCCTTGCTACGCTCCCACTCTGGACCATATTGAGCACTTTACCTCTCTTCCTGCTTAACACCGCTGTAACGTTACCAACGAACTCCATTGGTACTCTGATGTCTAGTTTCTGCAAAGGTTCAAGGAGAGTTGGCCTAGACATGAGGAAGGCTGCGAATATTGCGTTCCTCACTGCTGGATAAATCTGGGCGGGACCCCTGTGCGCTGGGTCCTCGTGTATAGCGGCGTCGTGCAGTACAACCTTTATTCCCCTTATAGGTTCGTGTGCTAGGGGGCCCTCTCTCATGGCAAGCCTGTAACCTTGGAGCAGTGTATCCATTATCTCCCTAAGGTGCTGAACACCGCTGGTAGCGTCAACGAAAACGTTCACGTTCTCATCGATCGCTATAATCTTCTTGGCCTCATCGTAATCCCAGTCTGCTTGATCTCTAAGGATCTTGGCCATCTCTTTCGAATCCATATCCTCCTTTATGGTCCCAGTGGAGATCAGCTCTATGGTCTTCTCATTAAGAGGTTCTACACTTATGTAGAACTTGTTATGCTTATTGGGCGACTTCCCCTCAAACACTTGACTCTTATTTCTTACGCTCTCCCTATAGACCACGATGGGGGGAGTGGTTACGACGTCTACACCGTAATTATCCTTGAGTAACTGAAGTGACACCTCAAGGTGCAGGAACCCCATACCAGATAGCAGATACTCTCCAGTTTCTTCGTTTATCTTTACCACTAAGTTCGGATCCTCGATGCTGAGCTTCCTCAGCGCGTCTATCATCTTAGTTAGATCCTTTGGATTCTTGGGCTCAACAGCTATTGTCACTACCGGTTCGGACACGTAGTGAAGCTTCTCGAAGCTACCCTGTAAATCTTTGAACCTGACGTCTATTAGGGTCTCACCAGACCTGGCTCTCTCTAAACCCAAGACTGCTGCTATGTTACCAGCTGGAATTTCGTCAGCCAATTCCCTGAACTGACCCATGTAAATACTTACCTGGAGAACCTTTTGAGGGGCCTTCGCATTCACCAGCCAAACTTCAGTCCCAGGCCTTATGGTCCCAGAGAATACCCTTCCTGTGGCTACTAGTCCAGCGTGCGGATCAACCTTCATATCGGTTATCATCATTACGACAGGACCATTAGGATCAGCGTTTAACATGGATTTCGCCAGTTCGTTATCTAAGTCGCCCTTCCATATTTTAGGTATCCTGTACTTTTGCGCCTCTATGGGATTAGGAACGAATTTAATTACTGCATCCAGGAGAGCCTCATTTATAGGAACTTGAGCTGCCAGTTCATTAACCTTCGACTTGTCTGTTGTCGAATAAGCGTCAATGACATGCTTCATGTTTATTCCTTTCTTTTGAGCCATTGGAATACTGAAACCCCACCTGTCCTTAGCTGAGCCAAAGACAACGTTACCGAGAGACGGGTTTATGGACCACTTCTCCTTGAGTTCAGGTTCTGCGTAAATATTGATTAGATTATTGACCTCCTTGATAATGTCTAGAAGTTTCTGCATCATCTCCTGGGGTCCTAACTTGAGCTCTTTGACTAACCTATCAACCTTATTTATGAAGAGTATAGGCCTTACTCTTTCCTCAAGGCTCTGTCTCAGCACGGTCTCCGTCTGCGTCATTACTCCCTCTACAGAGTCTACTACTACGATCGAGCCGTCTAGCACCCTCAGGCTCCTCGTTACCCTTCCGCTGAAATCCACATGTCCTGGTGTATCGATTAGGTTAATGACGTAACCTTTCCCGTCTACCTCGTGATAAAGGCTCACGTTAGCTGCCTTAACTGTGATACCCCTCTGTTGCTCCACCGAGAGATAGTCCAAGGCTAAGGCTTCACCAGCAACCTTGGGCGATATAATTCCTGACGCGGCCAGCAATTGGTCGCTTGTAGTCGTCTTCCCGTGATCTACGTGCGCTATTATCCCTATGTTTCTCACTCTGGTTCTATCCTTCATGAGACTGAGAACTTGTTCTGATGTCTTGTACTTGGGCAAGCCTTACCACCGATCGTAAACCACTTAGTAGTTCGACCTAGGGGTATTAAAGTGTGATTCTGAGATCCGAAAGATTTTCACCCCCTCACAGCTAACCATCCCTAAGGTAGAAATAGATTAGCAGTTGTTAGATTTCCCTTGAAAAAAGAGCGGTAGTTAAGAGGAAGTCATATAACCACTGATAGATGTAGGCCAACCCTTAAAGGGGAACCCTCTGGAGTGACAGCAGTTATGGGATTTTCCCTTACAGCGGTTATTAGATTCCCCCTTGACTGCGAGATGGCTTTCGAGGGAAAGTGCAATTGGGACTTTCCCTTAAATATCGCCCTGTAAGTAAGGCGAAGTCTAATAACTTCTGCGTATGCCCTGAGAAGGAACCGTAAGATGTGTATTAGTGAAGTGTCGGAAAATTATTTTCAAAAGTATGAGGGCCTACTCGTCCTTCACTTCAAGGCGTGGATCTTCAGCCTCCCAAATATCCCCATTTAAGATAGATGAGTTGAGGGCTGGCTCTCCACTTCCTTTATCGGGTCGATGAGAGTCCCTCGTTTGTGATTGGTCTATCCTTAAATGTCATATTATTAACACGCTCCATACGTAAAATATTAACTTTCTTCAACCCTCGAAGTAATCTAGGAGTGAGGCAAAAGACTTGTCAGATTTTTTGGCAAAAGGAGAATTGAACAATTTAAAGAGCAATTCGGCTTTTTTCCT
>Ga0074076_100216_pt1 | contig 10121 bp, 11 predicted proteins | sample YNPg_D_FD_63713 | JGI IMG/M metagenome (GOLD analysis project Ga0074076, IMG submission 63713) | Hot spring microbial communities from Beowulf Spring, Yellowstone National Park, Wyoming, USA - YNP_Beowulf Spring_D v2 (version 2) | ecosystem: Environmental > Aquatic > Thermal springs > Hot...
AGAATCTTAGTCATCGTGACCCTGAAGCTATCATCTCCCTCTTTTACTTCTTTGACGCCGTACAGAAGGAGTGAAACCATAGAGCGTTTTATGTGTACGATCTCGATACAGTCACCGGAAAACCCTTCATAGCCCAACTTCACTTCACCTCAGATCTTCTCTGAGTGCGTTAAGAAAGGCCATTCCCATCGTCTTCGCATCCTGAGCTGATACAACGTTTCCTCCATTCATAGCTGACGAGTCCTTCATCACATTCTGATGATCTGAAGGCAATGTGACAGCATGTTACTCATGCATGACCAACCTGATCAGTTCAGATGAAAGCAACAGCATTTTTTAGATGGAGGATTTAGCGCAATGCAATACATCCCGAGCGCAGGTCACCAAGCCATTTGCAATCGGCTTCTGCTAGCTCCCACTCTCTCGACACTCTTCATAAGATGGTTTATTTGGCGAAACCCAGCAGATTAACCTTCACCTTCAACGGCTCGTATCAGTGAATGCAGAAAGACATTCTAATATAATAGCGGTCATGGTGCTGACATGAGTCATCCATTCCTCATAGTTATGTGGAAAGTACTCTACCCGGCTTGCCCACACCCTGAAGACGAAATCTCTTTTCTTTCCTTGCGAAGAGAAAAAGTATGGTGAGCTGGTCCTGAATATTTCAATTGATGTTGTATTCTTGATCCTTCCACCTTCATCAAGGTCATCGATGGCGTAGACCCACTCTAAGTCTCCCTGAACAAGAAGGAAGGCATCTTCAGGTTTATTCACTATTCTCCTTTCGGGCTGCGCTGCAACGGATTTCAACAGATCAGTTACTCTTCTGCCAAGCAACACCTTCATCTCCCTGATCAGCTGAGACCCTAGCCCTTCCGGATATGCGTCGTGATGCCTGTAGAACAGTGAATAAGGACCCTCTTCTCTTTCTCTGACTGCAATCATCCCTCTTGTACCCATGACGAACCCTCAGGCAGGATTAGACTTGAACTTCCTTGATTGATCAGAATCTCTGCATACTGGCAGGAGCAGAAGTGAAATTATGGCACTATTCATCCATTTTGCTTTGTTACCATTACTCATTGAGCACACCTCCTGATCTAATTATCCCACAACTATTTCGTCCCCTTCCTTTCCACCAACCAGCCACAGCTCGCATTCCTGAAGAGACCTTGTTTCATAAGAAGGTGGAAGGAAGTGCATCCAGTGCTGTCTTGCTTCATCTAGACCTATTAGCGCAACGCCTGTTCTGGACTCCCTGAAAACTCCATAGGAGTCATGATTAGGAGATGGATTCTTCCTGAACACAGCTTTTGCAACTGTTGAGCTATCTCCGTATATCTGCAATTCTGTAAAGGAGAAGGTAACGTCGGGTGGAATATGCAATGTGCCATCCCTGTCCAGCTGCATCGCCCTTGAATCAAATGCATGCTGTACTTTGATATCCAGCATCTTCAGTATCATATAAAATCGAAAAATCGATACATATTGCGCCATGCTGCCCTTTTCAACGTAGCTTCGTGCTGCTTCTGAAATGGTGCATGCATCATCGATCTCTAGTGTCTGGCCGTTCAGCGTGCAGAGGAAGTTTCGTTTTGTTTCTTGATTGTCATCTTTGTCATCACATTCCATCTCTTCTATACTTCCAGTATTCTCTCCGTCTACCATAAGTAGCCTTATTCTCTTTCCTTCAAAGTACTTACACCTGAGAAGGGTGCAAGGGTCTGACTTCACCAGCTCTACCTGCCCATCATCATTTATGAGGAGGAGGGTGTTACCCCTCTCCTCAAGCAGTTTCATGCTGTGTGATCACCGTTTGTTCATGGATTCTTTCCTTCCTACTTTTTTATTCGTCTTTCACTTGTTTTGTTCCTTTGGTCTTTCTATCCCTTCAATCCATCGCCCGTCTTGGAGCGTAGTCTCTTTCGTGCACGTTCGACACCTCGTATATGCCAGCTGGAATGACTAAAGTTGGGTGCTGAGGATGCGTCATCTTTTCTTCACCTTCAAGAACCACGTACTGCTGCATCTGTCCATTCTTCCTTGCTACGTATACTGCAGCCTGCATTGTGTGAGGGTTGCCGTTCTCGCTCGATATGCTTAGCTGTTCTCCAGCCTTATTTGCGCATTTTGGCAGCCTGCTAACAGGCCTTAGCACTACGTCTCCCTGCCTGTATATCTTCACCAATAGAATCACCTCCTTCTTCTGGTTACTTTTCTATTCTGCTTTCTCGCTCAACATGCTGAACTTCAATACCGTCTCCCTCATAGATTTGACTTCATCTGCATCCCTGCTGTACTTAACTGCGTTGAGGTAAGACCTTTCTCAGACCTTCATCCTTCACCTTCTTCATGACGTGAATAACGCTGAATATTATCTCAGAATCCCCTATCTTGCCGAAGTCTGGGTAATTAAGAAAGGAGCGGTAAGAAAGGTCAGGATAGTTTTCTTCCAGCATGTCATCCTCCGACCTGTCCATCCTGTATGGATGATTGCTATATGTGAAGTACACTGAAAGCTCGAAGAGAAGGTCATCATTACCGAATATGTGTATCTCTCTTTCTTCATCTCTGAATTCCAATGCAAGAGAAGGGTCGGAGTATATGTGCAATATAGCTGGGAGGCCTGAATAACGGATCTCTCTTGCAAGCCTGCAGCCCAAATTGGTCAGCACGCTCTTCTCCCCGATTACATGTGCAAAGTCTGAAAGAAGTATGCATTTGCTTGGTTCGTTCCTCAGTTTCTTCCCAACTACCAGCTTATAGCTGGTCTTGAGCTGGGAGAGGAGAGAAAGATACGGAAGGGCTTTACCTGAAGGAATGATTATGGTTCTTTCATCCAGTTCATCTTCTCTAATCCTACTCACGTGCCTCCTAACTGTTTGGAACCTGCCCCAGCTGTAGCGTCCTATTGCTGCAGAATGAACGGGAAATACTCGAAGATGGTTACTCCCATTTTCGCCTCCACCCTCTTCTCCCTGCATGCTCTCAGCATACCGTTTGTCTCTAAGCCCATTTTCCCTGATGTATTCATCACCAAATCTGATGCCGTACCTCCTCAGCCTCTCCATGCTGTCCACGTTTGGCTCTCTAAGCGCGAAAACCTTTGCATCAGGTATGTTTGATGATAATATCGAAGCTCTTCTGTAGTCTCTCGGCGACACGCAGAAGATTTTTTCGCAACCTCCCTTGCCAGCCTCCTTCAGCAGAGTGTACAGTGCAACCTGCCTCCAGTGGCCTAATTCCTTCACCTGAGTCTTCAGAAGCCTGCAGATATCAAGTGTTTTTTCAGAGAGGTAATCCTCCATCTCAAGCTGGTCATAGCCTTCGTACACCTCCTGCAGGCCTGACTCAAGGTATTCATCGATTGAGTCAAGGTTCAGGAAGGAGATAGCTTCCATGATCGCAGGCTTCAGCTCCTGCATCAACCTCTTTACAGACTCATCCTGCAGCCTCTCTCTATCAGCTGTGGGCTGATACATTCTTTCGTCCAGCAGGTTAAGGACCCAGCCAGAGAAGGGAAGCTTGACCTCATCTGCTGATATAGGAACTCCAAGAAGGTAAACCTCTTCAGCAGCCCTTCCTCTCCTCATGACGCTGCTTTTCCCCTCATAATCTATGCTGACAGCAAAGCAACCGTGAAGCTCGAAACCTTCTCCCTTAATTACTACAGGCACATACTTGGCAAGCTTGTCGTTATAGTAGCCTGCAAGGCTGTTGATGGTTTTCTTTTTCAGGTATTCTGCTACGCTTTCTGGGCCAAGCCTGTACCTGCCTGCACTCTTCAGTATGCCGTCTCTATACCTATCTGTCAGGCTCTCCTGCAGGTTCAGGAATGTTTCAACGCCAGAGAACCTGGAGCACTCAACTATGTAATTGTAAAGAGATGCGATGTCAACGTCTTCCCTAAGTATCAGGGTTATCCTGGTTCCATAGCTCGATAAATTCTTAGGCTCTGGTGCAAGGCTGTATCCCATTGCATTCCTGCCTACTACAGCATATCTTGTCTTGTCTTCTCTTGAATATGTTTCAAGCAGCATGGTATCAGACATGGTGCAATAAGCTGCTTTGCCAAGACCCCACTGACCCACCTCAGAGCCATTCCAGTTGTCTGTCCTTCCCAAGAACCTGTAGAGTTGCAGGAACTTCTCCTGTGATATCCCCATGCTGTCTATGCCGTGTATAACCAGCTTTCTACTCAAAGGAGAAAGAGTTACCTCTATCCTTGGCTCAGCACCTATCCTTTTTGCTTCTCTGCATGCTCTTGCCTCGTTCTGGTATAGCTCCCTGAACCCTGAATTGGGAGATGCATACAGGTCGTGAGATACCCTTTGAATTATTACATCTTTCTCCAGGTCCATCCTTATGAAGCCATGCTCTGATGCTTCAAGCAGCTTTGGAGCGTATGCAAGCTCTTCTTTTGCAAGCTCTAAGGGCTTCTCCTCCTTCACGGTTGGCTTGCCGTATGGTATTGTTTCCAAAAAACCACCTCCGTGCGTTTATGTTTTCCGTTTCTTTCTAGCTGTTCTTCTCTTTCTTACTTCTAGTTTAACTGATAACTACGTTCTTTCCCTTTAGCCCATCCCAGCGTTCTAGCCTGATGTCCTTTCAACAGTCATTTGCGCCTGACCTGACTGCTTTGATCTCCTGATGAAAAGGTCCGGAGCGCCTTCCGGCCCCGATAGAGTGTAGGTAACCCCGTCTATAATCACACTCTTCTCCCTTCTCAGCCTTTCCGCCAGATGCTCCGCGCCTCTTGTGCTGGAGAAGATCCAGCCTTCGAACCCTCCTTCCCTGTAGGGCTTCCACGGAAGAGAACCCAGCTTGAGGGCGTCTGTCTTCGAAGTAGTTTTAATTGCTTCTTCGACCTTTCCTCTTCTTCCGTCCGTTCCATCCCTTCCGTCTCCTTTTATCTCAGGCTTTCTTGTTGGCCATGATTCCACCATCCACTCCAGCTCAGCTGACAGGTCCTCGAACACCTTCCTCCATGGTACTAGTGCAGGAAATGATTGCCTGACTATCACGTAGTCTGCAGGAACGTAGGGCTGGGATGCAGGAATATGCCTGCACAATGTTATCTCTCTTACTGATTCCTTGCTTCCTTCATCCTCTTCTTTTTCCTTTCCTTCCATCTCTTTTCACCACTCAGGTAGACTGACGCTTAAAAAGGCGGGGTCATGGGCAGAAGAGAACAGGCCGCACATCCTCGTCGCTCTCCATCTTGCATATCCGCATATGACTTGAACAGCTGTTTCAATGTGATCTCTCCATTCATAAGCCTCTTTGCCACCTCAACACTCTGCTTCCTTTCATCTCTTTCTAGCTCAGAGAATATGCTGTCTCTGTACTCGTTGCATGCTGAAATGATTTCTCTTATCACCTCTTTATCTTCAACGGGCCAATAGTCGAGTTCAGATACTTTGGCAAGGCATTCCCCGTATTCGTTCTTTACGAGGAAGAAATCAAGAAAGTCTCTCAGGTCCCTGTAGTAGTACCTCCAGCCCTCTATGCTGAAATGAGCTATGCTGCCGCACCTGAGAGTGATGAAGTTGTACGCCTCCTTGTTCAGATACTTAAGGTCCCTCTTCTTCAGGACTTTTTCTATACTCTTCACTACTCTTCTGCCGCTAGGGGTCAGTTTTTGTCACCGAGATTGGATTTTTCTGGGAAGCTGTGACTGATTCTCCGCCCATTCTCACTTTTGTACCAGGCGCAGAATTCCTTAACTGAGTATTGAGAGATGCCAAGCATGTGCGCTACTGTTTCCTGGCTGACAGCTCCTGGACATATTGATGAAAGGGTTAGATACACAGACCCAGCAGCTATCGTCCTGGGGCTGAACCCCCTCCCGTCATTCTTCGCCTTTTGTGAAATCGCTCTGGCTAGAGACAGGAGGTTGTCTAAAGATGCATTCAGCTTGATACTCTTCAGTCGACAGCGCTTACAATTTCGTAGTTTCTGGAATACCCTGCCCAAGATTTCGCTTGTCAATTTTTCCACGTCAACAGTAGGGGGTTTGAATCCAGAGGCTATGCTCAGGCTCAATATCTTGGAAGCAGATACCCTGTGCCCTGCATCTTGGTAAGCCTGAATTATCCTTCTCAACGTCAAGGGCGATCCAGTAAGCCTGCTTGCGCAGAACAATGAATATGCGGAAACAACTGGAATGCTGGCCTTTCCTATCTTGCCTTCACGAGTTATCCTTTGGGAAAGGTTGGATTGCAGTCTTCACAGTAACTTTTCTCAGCCTCAGCTTCTCACCGATTCTTTCAGTCAGCTTCGAGCAGCTTTCATTCCATGATGTATGCCATTGCATAGATTCACTAATCTTGCTCACCTGCAACCAGTCTTCGACTTCGGACAGCGTATACCTGTGTTGAGGTACTCCTCTCCTTCCTACCATTGAACCAAGAGTCAAGCCAGCTGTTGCAGCTTTTGCATTCGCTGTTTCTTCAGCCTGCATGCCCACAACCACACCGCATGACGAGCAGACGACTTCGCCTTCTCTGCTCACCAGCCTTCCCCTGCACTCGGGGCACCCGGTGCATAACTCACCGTAAGTCAGCCTTTTGTACAACATACCATGCTACGCCTTCAGACATAAGAAGTGCTTGAAGCGGCGCCTTGCTCTCGTCCTGACATGGCTGATGGTTGTGGAAAGGGTAGCGAAACCTTGCGTATCTCCTCAAGTCCCTGAGTAAGAGATATGCGCCTTTCTGCACGGGCCTTTGCCATCAGCTCCTTCAAAAATGCAAGAGTCCCGTCATGCGGTAGCTCTATGCCTTCTTTGGAGGCAAGCCTCAAGGTCTCTTCTGCAACCACTTCGTTGGGTATCCTTTCTCCGTCAACCATCCAGATTACCCTGTCATCACCGCAAAGCCCAAGCCAGCTTTCCCTTCCTATCCTACTCTTGAGAAGCAAGCTCCTGTCTGGAGCGGTTGGAACAGAGATAACTCCTAGGTTTGTTGGTTGTGTAGATTTTGAAGTAAAGATTGTTTTTCTTCTTTTCTTTCCTTTCAGAGGACCGACCCTTTTCTCCTCTATCCTTGAAAGCAGCACATGAAGCCCGCCCTGCAGAAGGCACCTTAGGGTTGCTGTTACACCCAGCATCCTTTCACCTTCTTCTATCACCGGCAGCGTCTCCGGGGTCGAGCAGCCTAGCAGCTTTTTTCGCTGTTTTTACGTCTCCTCTTGAAAGCTTTAGCGCCTTCAGCCAGATATTATGAGGTACGCCCTTGAAGTCGTAGGGTATCAATTTGCCTTCAAACTCCTATTGCTATCTGTTCGTTCATTATTCGATGTGCTATAGCTTGCGTTGCTATCTTCCTTTGTTGCACGGCGTGCACTTACTCTAACTGACGCTCGAATAGCAGGGAAGATAACGTCAAGAAAGCAGGTCCTGCCGTTTGTCCATGCAATGACCTCAGAAGGACCTAGTGACTCCATTTGAGACAGTATATCTGCTGCAGTGTTTGCATTATAGCCGAAGAGCTCCCTTCCAACCCTCTCTTCGTTTCCTGGGATAAAGCGAAGCTCTGCAGCTGTAACCTCCTTCACCCCCCATGGAAGCCTCACTATGAACTTCAGCAGGCCGTAGTATGTTAAGCCGTTGGAGGTAGCCTTAACCTCTATATGGCATTCATCAGGTGATAGACCCAGCCTCTCTGCAAGCTTCTCCATTCTGGATTGGGCTTCACGCTGCTGAAGTCTCTTTAGGGCCTGCTCATTTGCTAGCTGGAATACAGTCTTTCCTGAATGTCCTTGCGCAACAACCAATGCTCTGCTTGAATTGCCTGACTGTGCAGATGATTCGATACTGTTCTTACTGCCTTCGGTATCATTGTCCATCTAGGTGGTCACCCCTTGATAGGATTTCATGGAGACGAAAAAGCCATCGGCGGTGCTTTTGGCGACGTCTTCCTGCAGCTTATTCATCCAACTTGGTGCCAACCTTCGGCATGGCACCAAGCCAGTTTTGCATCTCTTCTCCTGTATGCAGAGAATCCTTTCGCGTTCTGCACCACAACCTCTTTGCTCACGTTTGCATTTTCCTTTTCCCATTCATATTTCACTACTCCACTCTGCCGTCGATTCGGGGCTGAACTGCAGTTGCAGTGATCAGCCTCCGACCTATCTCCCCTTCCCTTGCATAAGAGAACAAAAACAACATCCGAATCCGTTAATCTGATTCTCCAGCTCGACGATGCCCAACGAAAAAAGGGGCAACATCAGAAAACCCGACTTTGGGTCCGACCACGCGGCTTTAAGGCATGGAAGGGAGGTCGGGTTTGCGGAGAAAGGATTCGAATGCCTTGCCCTTTCTGCTCAGGAGCAGGTTGACAGGTATGTTTTAACGTCTAGCGGGCGAACGAAACCAGCAGACAGCAAGTCCCGCACAGACGGCCCCAGCTCTGGTAACATATACAGGGCCATTGTCCAATCCCGAGGAAAGAAGAGCCATTGTTCTGGATGCATACAGTCTAACATAGAGTTACAAGTTGACGATGTACAAAAGGTATGCTTGTGCGACTCGAGCTTGCATCTCTGCTATCTGAATAGAGAGTCGTAAATTCCATCTAGCCCTGCCATGTGGTGCGTAGTATAACGGAGAAAATCCATCCAGGATTTGTTTTGGAATCTGAAAGAAGAATCACACTATGGTCTTTGATAGAAATAATTTCTCATAGCGGTCAAACACGCAAGCAAATTGCCTAGAAAAATAGCTTCTCTGATTTTTGGCTTATCGAGGAGAGGAACTAGCTGAATGAACCCGAAGCAAGAAAGAAGGTCGAAAACTTAAGCGGTGATAGATGAGCACCTGATTGTTTATGCTACCAAATGCTGGACAGTTTGTGTTAAAATGAAAGGGCTATAGCACAGACACCGTGATGCTTCACGGACTTGAAAAGTATAAGATGTTGAGGCAAAAGTTGGACCCATGTGTTTCGAACGGGGTCAGAATGTTGTTCAGATATAGCAGGGACGCTAGTTAATCGAAGTGACTTCCTTTTAGCGACAGTAAGTCATGTTGTCAAAGAGCTGGAAGGTCAAACCTGTTTGATCTACATTGTGTCATGGCATGATCTGCACAGAAATCGGAAATGAGTCACCTTTTGTTCCTTCGACAGTGCGTTATGGCACGATACTGAATGATTATCAATTGCTTTCGCTATGAGAAGTTATTAGCAGTGCCATCGTCCTGATGGCACCAGCGTCAATATATGTGTCAGGGATGTGTGTCCCTTCATTCCTTTTGCCGCAGCCTTGGGCGGCTATCCTATTCTTCTGATTGCTTGTCTTTCTCCTTTTGGATTGGACAGTAAGAGAAGGAAGCAGAACTATTTAACGCACCTAGCATTGCATCAAAGACTATCTTAATCAAGAAGACCTGATGACTTCTGCCACTTTTCTCCCACGTTCTGTAAGGATGTACTTTTTCCTGTCAACAATGGCAAGACCTTCATTTACAAGTGCTGCAAGGTATCTCGACAGCTGTCTCTCGCTGATGCCATGATACCTCTTCATTATCTCAGCCCTGCCTTGAGGCATAATGGGGTCAAGAGCGCAAAGAATCTCGTACAATTTGACCTGGTCCACCCCTGAAGCAGAATCAGGCGAAGACCCTGTATCCTTATGCTTTCTCTCTATCAGGTCGTCTAACACCACACCAGAGAATGGCTCTGTGACTTCGGATGGAGAAACTGCTTCTTGTGGACTGACGTTTTTACCCATCGCCACCACCGACTGGGGTGCCTTGTATTCTTCATGCAGTGTTTGATTCTTTACAGCTCCCGGCTCTTGTGCATCCTCCTCTGAGGTTGCATTCTGCTCCTCCTCTTCTTTTAGCATCCTCCTCAAATCCTCGATTGACATACCCACATCTACCAGCTGCACGTTATAGCTGGAGGGGTCGACATCGCATAGCGCTCTCTGAACTGCTTCTCTGTGCTCTTCGGTTGTTATTACGAAGATTATTTTCTCAAAGCTCTTCTTGACGCACTTTTCATAGTTTCTCCTCACCTGCCTCTGATTCTTGCCAGGAGAGGTTTCAATTTCTATAGCCCATGCCCTCCTGCTGTCCCATTCGTAGGGTGACCATGATTCCTTCACCAATCCAC
>Ga0074076_100220_pt1 | contig 10010 bp, 17 predicted proteins | sample YNPg_D_FD_63713 | JGI IMG/M metagenome (GOLD analysis project Ga0074076, IMG submission 63713) | Hot spring microbial communities from Beowulf Spring, Yellowstone National Park, Wyoming, USA - YNP_Beowulf Spring_D v2 (version 2) | ecosystem: Environmental > Aquatic > Thermal springs > Hot...
GCACGAGCCCATCTCCCTTATTAAGCCCACGTTGGCCACCACCAGCACCGCGATTATGAGCGCTGCACTGATACTGTAGAGGCTGAACACTGACCCAAAGATGGGTGGGACACTAAGCGTGGCTTATCAAGGATAGTATTACAATAAATGCACCTAGCAGGTGAACTATGACCATAACTCTTTTTCTGGATATCAGACATACACCTTACACCACTCTAACAACTTAGGGTAAAGCTTAAACATATCGAAATTATTAATATAGCTTTTATCCACACTTTGATTTTTACCTTCATAAGCACTATAAAGCACTTCTACCGTATCCTCAGGGTTAAAAATATACTCTTTAAAATCAAACTCCTCATAAGGATGAATGTTAAGCCAATCCTCATAGACATAAGGAACTTTATAACCATAGCTCTTAGGTAATATCTCATTCATAGGTGGAGCATCAACATATATACTAGGTATCCCACAACCTAAAGCCTCTAGTAAAGTTAAACCAAACCCTTCACTTGTGCTTAAATGTATATATAAATCACTTGCCTTATAGCTACCAACAACAAACTCATCGGGTAAATAAGGAATTAAGAAATACATGGAACTTGGATAAATACCTTTCAAATAAAAACTTAGCGGTGGTCTACCTAAATCAAGCAAAGACACACTTGGATTATACTTTTGCTTTAAGAGTTTAAGGCTCTCAACAATCAAATCTAAACGTTGTCTAGGTGTCCATATCTTATGTAACAACCACATTCTTTTAGCTCCAAATAGTCGTGGTCTATTTGCCTGTGATATGTTAAACCAACTAAGATTAAAACCATGATAGACAACATCCTCAACTTGGTAGCCCGAATCAACTAGCATATCCCTAGCAAATTTCGAGACCGCTATAATTGGATGTTTAGGTTTATAGTCATTATAATTATGTTTACCTTCAATGGTTAAATAGAATACAATGTTAGGCAACACATCAAACCTTTTTAAAGCGTATCTCTCACACGCACCTATGAATAACTCATAGTCATAGCTTTTATCCGTTGATGCCTGTTAGGTAATCCTCAACAACAACATTATGCCCTAAGCCCCGCCAAACAGTAGCTATTTTATTAGCTTCACGTGTAAGAGACACAGCCTTATGGCAAATAATTCGTATATTCATTTTTCATGTTGCAACTTGTATTTCGTATGATATAGATAAAGATGAACCGTTAGGAACCGTTATAGGTGATGGTAACAAGTCGTGGATAATTAAGTAAAACTGATTAGTTTGAATACCAAAGTCCCCAGACCAAGCAACTAATCCAACCTCTGACACCGTTATACTTGAACCAGAGTTATTAGTAAACGTCCTAGTAACCGTGATGTAACCCGTGTTCGTAGATGTATTTGTAACAGCACCTGTAACACTGACAGCACCATACTGCATTTGACCAACACCCGCCCCATTCGATATTACTATTGATAAATTACTGTCAATAATGCTTGGTGCCGATGTTCCAGTTCCTATAAGTATCCCATAACGGCTATCATTGGAGCCATCCAGCTGAATTATATTATCAACATAACTTATGCCGTATGACCCACCACTAGTATTTACATTATTTATACCTTGCCCACTTAGGTTAGTGAATAATTGCCTTATAAAATTAGCAACAAAACTCCTACTACGATAACGCCTATAATAAGTGCATTTACCATTTCCATCTATCACCTTTATTTTTAAATAAGCTTTAACATTCATTTTTCTAATCACCTACGCAGTTATTGTTATAGTGTATACTACTGTAAGCACCTGAGTATTTGCAAGCGTAATTGGCGAAGGTAGCAAATCATGTAGAATAAAATATGAAGCAGGGTTGCCACATTGTTAGTAGACATGTAAGCTCCAACTTCCGCAACTGTTACATTACCACCAGAACCATTAGTAAATGATTTACTCCACGTAAAACTAGCACTATTATTGTTTAAATTAGTTATTGGTATAGTTAAACTATCTGGTGCCATACAGTAACTGACCCGCACCCGTCCCATTACCTATCTGTGATTCTAAAGCCGTATCATTTATACTTGGTTTAGCTGTGCCTGACCCAACAACTATGTTAGGATTCCTTATGAATTGGTTAGAACCAGCGGGACTTGTGAAAACAGTATATAAAGCATTTAGGAAACCAACAACAAAGCTTTTACTTTTATACCTTCTTCTATAAACCACTTTACCGTTTTTATCTGTAACCATAACGGTTAAATATGCGTCTATATTTGGTTTCCTCATTCTCTCCATAGCTAACGTAGTTCCAACCACCACCTTAGTTTTAATTGTAGCTGTAAAATATATCATTTTCGGTAAGTTTACTCTCGATGAAATTTTAGCGCTCATTTAACTCACACTTGTGCCTACACTTGAAGTTATTTTTCCACTTGTATTTAACACTGTTCCTATCAATGGGTCAATTGTTGTGGTTGGACTAGCTTTAAAGGATTCTACTGTTGGTGTAAGGACACTACTTGTAAGGGTTGGTGTAAGCACAGCTTGACCAAGACTTGGTGGTGGTGTTGGTGATGGTGGTGTCTGTGTGCTACAAGGTGTAAGTGTTGGTATATGCACCTGTGGTAAACTAACGTTAGGTATAGTTATCCTACTCCAATACTTAGTAATACTATTAGTTTGTATGAAACCAGCTATAAAGGTTGAGATAGCACTAGCTATTATTGGAACTGTAACTAAACCTAACAATTTTCTACCGAAATGCGTATCTCTACTATTACTTGTGAAGTCTGAAAATATGCTTCTAGCTATTTTAAGCTCGGCTGGTGTAGTTAGCACAGCAAATAACACTTGACCAAACTTAGACACAACCGCATTTTGCACAGTGATAATAAGGCTTTCAGCACTACCTATTATTGTATCAACACCATTAATTATTGCGTTAATAATGTAGTTCATACCATCAATTGCCCTATCAATCAACCAATTCAAAGCATTAATAACAAGATTAACTAAGTCGATTACACTACACCTAATCCAATTACCTAACCCCAAAAGACCGTTACGTATTTCAGTTAGACCAGCACTTAAGAATGAACCTAAAGCACCTAGACCGCTCAAAAACGCTTTAACAATACTTTGACCAAAAGCAACTAATGAGTTATAGAATATTTGCATGCCTTGAACAACCGCATTAAAGATTTGGTTAGCGAAGTGGACAATTGAGCGTGCTATAAACAGTAGACCACCCCATATCCCTTGACCAACACTAACAATATTGCTAATAAACCCAACGAAAGCATTACATATATCACTGAACGGGAAAGGCAAACTAGAGCATGGACTACTACTAACACCATAGGTAGGTGTTGGTGCTATGGCTATCGCTATACCACCATAAACAATTGTTCCGCTCTGTGCTTCACTCCACGTAACAGTGTTACCTACGTAAGCATCAGATATCCATGCTATTGCTGTTTCAAAGCTTGAACCTGAAAACGTGGTATCTAAAAGTTCGTTATAGCTGTTAGGTGGTATTAATTCGGGTTCTACTGTGGTTGAACCACTAACATAAGCACCTAAAACAGTTATAACAGCATAACCATGTAGTTGCTGATTACTTGTTAAAGTCATCTGTGCATTAGGCCCACTAACTGAACCGTTACCATTGAAGCTAAACGGTATTGGTTGATTAGCATCATAGCCTTTAACGTCAAGTATAGCACTTTCCCCCGTGTCTCGTTGAGTTAATGCTATCTGTATTTGCAATATACCGCTTTGACTAGCTATTGTATAGTATGCCTGTGTATTTGTTCCACCACCAGAACTAACTATTTTGTTATAGTTATTACGCTGATTATCACCTATTGTAGCTACTCCCGTAGCTGGGTTTTGTGTTGATACTGTAACTATTATTAGGTCTCCAGCTGTAACAGGTTGAGATGTTGAATACTGTATAGCTGATTGGTTCAGAACACCTGAGAAGCCTATTAGTGTTACTTGGACCATTAGCTATTACCTTCACAGCTTAATGATATTGTCAAGGTTTGGTAGAGCTTGGACACTTATACTTAAAATTAACTTATCACCTTGAACCGATACATCTACAACTTGTTTAGCTTGCTCTGTTAGATTAGCTCTAATCTGATTTGCTATGTCTGTCAATGTGATAGAAACAACGACTTTATTATCTTTCGCCTCTAATTTCATTCCACCACTACGCACAAGTTCTTGTATAAAGCTCATAACACACCACTCACGCCAATAATACGCCTAACACAACCATAAATGTTATGGCTCCATCAGGGTTCTTATATAGTTCCTGTGAAAACCACCTTAAAAATTTGGCTAACTCTTCAAGCACTTTTTTAATGAAACTTAAAATATAAATGAAGACCGCGTTCAGTGAAGCAAAAAAGCTTTCTACTCTCGTCTCTCCAACCGCTAATATTTCACTCATATCTACTCAAAAAAAGAGGTGAAAGACTTTTAAAAAGCTATCGTTATCTCAGTAGAACCCTCTGAACACTCCAGCTAGACGCCTAACTATACTTGTGCCTATCCTGTAAACCACGTAAGCGATACCGCCTAGAATAAGCACTTCAGCGAAAGCGGTAGCGTTCTGTGAGTCTGTTAGGGCTACGTTGTCGATGATGTTCAATATTGAATTGAACACATCTGTTATTACCGTTGCAATTGTTGGTGCAGAACTCATTTTTTACACCACTGAAACCTTATTACTCAGCGTATATATAAATTTAATGGTGATAAATGATTGGAGAACCAATCAACGGTGAAGGAGCAGTTTACGAACCAAACTATGACAAAAGAAGAGTGGGAAAAAACAGTCGAGAAGGTGGCAAATCAGACGTATCAGCAATTCCTAGCAATGGGTCTCAGGACAGTGATAAAGGTAACACCTCAATACGCTCTGATAGGGTTCAGGATAGCGGATTTAGCGAAAGCGATACAAGAACGTTCAGAGAACAAAGTGATAGTTCAAGCGAAAGCGAAAGAGTTGGGTCTGTGGATAACAATATTACCCAACAAAAGCAACAACAAACAGCAATAATAGATATTACACGGGTAGATGTTGAGTGGGCTATTTTTTTGCTACAAAGGTGGTATAATAGAAATATTGAGTTAGCTGAAGCCATAACTTATGGTTTACCTGATTTAAAAACGCCTGAGAATCTTAATATCGGTCTGGTTGGATTACCTGATATTAGAGCTATACAGCAAGATGCATTAAGAAAGTTACAGCAAAAAGCTGAGAGTGATATTACAATAACAAAACTAATAATACCTAAACGTGAACCTTTACATCCGTTTCTACAAAAATTGGTTTCAAAAATAAGAGTTGGTGATGATTATGATGTTGATATACTGACTACAAGCGATATACAGTATTTAATGACAATTATTAATAAATTTGCTACACTGCAACTAACAGTTGCACAGTCGATTAGAACACTTCAAACAAAGGTGAAAGTGCTACCTAAACCCAAACAAAACAGAGTTGAACAAACACAGATAAAGCAAAAAGTAGTGTCTTCAGATGAAGAACTAGAAAAAGAGTTAGAGAGTATTAGTCATGAAGAGACTCATGACTAATTTTTTTACGTTTTAAGCCTGTCCACTTAGCACACTAGAAATTCTACCTAGCACACCACCATCTAGCTGTTTGTCTTCCCCTGTCCAAACAGCTAACCATTCTGACTCGGTCATTTTCCCGCTTAAAACCTTGCTAACATACTGAACGGTAGCACTGTGATATAGCCCATACATCATTTTTGGAACACCTTCAAGTATCTCGGCGTCTTTTACTCTCATCCATGCGGTATGAAGCTTACCGAATCCAGCTTGCCACTGTGCTAGCTGTGCTGATGCTGTGCGCCTTGCTAACTCATCGCTTCCACTCATACCCTTATGCACAGCATAGGCTTTCTCTTCATATCTGGGGTAGGTTGTTCCGTTTACAGTCCTTGTTTTACTAACCATTTTTTACACCACTTTTTATTATTTTCCGAATTATAAAAGTGTTTCGGTTCTACTTGGGTATGATATGGTATGACATCCCCTATATATAGGGTTTTTTAAGCGTTTTGATTTAATAGCGAAACACCTAAATAATTATCAAACATATAATTGAGGAGGTGCAATATATGAGTTCTCAGACAACACCACCAAAGAAGAGGCTAAGCGCTAGGATTGTTCGGGCATTTTTCGTTGGTCTAAGCGTTGGTTTTGCTGGTGGTTTTGGCGTCTATCTATTAGCTTTAGCAGTGAACACTCTAAGTAACACACCCGTGCTAAGTCCACTAGCCTTTTTGCTGTTGGTGTTAGGGTTCACCACAGTAGCAAGTGTTGGCATCGAACTAAGCAAAGACTTAGCCAACGACTAACGACTTCCACCCCTTTTTTTTCTAATATAGCTAAGCTATAACGATGTAGTAAGGCCCTTTTTAGGGCCCTGACTTGATGACTTTTTTGCTTGTAAACAACACATCAAATATTGTTAGTCCACTTCTTAGACGCAATAAGTCCATGTGTATGCGGTTTGGGTCGTCTCCAAGAAAGTATCTTAGCTTTATAGCGTCATTTATGTGGATTCTTTGTTTTAGCTTTATGCGGTAGTGGTAGCCCTTGTTGGTCTCATAAAAACGTAATTGACCTAAGTTTTTTGCGTTTATTTGCACAAATAGGTTAGGTAACCATCTTTTGGTGTCTATGTCTACACCTATCTCATCAACATAAATATTTCTATTGGTATAGCTCATGTTCTTGTATCACCACAGTTTTGCTTATCTTATATTCAGCTGAACTTTCAGTTGTGAATATTTCACCATGACTATACCACGCTTCAAGTGTCCAAAACTGTGAATATTGTGGATAATAAATATCTGTTACTTCTGTTCCTATAATGTCAAACTCTATTATTCCCTCAAGCCAACTACCTTTATCAGTGTTAAAGAATTCTTCTAATGCTTTTTCGTTTAACTTGTCTTCTACATCTTTGTTTAGTATTGGTCTATCTGGATTAGTATAATCAATCTGGTCAAGCCTTATGTATCCCATTATGTTTATTTCGCCTCTTACACTCCTATTTTCTGGATACTTTCTAGCATCATAGCTTATGTGTTTAGCGTGTATGACTTTCACATAAGCACAGATAAAGTTAGTTACTATTCTACCGTTTATCCTATTATAAACTTGAAAGTTTATTACTGTTACGTATTGTGTTGAATTTTCTACGTATTCTTGTGAACGTTTACTAACAAACCTACCCGTATATATATTTCGTGCATATTCTAACTTTCTTATTGCGTATCGTCCAAGTGTAATATTTTGTAATACATCTTCACTTGGCTTATGGCAATAGTATCTTATGAGAGAAGTCATACCTAACACCTTTCGATTTTGACTTTGATTTTAACACCATCAACAATAATGGTTTTGCTTTTAATGTTATACGAATCAAAAATGTGGTATAGTAGTCTAGCATAGTTTCGTGCATCGTCTTCGTTAATCATGGCTACATATTCATCATCATAAAATATGGCTAATTTATCGGTATCTAGAGATTTTTTGATTTTAAACTTACCAATTTGTGCTACAACAACCCATTTTTTCGTCTTGGATATCTCTTTAATCTCTTTGGGTAACGGTATATCCGTCTTTACGCTTAGATGTGTTCTAGACTTTGTAATTTTGGTTGTCGTAAGTTTTGTTTTGTTAAGTTCAATAAAATTAATATTGGTGTTAGGGCTATCAATATCGACAACAAAAGTTTTGCGTTTTGGGTTTTGGTTCATGACGAGCCAAACCCAAAACGCACGGGGGTTAAAAAAGGTTTTTGAGTGAAGTTATATTTTGTGTGTTCCAAGTATTATTTCCGCTATTAGTTCTCTCGACTGTAATACTTGTTCTTGTTCTTTTTCGTTTTCACTTTCATATTGCGCTTTATCTAACATCGCTTTTACTATCCATGACAACAATGCTACGTCTTCAGCATAGCTAAGGTTATCAGTGTTCAAGACATGTAGTATTCTTATGGCTGTGCGAATCATCTCTTCCTTTTTTTCACTGTTTTGTATTTCCACGTTTTTGCACCTTTTGAATTGCCTTTTCAAAAGGAACATCCCTTAGGCAATTTGGACACTTTACATAGATTGTTCTTTTGCCTCTATAATACCATTGATAACCGCATCGTGGACATTTTGCCTCTTCAAGCATAGGACTTCACACTGTATCTAGTTTGCTGACCTTGACCTACCCTAATCAACACGAACTTTGGGTTCTTTGTGTCAAGGTATGTTTTCAATATCTTTTGTAATAGTGTTGGTGTAACGCTTAGCATGTATTCTTGGTTATCTGTTTCGCTTGTAACGAATATGTTGTATTTTAGTGTTCTAGAGTTCTTGTCTTTTTCGGGTTTTCTTTCCGTGTTTAGGGTTAGGACGTTTTCACCTTCTTTTGGACGGTAATATGGAACACCACCACGATCTCTTATCTGCTCTTTGGCTTGCTCCACCACCTCATTGTATAGCTCAGTCCAGAAGCCGATAACTGAGCTATCACTTTGGCTTTTTTCTTCGTCTTTCTGTGGTTTTGGCATTCAAACCACCAAAACCAATAATAACATTGTTGCTTATAAGCTTTTCTACAACCAAAACACTTTTATGTTTGTTGGTTGTTTTTTGGGTTATGAGCCTTAAAGAGATTGTTGAAGTCGTGGACAGGTTGAACGCTATTGCTTTTCATGTGCGAAGTGGTAGGTTGATAAAGGGTAAAATGCTTGAGTGTGATGTGTGTGGTAGGTTTTATACTTTTCAATTCTTTGCTCAACACAAGTGTATTCATGCTACAACACCAATATCAGAAATTCAAACAATTTTAGACCGTTTAAGGGCTAAAACTAATGGTGATTTTTCAAGGTTTAAGCACATGAGTTTTGATGAAGCTTATAGTGAATGGCTTGAACAAAATAGAGAAAAAACTAGTAGAAAATAATCAACAAGGCTAAAACAAGGGAAAAAAGTATAGCGAAAAAAAGTTTAAGTTTATTTTTAGTTGTCATTTTTCACACCCCAAAAGCGTTTAACTGCGTTTTTTCGTAGTTTTTCTAGTGATGTTTTTCGTGCTACTAGTATACCACATGTTCGACACGCTAAAAGGTAGTTGCCATATTCGTCTTTCCCCCAAAAAATCATGGGGAAAGATGAGCAACGGTTACATGAAGGATAAGCACTTTGACCTACAACTATCCACTTTATTGGATTGCCCATTTTCATCACCACAACATAATACGCGAGTAGAAACAGTTTGCTAATTGCTTCATGGCTTCTTTGTTGCGTTTTAGTTGCTTGAATGGGTTAGGGTTTTCGCCCCACTCTTTTATGGCTTTTTCGACTAGTAGCTTTGCCTCAACTTGGTATGCACCTTGTATTGTTTCAACCGCATAAGCTACTTCACTACTTGTATCGTCATATGTTATTACCGCAAATCTACATACTTGGGTATCAGCTATATATACATATATATCTCCACCCCCCCCTAACCTTAAAGGAAAAAATGGGGTTGAGTTGTGGTATGTTTTTTACAATATTGTTTTCACTCATGCTTTTCACCCATTTCGCTGTCATTTTCGTTTAACTTGTTTAGTTTTCTTGTTTGCACAATTTTATACGATTCAACCAATAAACGCCTTTTAAGGCTATTTAGCTCATCTACTATATCTAAAATTTCATCTATTGTTATACCTATTTCACCTTCTAGCATTAGCCTATAAGCTAAATCAAATAACTGTGTGGTTTTGTTATTCAACACTAGTAAGCCATGTTCTAGTTCAAAGGAAGCATCTACTAGCCGATTATCTATGTTTATTGCTTTTTCCCTTAATTGGCTTACTTCAAAAATTGGGTTGCCAAGCCCTTGAAGGCTTTCTTTTTCGTTTTCGGTTTTGGGGTTCATGTTGAACCAAACTTTTTTTATGCGAAACTTGTTTATAAACTTTTATTTT
>Ga0074076_100132_pt1 | contig 9934 bp, 6 predicted proteins | sample YNPg_D_FD_63713 | JGI IMG/M metagenome (GOLD analysis project Ga0074076, IMG submission 63713) | Hot spring microbial communities from Beowulf Spring, Yellowstone National Park, Wyoming, USA - YNP_Beowulf Spring_D v2 (version 2) | ecosystem: Environmental > Aquatic > Thermal springs > Hot (42-90C) ...
ACACAACAGGAGCGGCGCGGCGCCACTCGTGGATGGTGGAGGCATAAACGCGCTCTACGTTCAGGGAAACTGGCTTGACCGCTGGGAAAGAGAAAAGCAGGAGAAAAAGAAAAAGAGCGGCGGTAAGTAACACGTACAGCCGTAAACAATTAAAGTTCCAGTAGACACACCCAGTACTAACATTTGGTCTAAACCTGGCAACCTGTATCAGGTAAACGTTTCGCCGCACCCAACCTTCAACCACTAATACTATTTGTGGAACACGCTCACAAGTCAACAAACATCACCATTAGAATGTGGGGTGGAGTTAACCCAGTCTTACTCTTCAGGCCCTGCAACCTTAACACTCATATTCCTTCTTTGTTGGTTTGGCGCCTGTTATTGTAAACCATAAGGAATGTTCAAGCATGGTTGACGGTTTGACCGTGACCGTAGAGTATGCTAGAGTAGTGCACTTTTAGGTTCAAAGTCGGGCTGAGTAATAGCTGTTATAGCTTTTTATGAAACTCCAAAACCTCACCCTTCACGGCAGGGTCAAAGATCACCCTTAGCATCAACAGAGCCTTAGGCACAAATTTTTGATTCACTGTTGAGGGCGGGGTAGCCCACTTGGCTTCGATGTATACCGCTATTCCATTTCTAAACATATGTCTACCAGCACTTACCTGTTTTGGGAAATCACCCACACTCTCCTCTAGGGTCCAGTTACCGCACGTTATTTCGGAACCCTCGAAGACCAGTAATAGGTTGACTTCATCCCTAGCTATGTGAAGGTAGTTCTCTGTGCGGAGTAGCTTCACATTCCTTCTACACTGGAGGTTGAATCTTCTTCTTATAGCGATTAGATGCCTATAGTAGTCTAGAAATTGTTTGCCCATATGTGTTTGGGTTTTGTCCCAATCGAGCTTCGAGCTTTCGAAGGATACAGATGACTGTGGGTCAACGTAGTGCTCCCCCATCTCCCTCTTTTTGCCTTGACGCGTAGCCTCAGCTATTTTTGGGTCGGTGAAGTCTGAGAAAAAGTAGAATGGGTTTGTTTCACCGTACTCTTCACCCATAAAAATAAGGGGTATGTAGGGTGAAAGAATCGTCAGTGCAGCAGCCATCTTCGCTTTGAGTTCACCTACAAGTGTGAGCAACCTCTTACCATCAGCTCTGTTGCCCACCTGGTCGTGGTTCTGGGAGTACACAACAAAACTACACCCATCCAAGTCACCAACGGGCGCCCCATGAGTCTTCTCCCTGAAGCTGGAGTACACGCCGTCATACACGAACACCTTGGTGAGCGCCTTGGCTAGGTCCTCAACCCCATGGAAGTCTTGGTAGTAACCGGTGCGTTCGCCCGTTAGGTAAACGTGCAGGGAGTGGTGGAAGTCGTCGCACCACTGCGCATCGGCTCCATAACCACACTTCTGGGGTGACCTGACGATTCTCGGGTCATTTAGGTCGCTTTCAGCAATCACAACTAGGTTTCGCCCCAACTCAGTCTGTGCGTGTTTGACCGCCTCGCATATCTCCTGGACTATGTGTCTCGGCGAGCAATCGTAGATGGCGTGCACAGCGTCGAGGCGCAGCCCATCCATGTGATATTCGTACACCCAGTATAGTGCATTCTGAATAATGAATCTCCTAACCTCATCACAGCCAGCCTCATCCAGATTATAACTCTTACCCCAGGGCGTAGAGTACCTTTTGGAGAAGTAGGGTCCCAACGTATCCATATAGTTCCCCTCTGGGCCAATATGGTTATAAACCACATCGAGTATCACGCCCAGCCGCCTTCTATGCGCCTCGTTAACGAAGCTCTTCAACCCATCCGGCCCACCATAGCTATTCTGAACAGCGTAGGGGAAAACACCATCGTAACCCCAGTTACGTGCCCCCGCGAACTGGGCTACAGGCATCAGCTCAACCGCAGTGACACCTAAATCCTTTAGGTAGTCGAGGCGTGAAGCCGCTGAGCTGAAGGTTCCATCAGGAGTGAAAACACCGACGTGCAACTCATACAACACTAGGTCCTCTCTACCCACACCCCTCCAAGACCCATCCCCCCACGCAAAGGTTGGGTTAACCACCATTGAGGCGCCATGGACACCCCGGGGTTGGAACCTAGACGCGGGGTCGGGAACCTCTACGTCCCCACACAAATACTTATATTCCATGTTGGGGTCTACATCATCCAACTCAAGGGAGAAGTAGCCCCTCTCACCCCTAACCATCGGTAGAACCCGTCTGCCATGGTTTCCATATATAACGAGAGATACACTCCTATGGTTGGGTGCCCAAACACTGAACCTCACATCATTATCATCGGTTGTGTTGGCGCAAAAATCAGGTGACCACACAACTCAGCGATTACGTGTGCGAATTTAAAGCCTGCTACCTACAACCTTCTTTAAGGATCATTAACACAATACTCACAATTGGTATGAGTCCACAAAACCTGCTTTGTTGCATAAGTGGTATGATAATGTAAATAGATACATAGTTTTTATACATAACTTAGCTGTGGTCTACACAAACATGATAGTCAACAATATTTGTGCAACAAAGCAACAAAACCACAAAATACTTCTGAGCGGCATCTAGACGGTGTTGGGGTACCTCGTAATATTTATTATAGATGTTGACGTAACACGTGTGCAGGTTGATGGATTGAACGGTTCAGATAGAGGTATCAGTGAAAATGATGTGTTAAGTATCGTTAGCTTCGATAATGATAGGCCTGATCTGGTGCTTGGCCCCCACCTGGAAGGTGAGAGGCTCACTGTTAGATGCTATTTACCGCTAGCTGTTAGTGCTTGGATAAAGGATGGTAAGGGACGTGTTTCACCGCTGAGTAAAATACACGATAGGGGGTTCTATGTAGCCGAGCTGGGTCAGGAGGTTTCTGAGCTGGGGTACACTGTTAGCTTTAGGGACAGGGCGGGGTATATTCACGAGTTCGAGGACCCATACTCGTTTGAGCCTAGTATAACGCAGTTCGAGCTCTACCTGTGGGGTAAGGGGGAACTTGAGCGCAGCTTCGACACCTTCGGTGCACACTTAGAATCATGTGGGGGTGTCAAGGGTGTTGGGTTTGCTGTATGGGCTCCTAACGCTCGCGCTGTGAGTGTGATCGGGAACTTTAACCACTGGGAGATTGGGGCTCACCCCATGATCCGTAGGGAGGGAGGCGTTTGGGAGCTGTTCGTCCCGCGTATATCAGAGGAGGAAGTGTACAAGTTCGCTGTAAAATTCGGGGAGGGTGAAATTAAGCAGAAGGCGGACCCCTTCGCCTTCAGGTGTGAGATGCGTCCACACACCGGCTCGGTTGTCTGTGATTTATCTCATTACGCTTGGGGCGACCAAGAATGGCTTTCCTCAAGAGCTAAGCGTGAGCACAATGATGAGCCAATATCCATATATGAAGTTCACCTCGGTTCATGGATGGGGGAGAAGGCCGCGTCACACGTGTTACCTAGGTACCCGGAGCTCGCGAAGGCTCTCGCAAGCTACGTTAAAAACATGGGTTTCACACACGTGGAGCTTTTACCCATAATGGAGCACCCCCTCGACTCCTCATGGGGGTATGAGGTAACCGGATACTATTCTCCAACAGCCAGGTTTGGCTCACCATTTGAATTTATGGAGTTCGTTGACACCCTACATAGAGAGGGAGTTGGCGTAATACTCGACTGGGTTCCGGGCCACTTTCCGAAGGATGATTGGGGTCTTGGCTTGTTTGATGGGACCCACCTCTACGAATCAGAAGACGAGTTGAGGAGGGAGCACCCCGATTGGGACACATATATCTTCGACTACGCTAAGAACCAGGTAAGAAACTATCTTGTCTCGAACGCCCTCTTCTGGTTTGAAAAGTACCACGTTGACGGTCTACGTGTGGACGCTGTGGCCTCTATGCTTTACCTAGACTACTCGAGGCCGCCGGGGAGGTGGAGACCCAACAAGTATGGTGGTAGGGAGAACCTTGAGGCTGTAGAGTTTATCCAAAACCTCAACAGGGTGGTGCACAGCCGTTTTCCTGGGGCGATAATCGTAGCCGAAGAGTCGACTGCTTGGCCCAACGTCACGAAACCCGTGCACGCGGGTGGCTTGGGTTTCGATTTCAAGTGGAACATGGGTTGGATGCACGACACCCTAGATTACTTCTCAACGGACCCAGTATATAGGAAGTATGAGCATGGGAAGCTCACATTCAGTTTATGGTACGCATTCAGTGAGAGCTTCGTGTTACCCCTATCCCACGACGAGGTTGTGCACGGGAAACACTCAATGCTCGAGAAGATGCCCGGGGACGAATGGCGGAAATTCGCGAACCTCAGGCTGTGCTATGCTTACATGTTCGGGCACCCCGGCAAGAAGCTCTTATTCATGGGTAATGAGTTTGCACAGAGGGGGGAATGGGATGAGCACCTGGGTCTTAAGTGGGATGCGCTCAACAACCAAGCTAACAGTGGTGTTCAACGACTAATTCGCGACCTAAACCACCTTTACACATCTAGAGTAGAGCTTCACGAATCCGAAAGCAACCCCTCATGTTTCCAATGGGTTGATTTCAGGGATGTTGAGCAGAGTGTGATAAGCTTTCTGCGTTGGTCTAAGAACCATGAAAGCTTTTTACTCTTTGTCTACAACATGACACCCATACCCCGCACAGATTACAGGGTGGGTGTTCCCCGTCTAGGGTTTTATAGGGAGGTGTTGAATACGGACGCCAAGGAGTACGGTGGAAGCGGTGTGGGCAACATGGGAGGCGTGAATGCCGAGGAGTGTGCTTTCCACGGATTCTCCTACTCGATCAAGATAACCCTACCCCCCTTGGGGGCGCTTGTATTTGAAAACAAAACCCAGCCTGCCAAGGAGAGCACTGAGGCTATTAAGGAATCGCACCCTAACAGTAAACAGTAGAATAGAATTATACCTTTACGGCAGGTGTTACGTATTTTGGCTTCGGAGGTTGAGGGGAACCCCTACAGCCATTACTGATCCACGGTTAAAGCGCATGTGGGATTCTTAGCGTGTTGGTTTCAACACTGGGTATGCCTTTTATAGCGCCGCTCAATTGATAACCCCATGATTGGGCGTGAAGGAGATATTGTAATTCAGGATGTGCACCCAATGATTGATGGCGGAAAGTATTCTGTAAAGAGGATTGTTGGCGATGTGTTGAAAGTTGACGCGGAAGTGTTCACGACGGGTGAAAAGGCTGTTTGTGTAGACTTGTTGGTTAAGCCCCCTTCTAGTGAAGTTTGGCTAAGGACTCCTATGAAACAAGTGTGTGAGGATCGCTATGTGGGAAACTATACTCTCTTGGAGCTTGGTTCAACCTTGTACACGCTGGAGGCGTGGGTGGATGAATATCAGACGTGGTCAAAGGGATTCGAAAGATGGCTCTCAAGCGGTGAGGATATAAGCGTGGATTTGGAGGATGGTCTAAACATCTTAAGAGGATACATGCGCCTAGCAGACGCGGAGGATTCAGCTATAATCAGCAACGCAATAAAAAAGATTAGAGACTCTAGTGTAGACTCGATATATAAAGCGGTCACAGCTAAAGACTTACTGGATGCGACCAGGAGGTGTTCTAGGAAGCATGGTAGTGTAAGGTTCACCCCCGATTTAGAGGTTATGGTAGACAGGTCGAAGGCCGGCTTCTCTGCGTGGTACGAGATGTTCCCACGCTCCCAGACACGCTCGCCTGAGCGAAGCGGTACCTTTAAAGACGTAGAAGCAAGGCTTGAAGACATCGCCCGCATGGGTTTCGACGTTGTCTACTTTCCTCCAATCCACCCTATAGGTAGGACAAATCGGAGAGGTAAGAATAACTCATCAAACCCTTCACCCACTGACCCGGGTAGCCCATGGGCTATTGGCTCGACTGAGGGTGGGCATAAAAGTATACATCCAGAGCTTGGTAGTCTAGATGACTTTAAACACCTACTAGAGAAGGCTCAATCGCTTGGCTTAGAGATAGCCTTAGACCTAGCCTTCCAGTGTTCCCCCGACCATCCGTATGTCCGCGACCACCCCGAATGGTTCTATCATAGAAGCGATGGTAGCATTAGATATGCTGAGAACCCGCCAAAGCGCTACTATGATGTTTACCCATTGAACTTCGATAACCCAAATTGGCCCGAGCTCTGGGAGGAGCTCAAAAGCATCGTTGAGTTCTGGATTGAGGCAGGTGTCAGAATATTCAGGGTTGATAATCCCCACACCAAACCGTTCAGCTTCTGGAAGTGGCTTATCCAAGGCATTAAAAAGAACACCCGGATGTTATATTCCTAGCTGAAGCGTTCACGAAGCCGAACGTGATGTACCATTTAGCCAAAATCGGCTTCACCCAGTCGTACACGTATTTTACTTGGAAGAACTATAACTGGGAGATAGAACAATACTTTAGGGAGTTAAGCTCGCAACCCATAGCGGAGTTCTTCAGACCAAACCTGTTTACAAACACACCAGATATCCTCCCATTTGTACTCCAATACGGTGGGCGACCAGCGTTCGAGCTCAGGCTCATACTCGCAGCAACCCTCTCACCAGTTTACGGAATATATAGCGGCTACGAGCTGTGTGAGAATAAGGGGGTACCGGGTAAGGAGGAGTACGCGGACTCCGAGAAGTACGAGTTAAAGCCCCGCGACTGGGATGCGCCCGGCAACATAAAACCGCTTATCACTCGAATTAACAAGATTAGAAGGGAGAACCCGGCGCTACAAAACTTTAGGAATATCCGTTTCTGTGAAGTTAACAACCCCAATTTAGTGGCCTATATTAGGTGGAGTGATGATTACTCTAATGTGATCCTCGTGGTGGTCAACGTTAACCCGTTTGAGGAGCATTATGCCAAAGTGAGAACAAGTTTAGGTGAGTTTGGGGTGAATACTTCTGAGTACTTTATGGAGGACTTACTCACTGGAGTGAGATACACGTGGCATAGTGAGGAGAATTTTGTTAAACTAAACCCGAAAACCCAGTGTGCTCATATTTTCAGGGTAAAGTAGGTGTGAAGCGATGTTGGATTCAACAAACAGGCTTTGGTACAGGGATGCCATATTTTACGAGATACCCGCCAAATCGTTCTACGACTCCAACAATGATGGTGTAGGTGATTTTAAGGGGTTAACACAGAAACTCGACTACCTAGCTTGGCTTGGAATAGACTGCGTGTGGCTTCTACCATTCTACAAGTCACCTATGAGAGATGATGGTTATGACATCTCGGATTACTATTCCATCCAACCCGAATATGGCACACTTGATGATTTCGATGAATTCGTGGAGCAGGCTCATAGACGTGGTATAAGGGTTATCGCCGACCTAGTCCTAAACCACGTCTCTGACCAACACCCTTGGTTCCAGGAAGCTCGTAACCCAAACTCCCCTAAACACGACTGGTTTGTGTGGAGTGACACCGACAAGAAGTATTCGCAAGCCAGGATAATCTTTGTTGATACTGAGAAGTCTAATTGGACTTGGGATCCCATCGCTAAACAGTACTATTGGCACAGGTTTTACTCGCATCAACCCGACCTGAATTATGATAACCCCGAGGTTCGGGAAGAAATGAAGAACGTGGTACGCTTCTGGCTCAAGCGTGGCCTTGACGGGTTTAGGTGTGACGCTGTACCATTCCTCTTCGAACGTGAGGGCACAAACTGCGAAAGCCTACCAGAGACACACGCCTACTTTAAGGAGTTGAGAAGCATGGTGGATAAAGAATTCCCCGGGACAATACTGTTAGCGGAAGCGAACCAGTGGCCCACGGAGGCTAAAGCCTACTTTGGTAACGGTAACGACGAGTTCCATATGGCCTTCAACTTCCCCCTGATGCCCAGAATGTTTATCGCCATCGCAAAAGAGGATAGGACGCCCATTGTGGACATAATCAAGCAAGTTATCCCAATACCTGAAAACTGTGATTGGGGCACATTTCTCAGGAACCACGACGAGCTCACCTTGGAAATGGTCACCGACGAAGAAAGAGATGTGATGTACCATGAATACGTCAAGCACCCAAAGATGAGGTTGAACCTAGGTATTCGGAGGAGGCTCTCACCACTGGTTGACGACGACCAGAACACCATTAGACTACTCCACGCGCTTCTATTCTCGCTGCCTGGAAGCCCATTCCTCTACTATGGTGATGAGATAGCCATGGGCGACAACATATACTTGGGTGATAGGAATGGTGTTAGGACGCCAATGCAGTGGTCTCCAGATAGAAACGCGGGTTTTTCGAAGTGCGACCCCGAGCAACTCTACGCCCCAGTGATAACGAACCCAATCTATCACTATGAATCACGTAATGTTGAAACACAGAGTAGACTCAGCTCTTCACTGCTTAACTGGCTTAGGGAAATCATTAGGGTTAGAAAGAAGTACTCTGATGTACTCGGCCGAGGTGAGATAAGATTCATAGACCATCCAAACCTAAAGGTGTTCGCCTTCATCCGGAGCTATAAGGGTAAGAGTATGCTGTGTGTAAACAATTTATCCAAAAAGCCGACAGCCGTAGAGCTCGACCTCAGAGAATATGCGGAGTGGACACCGATCGAGGCGCAGACGAGCGTACCCTTCCCCAAGATAGGTAGACTACCATACTTCTTCACGCTCTCCCCCCACACATTTTTCTGGTTTAAGCTCACCCCACCAACAGGCGACACGTGGTGAGTGAAGAGACGGGGCTACCAGCCGAATTCGACGATTTTAAGCGTAGCTTAGAGCGAACTCTAATGGAGACTCTACCCACGAAGAGGTGGTTTGGGAAGAAATCCAGCCGAATTGTTAGTGTAAGTCTAAGAGACTGGTGCACACTGAGCGTAGAAGGCGCAATTTACATCTACGCATTCGTGGATGTAGAAACCGATGAAAACACATTAGAGTCCTACTTTATCCCACTGGTAACCGCAAACGATTTGGAACGCCCATCACGTGACCCCCACAGTATACGTGGCAAACTGGGTTCATGGATCCTTGTAGACCTAGTCGAGGCTCCCTATCGCTCAGTCGCATTGTTAGAGTGGCTTGCAAAAGGAGGAACGTTGAAAACAGAACATGGTCGGATAAGCTTCAACAGCTTGGGTCTAAACCCTCATGACACTCTGTTCTTCAAGGAGAATATAAGCACTGGTGGCGTTGAGCAGAGCAATGTTTCAATATTCTTCGATAAAAAGTACTTTATGAAGCAGTACAGACACCTCGCTTACGGCGTAAACCCGGACCTTGAGGTACCGGAGTTTTTAACTCACGTAGCGCATTTTGAAGGCACGCCAGAGCCTTTGGGGTATGCTGCCTATGATAGTGACCGTGGGGAAGCACTACTATTCGCTGTGTTCGAATACGTCGAAAACTCGGGCGACGGCTGGACGCATTTTACGAGGATGTTGAACCAAAATATGGGTCAACAAAGCCGAGACTCACTTCTGGAGGACTGCTCCCAGCTAGGGTATCTAACCGCAAAGATGCACCTCGCGCTATCTAGGAGTATGGGTGACCCACGATTCGACCCCGAACCAGCTTCGAATCGCGACGTGGAAGAATGGAGACACACATATGAGATAACACTCAAAGCGACCATGCAGTCATGTAAAAAGGCGCTGCACACCGATTCCACCCACAAACCCCTACTAGAAAAACTCCTTAAATCCACCGCACGACTAGAGGGATTAGTAGCAGACAGCAATCTGCACATTCTACTCCAACTAACCAAGATACGGGTTCACGGAGACTACCACTTAGGCCAAGTTCTCAAAACAAATAAAGGCTATATAATCGTGGATTTTGAGGGTGAACCTCTGAAAAGCTTAGAGGAGAGGCGTAAGAAGGGTTTCGCACTTAAAGACGTAGCCGGTATGCTCAGGTCCATCAGCTACGCAGCCAACTACACCCTCATAAGCAAACGTGTAAGCCATAATGCGGTGCAGGG
>Ga0074076_100222_pt1 | contig 9934 bp, 12 predicted proteins | sample YNPg_D_FD_63713 | JGI IMG/M metagenome (GOLD analysis project Ga0074076, IMG submission 63713) | Hot spring microbial communities from Beowulf Spring, Yellowstone National Park, Wyoming, USA - YNP_Beowulf Spring_D v2 (version 2) | ecosystem: Environmental > Aquatic > Thermal springs > Hot (42-90C)...
CTCTGGGTCGGTTGATTGGTTGGTTGGCTGACTTACTTACTTGGCTTGGGTTGGCGGTGGTAGTGGGGGTCTACGCTGTTCCGCTTCGGCTGGGGGGCTCATGCTGGCTGGGCTGGGCTGGGCTGGTCGGTCTAACCCTGTTCGGCGTGTGGGCTTCGGGTTTCCTCCTCCGCCTCCGCCTCCTCTTCTTCCTCGCCGTAGTCCACGGGTGCGGTGACCACTCTGAGCTCCGCCCCCCTCCCCGCGTATGGTATGTGGGCTACCACTTCGACTGGCTCCCTATGTGCCCAGATTATGGTGTAACTCGCGGCGCCGGGTGCGCTGAGCGCCATACATACCAATATGGCTCTATACGTCTGCGCTACGGGTCTCCCTTCTCCTCCGCGGCGGCGTGCTGGGGGTGTGACCTCGGCGTACCTGGCTTCCTTCTCCCCGTGTATGCTGAGCCTGTCGCCGTCCAGTTTCAGGGTGGTGTACCCCATCGGTGGTTCGCGGCGCGGGCGAGTGTTTGGGCTTGGCGCGCGGTGATCACCACCTCGCACTCGGGTGGGAACCTGAAGTTCACGTAGCGGTCGAACGCGGCTCTGTCGGCCTCCCCATCCACGGTGCCTATTTCCACTTTGCGGTAGCTGTGGTTTCTCGGTGTGAATGTGAGTTTCTCACCGTCCAGTGTGAGTGTGCCCCCCATGTGTTCCGCTTCTCCGAGCGCGGCCTCCAGCCTGTCGAGGTATAGTTGCACGGTGTATGGACCGGCTTCACCTCTTGTGTGGGTGGGTACCTTGAGGTGTGCTAGGGCTGTGTGGGATGACTCCATGTCCGCGAGCTCTACGAGTCCGCCGCCCACCCTGACGGTGATGTCCGCCACGAGCCCCTCTACGGGGTGCCTCTGTAGGCCGAGTGTCTTGGCGTAGTGGTCCACGAGCTTGGCGAGGAGGTGTGCGTCTTCGACCTCGGCGTCCGCGGTCTTATCCGCCGTTGTCGCCGCCGCTGTGGGCTTGGCTGTACCCATATGTGCTGCGTCCTCCTCCTCGTCGCCGTCGGTGTTGTTGTAGTAGTGGTGGCGGTCGGCTGTGGCTGGTGGCTCTTCTCCGTATGGGGGCTGCCCGGACTCTTCCTCCTCCAGCTCCTCGCTTGCACCCGCTTCCTCTTCACTCATGGGTGCGTCTTTCTCCATAACATCATCCATATATGTTTCTCCTCAGCGGGCGCTGGGACATCTTCTTCTCTTAGCTCTTCCTCTGTTTTCTCCTTATCATCACTCATATACTTACACCTCAACCAACCGGTGATGGTTCGTTGTTGGGGTGCTTGGCTTCGGGTGCTGGGCGGGTGGAATGGTTCAGACCTGAACCCATACACTGACCGCTAACACCCGGTGGGAGTGGGTTTAAATCTCTCCACCCCTGTTCTTACCAATCATGTCGTATGACTATATTGGTAAGAAGCTGAAGGTGGCGCTAGCTACGTGGTGGAAGCCCTGTTCCTTGTGAGGGGTGGTTGCTCGTCGTCGCCGCCGCGGGGGAGTTGCTGTTTGGATGCCCCCTCCCTCCTCCCTCCCCTTGTTCTCTTTCCGCCCCGGTGTGTAGCTTTATCCACGTGGTTATCCCCCACCACCTGAGGCGTAGGAGTAGGCTTCGCGTGTCTGTGGTGGCGGTGGGGGGTGTCTGTGCGCTTTCCCCGGGGGCCGTTGTGCTCTGTGGGGGGGGTTGCCTCCGCTGCCCTCGTGGTTGCCGTGTGGTTGCTCCCCTCCCCTTCGTACTCGTTGCCCGTCTCTTTTCCGTGGGGGAGTATTTTGACGCATAGTCCCCTAGGTGTATTCTTGGTGTTTAGCCTGTTCTCTGGGGCTATGCGTCTGAGTTTCTCCAATGCGTCGGCTTCTTGCTCTGGGGGTATGGTGTAGAGTGTGTGGTAGTGTATCCCCTCCCCGTTGTCTGTGACTGTGTATTTGGCTACGGGGGTGGATGCGTTGACGAGTTCTGTTCCCCAGGCGGCGTGCTGGTGGAAGCATGGGGGTTCTGGGTCATCGTTGCTGGCTTCATCTTTAGTGGGGGTGCGCTGTTCGCCGGCCGCTTCGGTGGGGGTGTCCGCGGGGTCGTGGCGGCTGCCGCTGTGGGTGTCGGCGTCCCCACCGTCAACCTTGTTTTTGTTGTCGTTGGCGGTGGCTGGCCGTGTGCGCTTCCTCTCTTCTGCGAGTAGGCGGAGTGCCTGGGCTGCTTTTACCTCGGCGCGTAGGGTTTGGAGGCGGAGTGTGGCTGTGAGCCTTCTAACCTCGGCTGCTTGGGTCTCCACTTCACGGACGGCTTCGCGCTGGGCGCTCACTACTCGTCGCCTCCCCCCGCGTCGTAGGCTTCTCTGGGGGGTTCGGGTTCCCACATCCCGAGTGCGTCTCTGACTACTTCCTCATGGATGTAGCCATCGTATCCCTTCCGGAATATGAAGTACGCCTCCGGCTTCTGCTCTTCGAGTGTGCGCTTCTCCACCTTGGCGCTCAGCCCGGCGTACACCGTGGCCCCCATGTATCCCCCCGCGAAGGTGCATATCACCGTGATGGGTGGGCTGAGCACGTCCACTATGACCTTCCACCTCCTGTATTCCCAGAGGAAGTCCGTCTCGACCTTGACTGGTGTAAGTACCGCTATCCTCACGTAATACTTTATCCACCAGCCTATATAAATCTAAACCACTGCCTGTTTGGTTTGTTGGTCGGGTGTGTGGATGGGTGGTGGTGGAGGAGGCGGAGTTTGAGGTTGTTGGCTGGTTGTTCCGGGTTGCCTATCTTTTTTTGCTGTGAGCGCCCTCACCGCGGCCTCCATGTCCCTGTAGGGTAGCTCTCCGCCGCTTCCGTATGTGTTATTCATAAGTTTCACTCTACGTAGGCATAGGTAGGTATGCGTCCGCACACCTATCATACGCGTAGTGGAGCTTGGGCTTCAGCGCATCATTTAGGGAGCTCACGGGTTCACTGGTCCCCATTCAGCTCCGCCCCGTGAGTATCTGGCGGAGGGTGTGGTACCCGACTCCCTCCGTCATGTAGGTTTCCTCGTCCCCCGGGTTGGGTGTGTACCCTCCGCCTCCAACCTTAACCCTGTCCGCGGCGCGCACCCTGAATATTAGGACGTATTTCCCCGTGTCGGCGAGGTATACCACTGTGAGCCTGGGGTTCAGGGAGGTGTGCGCTACGCGGCTCCCCTTCCCGCTTGCCGCTGTGAGTGTGCCTATGCTCTGGAACGCTGCGGGGTTCATCCAGTGTCTGACGCCGAGTTCTTCGACTCTCCTCAGGATGTCCGCCGCGGAGCCCGCTGGGTCGGGTATGCTGGGCGGCTCCACCCGTCCTTCCTCCACTTGTTTCACTTGAGCCGCTGGGGTGGGGGCGGGGTTTGGGCTCGGTTTCGCCCCACCCGCGTTTGCCCCCGCTTCAGCGGCGGCGTCAGCGTACACGCCGCCCCCCTGATCTCCCCCCTCACCAGCCTCCTCTGCCTCGGCCACTGTGGCCGCCGGCTTTTCGATAGCCGGGCTCCTAGGTGTCTTCTCCTTTTTTGTTAGGCGGCCCCACTGCTCGTAGTGGTAGCTGGGTGTTGGGAGGCAGTATTCGTCTCCCTCCCCGGGTCTCTCGCTGTGCGCCTCGAAGAGGTGGGCTGGTAGGCCCGCTTCCTCCGCTTCGGGGAGCCTGAGCCCCGCCCTCCTGAGGTAGTTCGGGCTGAGGGGGTGGTGGGCTGTGGGTGGGTGTGGGCACACCGGGTGCGCTCCACCGTTGCTGTGGAGTGTTGTCGCCGTAGCTGTAGTGGTGGTGGGGGCGGCTGCGGTGGGGGTCGCCGTCATGGTCGGGGCGGCGGTCTCCGTGGCCGCTTCCCGTGTGCCTCTGGGTGTGGGTGCCCGGTTTCTGTGTGGGGGTAGGGGTCTGGTTCCCAGCCAGATTGCGGCTGCCTCGGTCAGCGCATCCTCTGCGCTTCTCCTCTTTTCTCCATGCTTGTTGGTCTTCATAGTGGACTTCGGCCACCCGGTTATGGCTATGCGCCTCCTTCAAACTCGGGTTTTTTATGGGGATTTGAAGGGGGCGGGCTTGGAGTGGTGTGGGTTCCCGGCGTACCTGTCCCGTATCCCCCACGCGTACCCGCAGTGGATGCATTCGGTTGTCTGGCACACCTCGCAGTGCATCTCCCCATCCTCCGCGGAGTATGTGACCTCGATGATGAGGCTGAGCTCGTCGTCCCCAACCTTCATCCTGTCGTCCTTCACGGCGAGGAGTGTGAGCCGCTGCCTGGGCTTCCCCTTCTCTTCAGCCGGGGGCACCCACACCTCCAGCGCGTCGTACTCGTCGCGGTCTCCCCTCCTCTTTCCTCCCTTCTTCCCGTGGTCCTTCAACTCAGCTTCCTCCTTTACCCTTTCTTCATAACACCTGTTCTCCGGCGCTTATACGCTGGGCGGCGTGGCGTGTGTGGTGCCTCCCTCACCCTCCGAGTGTGTGTATGGCCTTCCTGAGGGTTCCGGGTGTGACCCCCGAGGCCCGGAGCGCCGCTCTGAACATCTCCCCCCTCTTCGCTTCTGTTCGCCGTGTGTCCGCTAGGGCCTGGATGTATGCTGCTGCCGCCGCGAGTGCGCGGGGACTCTTCCCAGAGGTGTACCCCCTCACCGCGGGCTCCGTGAGCCTCTTCAGGGCCTCCCTCGCACTCGGGGGGTGTGAGCCCGAGGGCGGTGCACATCTGCGGGAGGTAGCGTGCTGCCAACGGCTGGACTGCGCGTTCCGTGTGGGTGGAGGGGGTGCCTTCATTCCCCCCACGTGTCCCTGCGCTTCCGCCACCAATACTACTGCTACTCCCGCCTCCGTTTCCGTCTGCGCCCGTATCCGCGTTGGGGTTTCCGCCTCCACGTGTGCTGAGTGCCTCCGTGATCCTCCTGTACAGCCTGAGTGTGGCCCTCATGTTCCGCACTAGGGGTCTCACCTCGCGGAGGTGTGGTTGGGGGGCGTCGAGGCGTCTGAGGGCTGCGAGTGTTGTGGCCACCACCACCGTATCCCTCCCCCTACCTCTGAAGCTTATACCCGCGTTGGCCGCGTCCACGTATGTCTGGTGGGCGTGGGCTGGGGTGGTGCTGGGTAGGCGGAGGGTTGCGGCCACGGAGCGCATCCTGTTATAGAGTGCGCGTTGCGCGGCCTCCTTCGCGTGGAGCCAGGTGTGGGCGCGTCTGAGTCGGGCGGCATCCACACCCACCGTTGACGCCGGGCTCATTCTGCTCCTGCCTCTTCTCCTGCCGCCGCCTCCACCCCAGTTCACGTTGCCGATGTAGGTGTCGGTGGTTATCCACGCGGGCACGTCGCCTCCACCCTCCACCGTTGTGGGCGCCTTCAGGCTGTGTACATCCGCCCTCTTCCTGCCCTCCTGTGCTGGGTACCACTCCGGCCCAGCTCAGCTCTCCCCTCCTCCACCACGAGCCCGCACTCTTCACACACGGTCTCACCGGTGGAGGGGTTGACGGCGAGGGAGGTGGACCCGCATTGGGGGCACGACAAGCCTGTATCAGCTCCGCTTCCGCGGGGGGATGTGCTGTGGGTGGGCTCATCCCGGGTCAATCCAGGTCACCTCCGCTGTTCTCCCGCCTCCACCCCGTCCCCGGGTCTGGGTGGTAGGGTGTGGGCGTACTCGGGGCACAGGAACACATGCTTCGGGGGGCTTGGGCTTATGGGCGCCCTGAGTTCGACGACCGCGAGGTAGACACATCCGCATCCGCATGTCCGCTTGGTGTCACATTCACTACACATGATGGTTCGCTTGGCCGGTCAGGGTTCTCTCTTTCCTTCCCTTTCCTTTCCTTCTTTTCCGCGTCCATTCGTCACACTCACTTAAGAATTTAACTTTGGAAGACAGGGTGTTTCACTGCCCCCACTGCGGTTTCACCTTGGACCGCGACCTCAACGCTTCTCTGGTTCTTTTGAAGCGTGTAGGGTGGGTGCCACCCTTCCAGTGTGCCTGTCTTTGAGCTTCACCCAATACCTCCTCTTCCCTCCTTAGGCTTGGTGAGGGGGAGGCATGGTGGGGCGGTGATGCAGGAGGCTCCCGCCTTCAGGCGGGGTAGCTCACGGGACTTGGCGGCTGGGACTTAGACGTGGTGGGTTTCACTGTATAGTTTTCGCCATCTTTCGAGCTCTTCGTTGGTGTATGTGCCGTCCCAGTAGTAGAGGAAGGAGGGGGAGGGGCCGTTGTCGGGGATGGTGTTGCTGTTATAGTAGTAGTTGTGGTAGTAGGTTTGTAGCTCTTTGCATTCCTCGGCCCATTTGAGGTAGAGTAGCCTATACTCGGGGTTGTGGTTTGAGATGATGTTCAGCATTCCCATGTATACTTTTTTGCTGAGAGGCTCTCCTCTGGGTCGAAGGGGATGAGGGTGAACTTCCATCCCTTCTTAAGGTATCTCTGCTTGCTCCTCCAACCGTTGGGGCAGGGGTGGGGGAGGTATACCTTGAGGGGCGAGATGAAGACGAGTGTCCTGTATTCTGTGTCGTGGTAGTCCAGGTAGTGGTAGCTGTCGTCGGTTAGGTGTTCGTCGTCTTCGGGGAGCTCGAACCTCGGCGCCGTGACTATATGGCACGTCTCCGTTCCGCCGTCGTCGAACTTGAGTTGGAGTTTGAAGTATCTTTTGAGCCTGTTTGTCTCCCTGTACACGTATATGTGCTCTCCGTTTCCCGCTATGCTGGGTGGGAGGTCTATTCCCACTATTTCATACCTGGTACGCTTCTGGAGCTCCGCGTTCACGTCTAGGTCTTCTGGTGCGTAGACGGCCTCGTAGTTTTCGAGGTACAGCCTCTCGGCGGGGTGCTTCTTGAAGTGCCTGTACACCTCGCTGCACGCCTTGTCCCACCTTCTGCGCCCGAGGAGGCGCATCACTTTTACGTGTAGGTTTACGCGTCCCACGTCTCCGCTTTCACCTCCACTTAGCGGGTTTTCGCCTGTGGTACCGTGAGCTGGGCGCTTATCCATCCCTGTACCTCTATTTTTGTTTTTGTCCACGCTATGTATGCTTTGGCGGCGTGTGAGGCGAGCTCTCTGAGCTGCTTCCTTGTCTCCTCCTTGCCGAGGTCGTATATTTCCCCGTCTGTGAGGAGAGCTACCATGTCTGCGGGTCTCAGCTTGGGTGTGAGCCATTTGAGTGCTGGGAGGACCACTGTTCCCCCTCCTCCCTGTATTTTCTTGAGGGCGGCTGCCACTTGGGTGGGGCTGGTTACCTTGATTGGCTGGTACACCTCGGCGTCCCAGGGTACCACCACTATTTCCCCGGCGTGTCGGAGTGCTCCCTTCGCTACACCGAGGAACGCTTTGAGTTCCTCGTCTGTTATTGAGCCGCTGGTGTCGGTGAGCACCCATATCCTGGGCTTGTACCCCTCGTAACCGGGTAGGAGGTCTGAGCGCCTGTTGGCTCTCGCATACGTTGTGTCATAGTGTATGAGTGTGGTTGCGGCAGCGCGCAGCGTCACGTCCCACGGGGGCTTCCTCTCTATGACCTCATCTATTAGGCGCTGGAGTCCGGCTGGGATGTTGCCCGCGAGTGACCCGAATACTTCGGCCTCCTTGAGCACCCTGCGCGCCTCGTCGGGGAGCCTTTTCGCCGCGGCCGGCTTGACGAGCACCGCCTTCCCGCCCCTTGTCACGGGCTTCCCGTTGTCGAGGTCTGAGTTGGTGGCTATCAGTATGTGTATGCGGGGCGGGGGGATCATCTTGGCTAGGAGGCTGTATAGCTCCTCGGCGCTGAGGTTCTCGATGAGTTGCACGGGTAGGTGTATCGCGTTGGCCACCTCGTTAAGTGTAATCGTGCCTTTGGGGATTCTTGTTCCCTGTACTTTTTCGACTGCGCTGTTCACTTTTGCATCCGTGGCCACGTTCCACAGGTAGTGGTCCCTGTCGCCGCGGCGCTGGTTATGCATGAGTACGAGGTGTAATACTTCGTGGGCTACGGCGGCCCTCTTCTCCTCGGTGGTGAGCGTGGACCAGTACCCGAGGTTTAACACTATTTTGCCGTCCGCTGTCGCCGCGGCTGTGTCCACTCCCCCCTCTCCACTTCCAGCCGTGGTGGCGTATATGGGCGTGTAGTGGAGGGGTATGAAGAGGAAGGGGTACATCATTATGAAGTAGCGCTTTATCGTCTTGAGTTCCTGGGCGAGTGTGTAGTACTCGCCCCGCAGCCTGGCTTCGACCTCCTCCTCCGAGCCCACCCCCTCATCCTCATCCTCCTCTTCTCTTTCAGCGCTGAATTGGTAGGTGAGCCCGGGCAGCGCGCCGCCGTCTCCGGGGTTCTGGTCGACGTCTCGTCTGGGATTGGAGCCGGTATTGGTGTTGGTGGTCGCTCTCCCCCCGCTCTCCCCATTGTCTTTGCTGTCGGCGTGGTTGCTGTGTGTATCCGTGTTATCCGTGTTCGCGCTCACATGATATCCCTCCCGAGGCGTTGCATGAACTCCATTATTTTACTGTTCCTGGCCACGCGGTCGCTGAATGCCATATAGTTTTCTTTTTGGTGAGTTTGAATATGAGTGCGGCGGTCTCCCTGTCGTCCCTGTCGATTAGGTACTCTAGTACCCTGTCGGCTCTCTTGTCGGCGAGGTTCTCGGCGACCACCATTGCGGTGAGCACTTTGCCCTCCACTGTGTACCCGCTTATTATACTCGGGTCCTCCACTATCTCCTCGAATATGGGTGTTTTCACGGCTAGGAAGGCTGCGAGGCTTGCGCCGGTTGGGCCGAGTTTGCCCAGTGTGAGGCTCTCCACGAGCTCCCTGTCGCCGCCACACTGGGGGAGGCTGAGCGCCACGTATGTCCACCCCCTGGGTGTTGCGGAGGGTGTGTGACCGTCGTCGTCCGCCTCCTCGGCGCGGGCGAGTATGTCGCTTGGCTTCCAGGCGAGGTATGCGCCCACTCTGCGGTCCCACTTCCCCGGGTAGTTCTCATCCATATATTGGATCCACTCCTTCACGGTGGGTGGGTCCACCTCTACGAAGTCGAATCTGTCCCTGAGTGGTTTGGGTAGTGGGTGGGCTGTGGCTGATGTTTCTACAGTGTTGCTTATGGCCACTATGAGTGTGTGGGGTGAGAGGGCTGTTGCCCCGAACCTGTAGTCCCTTACCACTTTTTTGAGGGCTACCTGCATGTTGGGGCGCTCCTCGTCGCTGAACTCATCGAGTACTAGGAGGCCGTGTCCCCTCTCGAAGAGTGTTGCCAGGTCGAGTGGTAGGAAGCGCGCCCTGCTGCCCACTTGTCGTGGCAGGCCCATGAGGTCCACCGGGTCGAGTTGTGTTACCCTGACATCGGCGTACACGTAGTGTTTCTCACGTTCCCCTGGTTGGGCGATCCTCTCCGCGCTCTCGGCGTCCAATGTGTCGTAGTCCACCCATATGAGGCCCAGCTCCGCGGCCTTCTTCCTACTCCACGTCTTGGTGAGTGTGGATTTACCGACTCCGCCGGGGCCGAGTAGGTGGAGTGTTATGGGCTCGTGGGTGCCGTCGCCGACACGGTACCGCCAGGCCATTTCCAGTCTTTTCTCCACGTCTCCAAGCTTCACTTCTCTTTACACCTCATCCAACTTGTAACGGCCATTCAACTCACTCCCCTCGGCTTTCTCCTCCTCTCTCCGCTTGACCCCGCTCCACACTACCTGGTCCCGCTTTTTCTTGTCCTTTTTCCCCGCTTCCCCGTTTTTGATGGGGTGCCGAGTATTTCTCTGGCCACGGCGAGTGCCTCCGCGCCTTTCTCTGTCAGGGTGTACGCGGTGTCTCCGCGTCCGCGTGGGCCCACGCGTCCGAAGTAGCCGTTGGCGACCGCGTTGTAGAGGAAGCCGTACGCCGTTGTCAGCAGTTTCAGATTATAAGGATATCGGTTTATGAAATATATGTGTGTGAGCGGGTGTGCGCTCATAAAGGGTCACAGGGTGTTCAGTGTGCTGAGAATTCGCTCAAGCAT
>Ga0074076_100223_pt1 | contig 9929 bp, 8 predicted proteins | sample YNPg_D_FD_63713 | JGI IMG/M metagenome (GOLD analysis project Ga0074076, IMG submission 63713) | Hot spring microbial communities from Beowulf Spring, Yellowstone National Park, Wyoming, USA - YNP_Beowulf Spring_D v2 (version 2) | ecosystem: Environmental > Aquatic > Thermal springs > Hot (42-90C) ...
CATCGAAACTGTAGCTCTGATCGCTTTAACCCTCCTAGCCATTAAGGAAATTTAAGAAAAGAAGTATTTAAACGAGGGGGCTATCCATCCCCGCTGGCGAGGCTTTCCGCCCCCTTAACCCCTTTATTTGTAAGTTAACTTAGAACCCTCAGAAAAATTCTACCAATTAACCTCCTCCTCTAAGAATGGAGGAAGGACGCAGTCCTTGAAATCTCCCTTAACTTCCATGTTCAAAATCTCTCCTAATTCTCTGGTTAATCCACTGAGGGCCCTCCAGTCTACTACGCCCATCACGCCCACCCTTACTACCTTGTCAGCGTACTCCCCTATTCCCTTAGCAATCTCTATTCCCCTCTTCATTAGAGCATTGGTTAGCTTAGAGGCCGGTATCTTAGTGTAACTGGCGACAACCGTATTTGAGAAGTCCTCATGTGAACCTATTGGAAGGAGTCCCATCTCCCCAAGCCCCCCCCTAAGCATTCTAGCACAAACCTCATGCCTCCTCCATCTGTTCTCTAGTCCCTCCCTAGCCAGAAGCTGTGCAGCCTTAAGAGTGGCATAGAAGGCCCCCACGGCGGCCGTGAATGGGGTCTCGCCCTTATCTTGGAATTTCATATAGTTGGAAATATCCAGGTAGTTGGGAACGTCCTCTGCCACTTCCCTCCTTTCCGATAGAGCCACAAACGCCAGTCCAGGGACTGAAGCCAACGACTTTTGGCTGCAAGAGGCTACTGCGTCTATTCCCCATTCCTTGACCCTTAATTCATGTCCTCCAAAGCCTGACACTGAGTCAACGAGAACCTTCATTCCCCTCCCCTTAATCGTCTTTGATACATCCCCTAAGTCACGGATAGCAACTCCAGAGCTAGTCTCGTTATGTACTAGGGCAACTGCCTCAGCGTCCTTCTCCCTGTCCAATGCGGCCTCCACAACATCCACCGTAGGTCTTTTGCCGAAAGGTAGATCTATAGTTACCACTCTACATCCCCTCCTCTTTAGGGAGTCGGCCAGTCTCCTCCCAAACTCTCCGTAAGGGAAGGTGATTACCTTGTCTCCTTTTTTCAGTTCCGAGTACACCATTGCCTCTACCCCCAAAGTCCCAGATCCGGAGAGTAGGGCCACATGATCTGCGCTAAAGAACTTCATCATTAGACCCTCTAGTTCCCTTACCACTTCCCTGAATTCTTCAGATCTATGATTAACTACAGTGGATGCGGCTAGAGCCACGGATCGGGGTACATTGACTGGACCTGGAACCAAAATCAACTACTGACCCCTCCCTAGCTCCATCAATAGCGCCTTGGCTGTTATCTCGGCGATCCGCCTCTGGGCTTCCTCAGTTTGAGCACCTATATGCGGAGTGACACTCACTTTTGGATGTCTTAGAAGCTCCAGCTCCCAAGACTCCTTGGGTGGCTCATTCCAGAAGACGTCAGTGGCGTAGAAGCCTACAATGCCTGACTTTATGGCCTCCAAGAGTGCTATTCCATCCACAGCCTGAGCCCTGCTCGTGTTAATTAGTATTGTTCCCCTCTTCATCATCTCAAATTCCTTACTTCCCAAAAGGGGTGGGTCTCCCCTCTTCAGTCCAACGTGCAAGGATATGACGTCAGATAGTTTCAGCAAATCTTCAAGGTTCTTTACCTGAGCACCTACGGTCGCCGCAACATGGCTCAGATCGATAACGTCATAGGCAAGTACTTTCATGCCCAATGTTTTGGCTACTAGGCTTACCTTTGAGCCTATTCTACCGAACCCTACTACTCCTAAGGTTTTGCCATGAAGCTCTATTCCGCTGCTCTTCTCGAAGTGTCCAGCCTTGGTCCTCTGGAATGCGTCCTCTAATCTCCTTGCCGCACTTATCATTAATCCTATGGTCAGTTCTACCACTGAGTCTGTCGATGCGCCAGGAGCATAAACCACCTTGATCCTCCTTTTAGTTGCTTCCTCTACGTCTATGGTATCTAATCCTATTCCTGCCCTTGCTACTACCTTCAACCTCCTTGCCTCAGAAAGTAAGTCCGCATCTACCCTAGTTCTGCTCCTCACCACCAGGGCATCGTAATTACTCACCACTTTCAGTAGTCCCTCTCTTCCAATCGTGGGATTGTAGTCTACGCTTAAGCCAGCCTTCTCCAGTGTATCAAGTAGAAACTGATCCACTGGATCAGTCACTAGCACTCTATGGACTTCATAGTGCTCGCTGTCATGCCTAGCTAGCATACAAATCTACCTCGAAGGTTACTGCGACGACGAGTTACACGAGGGGGACTGAGATGAAAGTGAGAAGAAAACGACAGCAGAAAGGGCAAAATCTCCCACTCGTGTTATGGCATACATAATTGGGACACATCCCACCTCCTTAAATAGTTTTCTAAGTGTCTCGTCCACGTTTCTATCAAATTATAGTTAGTAGTAATTTAATGTTAATTATAGTTTTACAGCTATGAAGAAGTTGATCAACAGATAGATTAGGAACAGTGGTATCAGTATTATGTCTGAGACAGGGACCAACACCTCCATTATCCAAAGAGTTCCCAGCCCAAACAGAAGGGAGGAGAGGACCAGTTTAAGATGAGGTAGCCTTATCTTCATGATTTGGGCCTTCAGTGCGGCAGTCAACGCCACCACCGCCGCCGATGCTATGCTAGCTCCAAGTAAAGTGGAGGAGTAACTCTGCGGTATAAGAGCTACCAATACCAAGGCTGCCTCAAAGGATTCGGTTACGCTCACCGTATAGACCACTGCTAAACCTTCCTTTTCCTCTTCTCCTCCTCCATTCTTTCTCATCTTCCTAAACCCCCTTCTGGCACTTCGTAAAAGTTTGTATCCAAAGTAGAATAATATTACGGCTGCAACTAAAAGAACGTAGGTAATGGGAAGTTCTGCAATGTAGCCCCCCACTAAGAAAGTTGGAACCATGACGGTCAGGACTCCCGCAATCGCGTACGCTAAAGGCTTGAGGCCTTTGTACACACCGTAGTATATCATGGCAACAGCTCCGGCCTCTGAGAGCTCAAGTAATGTTATACCGAACGCCGCCAAAAGTATCCCTAACTCTACCATATTCACGTAAACTGGAACATGAAATAAAAACACAACGGGTTGGAGAACATCTAAGCTTATCTCTATAAGGATACCTTAAACAAAAGGATATTAGTTACAATCTCTGTAAAAGTTTTTAAACGTTTGAGCTTCAACTGATGATCAGTGTCAGTGCTAACTAAAGCTTAAATGCTACATTAACACTGTTAAAGTAGAGGTAAGCTCAATGAGTGCAGATAAAATCAGCCTTGATCTCAAGGAAATTCTTGACGCCTCAGTGGAGGCAAAGTACAACAACATATCCCAGGAAGAGTTCCACAGTAGAATGGTCAGGTCCGGGCTCACCAGGAGTACCATAGAGGCCATATCCAAGGCCAAGGGAGAGCCAGAGTGGATGACTAAGTTAAGGATAAAGGGGTTAGAACTCTTCGAGAAGATCCCAACTCCCAATTGGTTACCAGCCGTAGTGTCCAACTTGGACGTGTCCCAGCTTCAAATATATGTACGACCTGATGTGGACAAAACGTCTAGCTGGGACGAAATACCCAGCGACATTAGAGGATATTATGAGAAAATAGGTGTTCCTCAGTCTGAACAGAAGTTTCTGGGAGGTTTAGTGGCGCAATTGGACTCTGAGTCCATATATGAGAACGTTAAGGGAGAGGTGAGAAAGAAGGGAGTGGTGATGTTATCCATGGATGACGCAGTGAAGAAATATCCTGACATGACTAAGGAGTATTTCATGAGGATCTTCCCAATGTCAGACCACAAGTTCTCGGCCCTTCATGCGGCACTGTGGAGCGGGGGGGTCTTCGTCTATGTACCCAAGGGGGTTAAGGTAGCAATGCCGGTGGAGGGATACTTCATAATTGGATCTGAGCTTGAGGGACAGTTCGAACATACTTTGATGATAGCGGATGAGGGTTCATCCATTCACTTCATAGAGGGATGTAGTGCCCCTCAGCTCAAGAAGGACTCTTTCCATGATGGGATGGTGGAGCTCTACGCGAAGAAGAACTCTTACTTGAAGTTCACTACCGTCCAAAACTGGAGTAAAAACGTGATAAACTTCAACAACAAGAGGGCGTGGGCGGACGAGAATTCCACCGTGGAGTGGGTTGAAGGCTCGCTTGGTGCAAAGGTCAGCCTGGTATATCCAACCACAATATTGAGAGGAAGGGGTGCATCATCCACAAGTTTAGTAGTTACCATGGCCAGTGGCGAGGGAGACTGGAAGGACAGTGGTTCCAAGATGATACACGCGGCCCCGGACACTAGGAGTAAGGTGGTCAACAAGAACATCGGATTTAACGGCGGGGTCAACGTTTACAGGGGATTGATAAGGGTGGATAAGGGGGCAAAGGGAGCCAAGGCCTTCGTTAAGTGTGACTCCCTCATGTTGGACGAAAGAACTAAGGCCTACACGTATCCACATAATCAAGTCCTGGAGGAGGACGCTGATGTAGCCCACGAAGCCCACACCTTGAGGATGAACGAGGATCAACTATTCTACCTCCAGAACAGGGGGATAGATGAGAAAGAGAGCGTCTCCATGCTGGTGCTGGGGTTCGTAGATGACATAATGAGGGGACTACCCTTCGAGTATGCCGCCATGCTCAACAAGGTCATAAAGCTTGAACTTGAGAAATTGGGAGCAGTGGCTTGAGGGGAAGAAGTCTTGCCCATTATTGACGAAGACGCCGCAGAGTCCTACTTGCAGAGTTTTCCAGATAGGGCAGAAAGGAGGGAATTATTTCAGCGATATAGGAGAGTTCCATATCAGGTCGTAAACGACTCCCCCACAATAAAACATTACACACAATGGAGCATCTTTGATTCCCTTGAGCTCAAACTGCGGGAAGTGAGCGGGCCGAGGGCTGATTTACCGATCACATATGAACACGTAACTGTAATTCATAATAATTTCGTTGAAATGGGCTCAATTAAGGAAGAGCTGGGTAGGGAGAGGCCGGAGGTAGATGATAAATTATCCTTGCTTACACTTTCACTTTCCAAAAGAGTACAGGTATTGGAGGACGGCAGGCATCTAATCTATCATAAGACTGACGGAGAAGACATATTCTCCCCTCTATACCTTGACATACAGGGCAAGGAGAACTCTGTAACGGAGGTTCTCTATTTATCTGATACGAAGGGCAGGAACATGAACTCCTTTGTGGCTAAGGTTCGTGTTCCTTCCTCTTCCGTAGTTAATCTTGTTCTCGTGGAAAGGAGCTCCTCCTCCTATGGATATGGAAGAGTATTTGTTGAAGATCAGGGGGAGGTGAACCTAAACATACTATCCTCCGGTGCAAACCAATCTCATTTGGAGGCCAATACCAACCTCTGGGAAGGTGCGGAAATAAACTTTAATGCGCGGATAATAGGGGTAAGGGACAATAGGATAGACGTCAAAACTACAGTTAATCATTTGGGCAAGAAGAGCGTTAGTAACGGACTCTTAAAGGGTGTCTCCGGAGACCAATCGTCTGTCACCATAAGAGGAATAGCAACTGTGTCGGAGACTGGGCAGGATTCCAGTACCTCCATAATTGGGAGGGGGTTGCTCCTAGGCAATTCCTCTAAGGTAATCGTTACACCAATGTTAGAGGTGAAGACTGGTAAGGTTCTCATGGCCAAGCATTCTGCCTCTGCATCCAGGGTAAGTGATGATATGATATTCTATCTTCAGAATAGGGGAATAGATAGGAGGAGTGCCGAGGGTCTAATATTGAGAGGTTTCCTAAGTGAGGAAGGAGACCTTGACGTGGTCAGGGAAATGGTGGAGAGTAGACTAAAAGAGTTAGGATATTGACTCCAGAGTATCCGTCTTTCTCGAAAGGTAGAAGAAAATTCTTTCGGTCACCCCTCTCCCTCTGAAGTTTGCTAACAATATTTAGTTCTATATTACCTCTCCTACTGCAGCAGGGAAGAATGAGGGTCGTTGCATTTAAGGCCGAGGATGAACTGTTAATGGCCCTGGACCTCTATGCTTTAAATAAAAGGATGAGCAGGAGCGAGGTTATCAGGGAGGCGATAAGGAAACTGCTTGAAGGAGCCGCCGACGGGACTTGAACCCGCGACCACCGGCTCTCTAGCCTAGGATACAAGGCCGGCGCTCTACCGCTGAGCTACGGCGGCCCTGAGCTAGTTACATTATATTCAGGTAATAAAATGTTTGGCCTATGACCTCAGTGTGTCCATACTATGGACATTAACCTACAAATTCTGGTATTAGCTTTCTCTTCCACAGACCAATGCCAGTGAATACTTGGTCATGTCCAAATTCGTTCACCGCCCCGTTGCCCTCTTGAACCAGCCTGTCCCTCAAAGAGGAGTGGAACTCGTTGGGGGTTGACAGGTGAGAATGGTTCCTTAACGGGAGGTAGACGTAGTCGTCGCTCACCCACCTCCGTCAGACAGTTTTCTGAACATTTCCCTGAACGCTGGTCCCTACCCACTGGGGAAAGTCACGTACAGGCGTGGTGTACGTGAAGCACGTGAACCTTGTAAAAGGTACACGTTCCTACGCGACCTCATTTCGTCCACGACCTTGGTCACCTTTCCGCTCGCCACTTGCTTGGCGTCGCTCCAAAGTTACTATCTTCTCGAACCTGCTCCTGCCGACACTTGATCCAGGTGAACACTGTGCCAGGGCTCCCAGAACTCTGGAGATCTCATGTTCACGTTTCAGTACTTCAAGGCCTGTTCTACCTTCCACCCGAGGTAGTGATGGTAAGTTGCGCAGTACTTTCCGCAGTCCTCAAGGTACCTCTGCCTTCCCAGTTGCCGCACTTGACCATGTCGCCGCAAGGAGGGACAGGGGAGGTCCTTCCTTATGATGGCTTTCCTACCCATCGGTAATACTCGAAATGCAAAATAAATAGCCTAGTGACGACACTATGGACGCGATTAAGAGAATCACGATGAGGCGGGAAGATTAATGAGGGATCGGACTCCATACTTAGTTGTCTATTTAGATACATTACTCACTATGATAGGTGCCTTTGCTATATACTCAACGAACTTCATTGCTTATACAAATACCGTCCCAATCTTTGGCACAATCTACGGAATCGTAATAATTATACGGGGGCTTTTGGTGCTAGTTCTCTATGATGAAAGACTTTTCAGAGTGTTACCATTCGTTCACTTGCTTGTCTTATTCCAAACAGTTACTTTGGCCTTAATCTTCAACACATTACGGTTTACCTCATTGGGATATCGGTTTCGTCTCCATTGGGTGTGTACACAGCAAGTTACGTATATAGTATGGAAGTTACACTGTCTAAGCGCTTATCAGACCCGACGAAGTTTTTCTCACTAATTTCTGGATCAGAGGCTGTAGCATTCTTCCTGGCCCCTAATATTGTATATTTAACGCAGGATAAACTAGTTTTCTTGATATTACTCTCTATTCTTACAAGCTTAGGATTCCTTTTTTATTGTACTTTGCTTACCTCAATAGGACAGAAATTAAGCCGAAGTTCTTCGCTGGAGAACTATCATTAATCAAGGGAGCTAAGACCCTTGCGATACTAGGAACCTTCAACTGGTTCCTTCTATACCTCTGGATGGGAATGGTCTTTGAGCTCGGCGTTAGGATGGGTATACCCAGCTCTCTGATACTAATAGGCGTTGAGTTAGAGACCACAATTTACATGGGTATACAATTCGTCATTAGTAAAAGGGGGATTAAACGTCTTGCAAAACTAAGGGTTGTCTCTGGATTATCAATAATCTACGCTTCAATAGTTTTTACTTTTATTTCTCTTCCCTTCATGGATGTCAGCCAAATCGTGTTCTTCATATTGCTCATTGCCATAGCGATTTCGAATAGTCCGCTAGAGTCTCTCATAAACACGTTAGTCTCGTCTGCTGAGTCTCCTAAAATCTCCACGGTAATAGTAAGCTTTAACTACGTTGGGGGTGGAATAAGTTATGTTTTAGCGTCGTTATTACTCAGGTTTCTAGGATAGCTGGAAAGAAGTATTGCTTGAAGCCACCGTGAAAGAGTTCAGCCTTAATGTGATTAATAATTTTTATAATTTACCTTAAATTAATCGCTCAGTCTCATCACTCTCCTCCGTGCTTGGGGGTCGGTGAGGCAGTCGCGATAATCACGCCTAGGAAGGTAGTTCAAGCTGTGAAACCTAAAGCCCAGTAAAAGGTAGCTCGTGAAGAAAGTTGACTTTGCTGCTGACTCGGCTAAGCTCTGCAGTAATAGGGTCATTCTGGTCACGAACCTCGCGGTGATGGAGCATGATAGGAAGGAAAGGAAGTGGGCCTTAAGGCGGTTTATGAAGGTGTAAGCGTTGATCGGGTTCCGGAAAACATGGGCCTCGATCTAATCGTTAAGGGACCCTTGAAGATGATCATAATAAACGATGAAGAAAGACGCTTCATATCTTCCCTCGACCTCTACAACTTAAGGTCGATATTACAATGTAAAATCAATCTTTAGTTATACTGAAAGATATAACTGTATAGCATTTTAGGGAAAATTCTAGAGTTAAATAATTTTTAAAATTATATGAGGATAAATTTTGAAGTTTCATTATATACACATTAGATTTTTATTGTATATTATAAAAATAAATATAAATATTAATGGAACCCTTTATAAGAATATTATAATGCAAGGATTTTCCAATAAATGCTAACTGTCTATCACTCCATAAAGTTCTATGATATAATATTATATTTCCCTTACGATATTTTTATCCAGTTACTTGTGCTTAGGACAGTCTCTCGAGCGTTTCTGATTATTCTATCTGTGAGAACGTAAATCTCTTTCAATTTCTGTAAAGAATAACAGAAGTGCCGCCGCGGGGATTTGAACCCCGGACAACCGGATTTCCCAGAAGGACCGTATGAGTCCGGCGCTCTGGCCCGGGCTGAGCTACGGCGGCACACCTATCATTTAGGTATTCTTTTTAAAAATTTCGGGCGGGCATGACCGAGGGTGTCGATAGTATAGGCATTAAGCTGCAAATCATAGTAGGCCGTTCTCCTTGAGAGTGTAGCGTTATTCCTCCTTCGTTACCCATTCTCGACCCGTAGAAGAAAAGCTCGTAGCTTAGTGCCGACTATGGACACATTCGGTGGACATACTTGGCATGACCATTAGTATAACTTCATTTTTCGTAAAAATGAATTAGACCTTTGTTATGGACTAGATCTCGCCTCGACGCAATTTGTTTCTAGAAACTACCTATTGTCGCGTCTTATGGGATTTAGGAAGCATGAGGCTCGTCTCTAGCCAATGGATATCCGTGTAGAAATTCCGTCTTAATTCCTTAATCTTGATAACCATACGGATCAGCATAGAGACCTCTATGTTGAAGTTCGTGAATGAAGCATTCCCTCGACCTATCCTTAATGTAAGGTTAATCAATATCATGAACGGCCGGATTACCCTCCCGGGGGTAATTATGTCAGACCAAGAAACCTCTCGTTTAGAATGTGGCTCGTTTAACTCATTGACTCTTTAATTTAGGAAGGTTAAGCGTATCTCTCAGTTGAGCCTACACTCTCTGCCACGTAGTTCTTTAACTTTCTGGGGGGTTAAGGGGGCGGAAGTCCCCCTCCGTGAGGTGGGGGATGAATACCCCCCTTACAGAAACCTTTTTATACTAAAAAAGAGATAAATATACAGACCTCTGGCTGTAAGAGCTGAGGTCGTACCCTTGGGACTGGGGGAACTGAAGCCTGTGGAGAGCAAACCCTCCGTAACCCCTCTTCCACACGGGGCATTACAGAACGGTTCAGTTCGATGGAACCTCCGCTGTGGGTGAAGGGGGATCGAGGTTGCTCTGAGAAGCAGGAAATCTCCATCGCGAGGTGGAGATGCCCCGTCCGTGAGGGCGGGGTAGTTCACAGGC
>Ga0074076_100224_pt1 | contig 9910 bp, 10 predicted proteins | sample YNPg_D_FD_63713 | JGI IMG/M metagenome (GOLD analysis project Ga0074076, IMG submission 63713) | Hot spring microbial communities from Beowulf Spring, Yellowstone National Park, Wyoming, USA - YNP_Beowulf Spring_D v2 (version 2) | ecosystem: Environmental > Aquatic > Thermal springs > Hot (42-90C)...
CCACATTCTCCTCCGGTGTGACACCCAGCACCTTGTTGACGTGGACAAGCCAACACTTACCGAAGAGCACACCCACAGGGACATCCGCGTCAAGTATCGCCTGAAGACTCACGTCCTCCGACGGTTTACACCCTTCCTCCTAGTGCTCCCGAACGCTGCGAGGCGCGCCCTGCTCAGAGAGAGTTTCTTAGCCTCCCTGAAAAACTCCTCATCCTTAGGGTTAGAACCAGGCCAGCCCCCCTCGACATAGTCGAAGCCCAAGCCGTCAAGGATCTCGGTAAGCCTTAGCTTATCCCGCAGCGAAAAGGATACGCCCACACCCTGCGAACCATCCCTTAAAGAGGTATCCAAGACCTCAACCCTGTCTGATTTGGCTTACCACCAGTCATAGCGTATACATTTGACAAACTTCTATAAAAATCTTTCCATCAAACTTGGATTCTACTCGGATAACGCCTCGTACTTCTATCCTAATCTGGCATAGCGTATCAAGTGGGTTACCCCACCTTAAAAGACAGAGCCTCCCGCCTCAACAATCCACACGCTCAATTCTCTCCCATGGGGGTTACGCGGACACGCGTAGGTTTCCGCAGGCGTGGACTCCCAGCTACGCGCACCACGGTACACGCGAATACTCTCAGAGGCTACACCTAAGGCTAATGATTTCTGTAATTCCCGTCTTCCACGGGGGATCAAAAACCTACGCTTATGAGCAAGGCTAGTCTGTTCGTGCCGTTTGATCTACAGTGCAGGACGAGTTTCTGCAAGCTTTATAAACAGCTTTGCTGGATAACTCCGAACACGGTAGCTGTTTGGGCTTATGGCGGTTTCCACATACGGGTAGTTTTGGAGGGCAAGAATTTGGAGGTAGCCCTGAAACCATTGCTGAGTTCTCCTTATATGGCTCTATCGTTTTGCTAATGATTAGGGAAACCCTTATAAATATGTTAGGGCTACCCTAATAGAGGTTGGTAGGTGTGGCATATATAAACCTCTGGAACCCAAGCAAAGCACAACTCGACTTTATAAGCGCCCTAATCATTTCATACCTTCTTGGAATAGTCCACGGCGTCACACCCGACGAGCACACTTGGCCAATAACATTCTCGTACGCTGTGGGTACATACAGCACCAAGGGTGGAGCCAAAGCTGGACTCATCTTCTCCTCAGGCTTTACACTACAGAGAGCCATACTCTCTGAACTAGCATTCCTAGCACTCGCAAGCATCTTTATGACCACACAGGCATTCGGCATAACATACATATTCGTTGGCTTAGCCATGGCCGCAGCTGGACTCTACATAGCGAAACGCGGAAAATACTTCCACGTACACTACCTACAACGAAAACTCGAATCACTCTTCAGAATACACAGCGGCTCACCAGAGGAGCAGGAAAAAGAGCTACAGCACACCCGCAATCCACTTGAAGCCCAAACACAAGACCCCCTAAGACCGGTCCCCCTAAGGCTCACATTCCTCCACGGCCTAATAGCTGGTTTTGGCTTCGGAGCATTCGCACTCATAATATACACCGTGCTCGCACCATCAATGCCTTCAGCATACCTCGGATTCGTACCAGGCCTACTATTCGGGCTGGGAACCATGACCATGCAAGCGGCCTACGGAGCCGGGTTCGGTACTTGGCTAAGGCGTAGTAAACACCTAACTGAGAAAGGGATAGCCTACGTGGGCAGAAGCATAAGCAGATACGTGTTAGCATACGGTGGATTCGCATTTATAGTAGCAGGCGCATCCATCCTCGCCTTCCCACAGCTACTAAACTATGGGATAGTGACACCGATAAAAGTGCACAATCTACACGACCTAGGTATAGGTTTCTTCCTCGTCATAGGCAGCGTAGCCATTATAGGCGCAATAGGCTACATGCGTTCAGTAAAGAAAGCCATCCAACTCGGCTATACTGTCAAAGAGAACCCGGGAACAGAATAGGTGGATAGTGTGGACCCCAGCGGGAAGTTTATACGGCTGCCTCAACCATTTTCCCCACCGCTGGGGCCACCTAAACACACTATTGCAAGTATAGCTACAATCAAACTATCAGAACAACAAACCCACTCGCCCCTGTCGAGCCATTTTGGAATCCCACTGACGTAAACTACCCAGCCCTCACTTACAAAGGAGCTCCCCTCAATCAACGCCCCACCACGCCTCCCCTTCTTTAGCCCCAAGGAGGGTTGGTGGGGGAGGTATCGGGCGAAGCTCCACTGCAGGCGCACCAGGGAGAGGGGGGATGGCACCCACCCTGCCCTTTCCAAAAGCACTGAAGAAGCGTTGAGTTAAACCACAGTGAGCACAGCGGAGAACCCTATCCTTTAAAGCCAAATCCCGGTTGATCCCACTGCACCGGAAGCATCCACGCGCGGGAGGCGTTATAGGCTCGCACCGCCAAAACCCGTTTTACCCCGCTTCCCGAACACCCACTCCAAGCATCCTCTGAGCCCGGAGAGGGAGGCATCATAAAGCCGCAACTTCCTCGACCTAGCTCCACCCCTCTCGATAAAACCCATAGTGTCCAAGTCCTCCAAAATCAGCACGCCGTACCCCTCTGCGAGTAGAACACCAAGCTTGAAGAAGAGGCCACACCTAAAACCCTTTAAGCGCTCGCACCCTTTAGCGAGCCTTTTCCTGGTTTTAAACCAGTTTTTCGAAAGAAACATCCTTTTTGGAAAGCTTCTTGTGCAGCCCCCTAATTTTCTCCAGGAGCGCTCAAGCGGCCTAGGGTTCCCAAGGAAGCGGCCATCGGTCGGAGAGCGTGACAAGCCTCGCTGATCCCCAAGTCCACACCCACAGCTTTCCCGGGTTGCCCCAGTGTTTTCTCCAACTCGCTTTCGGATTCCCCCACCAAGAAGACCACGCAGATTACACCAGAGGAGTACAATTTAACGTAAACTTGGGATACCCGCTCCAAGGGAAAATCCCTGTGTAACACTAGTGTGAAGAAGCCGATCCTACTCAGCCGCAAACGAGCCTTCTTCCTTCTTCCTGTTTCCACTTCACACTGCCTAGTATCAGAAAGCCTCCACCCTGACTGAGGGTAAACCAAGGAGAGGTAATTATAAGGCTTCTTGGGTTTTTCGCGAGTCCATCAAGAAGGCGCTCCCGCGCCTAGTAGAACCCCTCCGCCACCCACTGCGCAACCTGTGAGCGCAGCGCCTGGAACCCCGCGTCCCGCTTTCCCAGATTCAAAGCGAACCACAAAGCCCAGCTCCACCATCAAACGCTTGTTTCCTTCATACCCTTTCCGCTCAGCGTGTAAGAGCGCGTTGTAGAGTTTGCATGCGGTTTCTAAATGGGTTTTCAACACCCCCGCCAACGACGGTCTTCGAAGAATAAGCCCTGTATCGGTAGGCCCTCACACACTGCAGGCTAATCCTTCTTTCTCTACCACCACTATTTATACCTTTATCTCCTCTCCACAGGGAAGAAGGGGGGAGGAGGGGTGTATTCATCCCCTTCTACCCTAACGAGGCGGAGGGGTCTTCCCCTCTAAAGATAAAACTTGAACACAGAACCTTTCATCTACGGTTTTATGTGACCCAAACTCACTTAGAAACTATCGGCTCTCACAGACGTATAGTGGCCCGATTTAGGGTTAAAGTAATCACCTCATTCTATTCTCATGCATCAATTCTTAGCGAGTAAGCCTTTTGTTATTTTGTTAACACAGAGCTTGTGATGCACATTCTTGTAAAGGCGTGTTTGGGTGAAGAAACGGAGCGCACACCTGTCTGGTTTATGAGGCAGGCTGGGCGTTACCTCCCAGGCTACAGGGAGTTACGCCGAGAACACAGCGTATTAGAGATAATAAGGAACCCATACCTAGCGGTCAAAGTCGCATCTGAACCGGTTTTACGCTTCGGTTTCGACGGAGCCATATTATTCTCCGATATAATTTTACCGCTCACCACTATGGGTGTAGAACTCGAACTCGAGGAGGGCGTGGGACCAGTTATCCGCGAACCAATTCGCACACCCGATAATGTCGACCACATCTCTCCGGGGCGGGCTCAGGATCTTGGGTTCGTCTACAAGCAAATCGAGTTACTAAGGGAGGCCCTGCCAAACGTGGCGGTGATAGGCTTCGCCGGGTGCACCCTTCACCCTAGCCTCCTACCTGATTGAAGGCGGAATACTCACGTGCATTCGAGCAGACCAAGAGTTTCATGTACAGATACACGGAAGCTTGGAGAAGCCTCATGAAAAGCGTTGTGGAAACCGTTGTAGCCTACCTTAAAACCCAAGTAGGACACGGCGCCAGAGGTTTTACAGCTATTCGACAGCTGGGTGGGCGCGCTGAGCCCAAACGACTTCAGGGAATACGTGAAGCCATATATCCAAGAAATCCTCGCAGAGACTGCAAGCGTTCCAAGAATATACTTTGGCACATCAACCGCAGGCCTACTACAGGAGTTATCCGACCTTGAATTCGATGTTCTTTGGCATCGACTGGCGTGTAAACATAGGCGTTGCCTGGAGGCAAGTGGGTAAGAAGAGTGTGCAGGGCAACCTTGACCCATCAACACTATTAGGCGGCCAAGAAATAGCTCTAAAAGCAACAAGAAGTATACTCCTAGAAGTGTCAAACAAACCCGGCCACGTATTCAATCTAGGGCATGGCGTACTCCCACAAACAGACCCAGCCGTCGTGAAAGCCGTGGTCGACTTCGTCCACACCCAGACCGAGCGGTAAGAAGAAGCGGGTGGCTCTATGAGTAATGCTCATAGCACTTTACACCAGCACATTTGTATGACACACCTGATTAGGATTCGAGGACAGCGCCTGAGACCCAATAAAGTTTATCGTCGAGTGATGCGTATCATTTCCCACATTTTCCTTGTTTATTTATGAGGTTGCAGAGAGTGGTTGTAGATTGAGGAGGATTTACTGCGAGATAACCTCACGAGAACTTGAGCTACCAGGAGCGGATTGAAAGAATTGTGAGCCTCAGCCCAGCGGTTACCGAAACACTATTCATGCTCGGTTTGGGTGAATGCGTTATTGGGTGTGAGCGCCTTCGATGTCCACCCCCCTGATGCGCGTAAGAAACCCGTGCTTGGGAGTTACAGTACAACGAACATCGAGAAGCTTAGGGCGCTCAACCCCCAACTAATCTTCCTGACAAGCGGGTACCAGAGGAAGCTTGCAACCCAGCTTTCACAACTCTATCCCACCTACGTGGTCGAGCTTCCTGTTAGTGTGAGCTCAATAGTTGACATGGTGGTCAAAGTGGGTCTGGTTGTGAACGAGCCAGATAAAGCGAGGACTATAGCGAGCAAAATGTTGGGTACACTCGCCAAGCACATAAGAAGTACTCAAGCCACGCGGAGAGTATACGTGGAGGTGGATTTGGGTGGACCCGTCACATTCGGAGCCTATAGCTACATCACGGATGCACTGAGTATTGTCGGAGCAAGGAACATCTTCTCGGACCACGCCTGCGAATGGGAGAAACCCGACTTCGACATAGTGGTTGAGCGGAACCCAGAGATCATAATTTATGAGCCGAAGATGTTCAGACCTAAAACGCTAGGGGAGATCTTAGAGATGCTTAGTGGTAGAGGCTGGTCGAAGTTATCGGCCCTCTCTAGTGGTAGAGTGTACATCACCCCCACCCCCTACGACTTCCTCGCACACCACGGCCCAAGTTTCATCCTAGAAGCACTACCATGGCTTGATAACACCGTCAACACAGGCTTTAAAGACACGTGAACACGCTTCAAGATGTGCTCAGGTTGGTCGAACCACTGAGTATTCGCTCAGCAAAGTGACACGAGACGCGTGAACCATCCACGAGCCTGAGCTCAGGCTCCTCTGTCGAGCACACCTCGAGGGCGTAGGCGCAGCGTGTATGAAAACGGCAGCCAGAGGGTATGTTCTTGGCGCTTGGAATCTCACCCTTGGGAAGCTCTTTAGGCAGCGAGCCGCCGAGCCTCGGCACCACTGAGAGAAGAGTCTGGGTGTAGGGGTGTTTAGGCCGCCTCAAAACCCCCAGAGTATCCCCCTCCTCGACAACCCTACCGAGATACATAACCATGATCCGCGAAGAGACCTGCGCGGCAACGGCCAAATCGTGGGTTATGAGCAGAAAGCTCGTCTTAGCATCTGGTTGAACCTCTTTATAACACCGAGTATCTCAGATCTTAGGGAGACGTCGAGCATGGACACCGGCTCATCCGCCACAACGAACTCGGGTTCAAGTATCATCGCACGCGCTATGGCCACACGCTGCCTCTGTCCACCGCTCAACTCGTGAGGGTAGCGGTCAAGAAACTTCTCTGGGGGGCGTAGGCCAGATACTGCTAGGTACTCCGTAACCCTATCCTTCTTAGCCTCGACACCGTTGACTCTTAGGGGTTCGGATACTATCTCCGACACCCTGAGCTTCGGGTTGAGTGATCCATAGGGGTCCTGGTATATCATCTGCATCCTCCTCCTATAAGCCCTCAGAGTGCGACTCCCCACGTTATCGATTCTTTGGCCGTCAAACCACACCTCACCCGATGTGGGCCTTTCGAGCAGAAGGAGGAGGCGCCCGAGGGTGGTCTTACCCGAGCCCGACTCACCCACTAGGGCGAGTATCTCACCCCTCTGGATTTCTATGGTTACACCGTCAACCGCGCGTATGGGTGGAGGCCGCCTGCCTGCGAGGAACTCTATGGGTGACCTCCTAGACTCGAAGTGCTTTGTTAGGTTGACACCGCTAACGAGGGATTCGTTCAATTGGTTTACCTCCAACCAGAACACAAGCAGCCCTGTGAGTGGAGCTCAACTCGTAAAGGTAGCCAGTCAAATTCTTCACACTCCCTCCTAGCGTACGCACAGCGTGGCATAAACCTACACCCACTTGGAGGATTGATTGGGTCGGGTGGCTCTCCTGGGATGGATGGGCTGTCTTCGCCAACCCTTTCAACGCTCGGTATGGACGCCAAGAGCGCCTGGGTGTAGGGGTGCTCAGGCGTGTTCACAATCTCAGCTTTACTGCCAACCTCCACTAACCGGCGTACATTATGGCGAGCCTATCACACACCTCTGACAGCAGGGATAAATCGTGGCTTATCATTATCACGCTCCCCAAACCTATCTCTAAGCTCACTTATTAGTCTGAGTATTTGGGCTTGGGTGACCACGTCGAGCGCTGTGGTGGGCTCATCAGCTATGAGTAGTTTTGGCCTTGTGGATATCGCCATGGCTATGGCTACACGCTGCTTTAGCCCGCCGCTGAGCTCGTGGGGATAACTCTTGGCTTTATCTGCACTCACGCCCACCTCGGCTAAGAGCTCCCTAGCCCTCTTCTTCGCCTCATCTCCATTCATACCGCTGTGTAGGATTAGAGGCTCTGCCACCTGTTCCTCAACCCTCACTACAGGGTTCAAACTATTCATCGAACCCTGAAAAACCATAGCTATCTCCCTACCCCTCACCCTGTTAAATTCGTTCGCACTCAGCGTGAGCAGGTCTCTCCCATCGAAGATTATTTTACCATCGAGTTTAGCGTTTCGTGGGAGAACACGCATCAAAGCGTAGCCGAGGGTGGTCTTACCCGAGCCCGACTCACCCGCTAAACCGAGCACTTCTCCGGTGCCCACACTTAGCTCGACCCCGTCAACCGCTCTAACCGTGCCGGCACGCGTCGCAAAGTATACCTTCAGGTTCTCAATGTCAAGCAGACTCAAAAACAACACCAGCCTTGAGCTTGGGGTTCAACACCTCGTCTAGAGCGTACCCTGTGAGGGCGAAGCCGAGCACGGCCACAACAATCATTAGGCCGGGTGGGACAGCGTACCAGTAGTCACCCGCGGTTATAGCACCCGAGGCGTAGGCAAAGTGGAGTATCTGCCCCCAGCTTATGTCGTTTATGTCACCCACCCCCAGGAACACTAAGGCTGCCTGCGTGAAGATGGAGTTGGCTATCGTAAGCGAGGTGTTAGCGTAGACAAGAGGCAACACGTTGGGGAGAATATGCCTCCTCAGTATATACGCGGTGCCAGCCCCCGCGCACTTACTCGCCTCAACGAAGGGCATCTGTTTATAGACAAGCGTAGCGGAGCGCACAACCCTCGCAGTGGAGGGCCAGCTAAGCAAACCGATTATCAGAATCACGTTGAGCAGTGTGTTACCGAGCACCGCGGCCACAACTATTGCAAGCACAACGGCGGGTATAACCAAGAAGAAGTCGGTTATCCTCATGAGCGCCTCATCTGTCAAGCCACCCATATACCCCGCCACGACGCCCACGGCTGTGCCGACCAGCACCGCCACGAAGGTCGCAAGAAAACCCACTAGGAGTGAAATCCTCGAGCCCCAGATTATGAGCGACAAAATATCTTCACCCACCTCGTTTGTACCGAGAAGGTGTTTGGCGGAGGGGGGCTGAAGTATAGCGGTGGGGTCGATCTGGGTTGGCTTATACGGCGATATCACGGGTGCGAGCAGAGCCATAAACACCAGCACCAAAAGTATAGCGAGGCCGACCGAACCCTTCCTATTACTAAGATACTTCTTCAAAGTTGAGCGCGCGCTCAAGAATACTTCACCCTAGGATCTAGGTAAGCGTAGACGAGGTCGGCGATAAAGTTGGAGATAATCACTGAAAGAGCCACTATAAGGAACGCGCCTTGAAGCACAGGGGTAATCCCTCCTAGCGATCGAGTCGTATATCAGTGTACCCACACCCGGCCACGAGAACACTGTCTCAGTGAGCACCGCACCCGCTACAACCGTGCCAATGCTTATCGCAATAATCGACACTGTGGGTAGCAGCGGGCGTTGGGTACAACATGCTTCCTGATAAGCCTCGACTCACTCATACCCTTAGCGTAGGCCGCCACAACGTAGTCCTCTGTTAGTTCATTTATCACGCTTGTACGCATAATTATACTGAACTGCCCCAGCGTGACGAGCGTTAGGGTTATCATTGGTAGTAGGAGGTGTCTGAGCAGGTTACCCAAGTATTGGAGGGGGGAGTTGAAGGTGACGCCGATGGAAAGCATCCCCGAGACGGGTATGCCTCCTATTCTGACCGCTAACATTATGAAAAGTATGCCCAGCCAGAAGGTGGGTATAGCGTACAGCACTAGACTCGAGGAGAGCACTGCCATGTCGGTGAGCGTGTTTCTCTTCCACCCAGAGATCACGCCCAGGCCGACGCCTATGAGGATTGCGAGGATGGTTGAGGGGAGGATAAGAATTATAGAGTTTAGTAGAGCTGGGAACAAGACTTGGGTGACTGGCACCCTATAGTAGAAGGAGAGACCCCAGTTACCCCTGAAAACATTCACAATGAATAGGATAAACTGCTCGTAGAGGGGTCGATTCAAACCGAACTGAGCCGAGAGTTGAGCTATCTGCTGCTGGGTGAGCTGGGGATTTCTGAATAGGAGTAGAACAGGGTTGCCTGGCAGAAGCCTGAAGAGGATAAATGTTAGGACGAGCACCGCAAAAAAAGTGATGATGGAGGTCAAAGCCCTCTTAGCTATGTATCTTCCCATCCTCACTACGTTGTTGGCCTCCGTCTCAAAGAAAGCGACGGCCGCCACTACCACTATGATAACTATGACAGCCACACCAACTATAAGTGGAGTGGATATTCCACTCGAGGATGTACTCGACGGCGTCGATGTAGAAGATGTGCCGCTCGACGGGGATGAAGTCGGCTGACTCACGGTTGATGTCGGGGAGGACTGCTGCGTGGTCGTGGATGAGCTCTGCGATGTGCTTGCGGGTTGGAGATCTATAAAGGTGTACCAGTTAACGTCTGAGAACGGTCCCCCAGTCATGTTGTCGAAGTAGCCAGTGAAGGCCTGTGAGTTGTAGGCTTCAATCGACTTCACATAGTAGAGCATAATGTAGGGTAAATCCTGGTAGAGCATCTGCTGCAACTCGTAGG
>Ga0074076_100050_pt2 | contig 9901 bp, 9 predicted proteins | sample YNPg_D_FD_63713 | JGI IMG/M metagenome (GOLD analysis project Ga0074076, IMG submission 63713) | Hot spring microbial communities from Beowulf Spring, Yellowstone National Park, Wyoming, USA - YNP_Beowulf Spring_D v2 (version 2) | ecosystem: Environmental > Aquatic > Thermal springs > Hot (42-90C) ...
GGTTTGGGGTTGCTTGTCTAAGCTACACGGATCGTTTTGGTGTGTGATGGTCACGTTTTTATTGCTGAGTGTGTTTGCATCCACGTGGTGAGCGACCCAACTATGCGGGGCGGGGTGTCAACCGCTGATCATGAGGGTTTGGGCTACGATGTGGCTATAATCGGGGCCGGTATAACTGGTCTTATGACGGCTTACACACTCGCGGAGGAAGGTTACAGGGTGGGCGTGTTCGAAGCCGCATCAGGGCCGGGTCAAGGCGTCACGGCGAATCAGTCGGAGGTGATCCACGTGGTTCAGCTACCCTTTGGAAGCATCAAGAGCAGGCTTGCGAGGGAGGGTAACCTCATGTATGATGAGCTATGCGCGCGTCTGGGTGTCCCATTTAAGAGGGTTTCAGCCCTCCTCGTCGTGCGCAGCCGTCTTATGCTTGCACCCCTACTCCTGGGATATCTCTACCTCAGACTCAACCTCAGAGGTCGATTCGGGGTGAGGATCACTGGCCCGAGGGGCGCTTTCGAGCTAGAACCACGCCTCTCTGACAAGGTTAAGGGGGCAATAGTGGTGGATGGCTACGGGGTTGTGGACTCGAAGAGGCTTATAGCCAAGCTTCACGAACACCTAGCTGGCAAAGTGGATTTCCACTTTAACTGTGAGGTGCTATCCGGCAAACCCCAGGGCCCGGTTTTCCAGCTGAGAACCACTAGGGGTGACTTCGCTTGCAAGTGTGTTGTGAACGCGGCCGGGCTTTACGCAGATGAGATGGCGGCGAGACTTGGGCTCAGAGTCGAGCCAATAAAGCCGGGGTTGGGGGTTATGACGGAGTACGGGGGGCTCGAGGTGAACTCGATAATCGCACCCTTCAGCCTTATTCAGAGGGGTAGGACGAAGGGTGGTGGAATAATACCCACCATGAGGGGAACAGTGGTATTCGGTCCGAACCTGCGACTCCTCGAGAGAAAAAGTGATAGCCGAACCCACGGATGACGATGTTAGGGAGCTCGAGTCAAAGTTCCAGCCCCTCCTAAGAGTTAGGGGAAAGCTCCTCAGGGTGTACGCTGGCGTGAGGCCTCTCTCCCCGCATGGGGACTTCCTACTCCTAGAGGGCTACTCTGGAAGACTCATCAACCTGATAGGAATAGAGTCTCCCGGCCTCACGGCCGCCCCCGCCCTCGGAAGACTCGTGGCTCAAAGGGTTAAAAGCGTGCTTGGGGTACACCAAAACAGTGCTGTTGGGGAGGGGTTAGACAGGGCGGGGGTGGGTGCGGTTAGGGGCGGCGTCGACTCGGGGGTTGATGGTGTGTGAGCGCCAGGTATGGTTGCATAGATGTTGGTACCACTAGTGTGAAGCTCGCGGTCTATGATGAGGATTTGAACGTGGTACACTTTGAAGCAGTAGACACCCACGTGGGCGAAGATGGTTCACATGACCCCAACCAGCTCCTCTCATGTGTGCGCCACCTGATACTTAAAGCCAAGGAGCTGGGTGCGAAGAGTGTGGGGCTTGCCACGTACCGGGCCTCCATGGTAGCCTGGAACAGTGGGGGGCAACCGGTGAGCGGGGTGCTCACCTGGCTGAGCCCAAAGTCGGCTCACACCTACCGCAGGCTGCCCCCCCACGTCAGACTCCTAGGAAGAATCCCCCCACTCAACCTAGTGATCTCAGCCTACTCGCCCGCACTGAGATACTTAACTCTATGGGAGGAGATCCGTGAAAGGCGGGGTGGGGTGGGGGACACCATGATATGGACTCTTGAATCATTCATAGTCTACGCGTTGACCCACCGCTACGTTGGGGATGCCACCAACGCCGCCATGACTGGGTTCGTGAACCCCGCAAACTTTAAACCCATCTCAACGGTCACAGCGTTTCTGGGCGTGAAGCCGGAGCTCCCAGAAATCGTGGATAATACCGCCTACATAGGCGACTATCAGGGTGTCCAGATCAAAGCCTTAGCAGCGGACCAGCAGGCCGCGTGCGTGGGCGACGCATGCCTAGCGGAGGGATTAGTCAAGATAACCAACGGCACAGGCACCTTCGTCGACGTGGTGTGCGAAGGCTACATACTCCGACCTAGACGCTCCGTTAGAGGGCGACGTGGTGTTTATTCCCGCCTTGGTGGGCCTCCAGCTACCCAGCAAGCCCTGGGTGAGGGGTGTTATCTCAAACCTCGGACTCACCTCGAGTAGGAGTGCGCTGATAACCGCTCTTCTCAAGTCGATAGCCTTCCACGTCAAGATGGTTGTGGATCGCTCTGGTATACCAGTCAAGGCGGTCAGGGCTAATGGTAAACTCTCAAAGAGCGACGGCCTCCTACGGCTCATCTCGGCGTGTCTGGGCGTCCCCGTTGAGAGGCAAACCGACGTGGAGGCCACGCTAAGAGGACTCGCCCTCCTACAGATGGTTGGTGAGGGTAAAATGAGTTTCCAAGAGCTTGAGAGAACTAGGAGGGCAGTAGAGATAATTAGGGGGGATGGGCTACACATATCGCGGGAGGAGTATGACAAATGGGTGTCGCTGCTCCAATCCTTAAAGAGCTGAGCGAAATAGTTGAGGTTCTACCAGAAGAGGAGAACCGAAAGTACGAATCGGATAGATGGGTGTACCTCAGACTGGAGGGTGCACGCGGAGGCCACGCGCTGGCGGTGGTCAGACCCAAAGACGAGCACCAGGTCGCACAGGCGGTGAAGCTCTGCGCCCGAGGGGGGCTCAGACTCACGTGCAGGGGTGGGGGAAGCTCTGTGACGGGTTCATCCGTACCCATAGATGCTGTGGTGATGGATATGAGTATGATGAGTAGGATCATAGAGGTAGACCGTGAAAACATGGTGGTCAGGGTTGAGGCGGGTGCGAGGCTGAGTGACGTTGAGGCACAGCTCAACCGCCTAGGATACACACTCGGCCAGTTCCCCCAGTCATTCCACCTCGCAACGGTTGGCGGCTACCTCTCAACTATGGGGACAGGTGAGTTCAGCGGCGAATACGGCGGGGCGGAGGACTCGTGCCTATCACTCAGAGTTGTCTTGCCTGATGGTAGCATCGTGGATACTAGGAGCACGGATGCTCCGAGGTCGTCCGCAGGTCCAGATACCACTAGGCTCTTCATCGGCGCGGAGGGGTCGCTTGGAGTAATCGTCTCAGCGAGACTAAAAATCTACAGGTTGAGCGCGCACACCGTCAAACTCGCCTACACGTTCCAGGAGTTCATCCAAGCACTGTCAGCCGCCAAATCGCTTCTGGAGCTGGATGTTAAACCAGCCGTGTGCCGCGTGTACAACGAGCAGGAGTCATCATACGTGTTCGGTCAAAACTCACCAGTGATGCTTCTCATCTACCACTTCAGAAGCCCTAGGATAGCCGAAGCACTAACTGGGGAGGTCAGGGACACCCTAACAGCCAGAGGTGCAAAAGAGGCGGACGCGGGACTCGTGGACAAATGGCTTGTGGACAGATTCAAGTACGACGAGCAGCTCGGCACCCTATATGGGGCTGGATACATAGTGGACACCGTTGAGATTGGCTCGTCCTGGAGCAACGCCCCCGCACTTTACGGAGACCTCGTCAAACAGCTTCCCCAAATAGAGGGCGTGGTGGGTTTCGGTGCCCATGTGTCCCACATCTACAACCAGGGAGCCTGCGTCTACATCACCGTTATCATGAAGCCCAACGCGAACACGTATACAAGGCTCTGGGAGGCTGTGGGCGCACTATGCAAGGCTCACAGGGCAACCGTGTCACACCACCACGGCGTAGGACTGCTCAAATCAGGGCTAGTTAAACACGAAATACCATTCAGCCTACTCGAACAAATCAAGCGGGCACTGGACCCGCACAACACGATGAATCCCAACAAGCTCCTCTAAACCACCCAACAACCACCAACATATATAATGGTTCTATCATATCATTGTGGGGTTGATAGATGAGTCGTGTACACTATTTTGATGCCTTAGTGCTCAGCGGGGTGTCCATAGTTACGGGTGTATACGTCACAGGTCTACCCGACCTTTTGGGTTCACGTGCCCAGGTCATACCCGTGTTCCTAGGTGTTCTCGCAGGTGGGTTCATCGTGGGCGCGGTTTCCTCCACAGTATTCAGGAGGGTTAGCCTCCTATATTCGGCGATACTCGCGGCGTTCTTGGTTGGCGTCGAGGCTTACTATGTAAGCACGCTACCCCTTGTGGGCTATCTCGAGCTCGCCGCACTATTCGCACTCGCATGCTCCCCAATCATACCGCTGGGCAGGGTTCTTTCAACGGGGACTAGGCCGCCTGTACGTGCAGGTTGGCTCGTGGTCTCCATGGGTGCCGGGGTGGCCCTATTCTTCTCAGCTTCGGTCGTGGCATACGCCGCGCGGGGGTATAGCGGTCTACCGTTAATTGTGCTCGCGGTGGATGGGGTGGGCTTCATACTTGTGCTCTCACAGCTTGCCGCAAAGAGGGTAAGAACCAAACGTAGAGGGGGAGGAGGGGCAGCGTTAGATGGTTATCACACGTCCCCCCAAGTCGGTGTGAAGATTGGTGTAAGACGCACGTTTGTGACGATTGCGCTCGCAGGTTTTATGGTCACACTAATATTGGCATCACCCGTGGCGCAGGCGAATCAGGATTTGGGGTTGGCTACTCGCACACCAATCAAGCACGTAATATTTATAATGATGGAGAATCACAGCTTCGATAACCTCTTCGGCGTGTACCCAACTAACAACGCCACCACCCCATCAGGGCTGACCGCACAGCTCACGAAGCCGGTAAACCTCCTAGACATACATCCACCAGCACAGTTGAAGGCTGTGCCAACAGGTGTATACTTTACCGCGGACCCAGTTGAAGGGTATATCGCCTACCACAGGGACTGGGCTGGGGGCATGATGAGTGGTTTCGCATCGAACTCTGGGCCACAATCAATGACGTATTATACTTCGGCTCAGATGGGTGTGGAGTGGGACCTCGCGGAGCAGTATGCGCTCGCGGACATGTACTTCGCAAGCCAGCTAAGTGAAACAGCGCCCAACAGACTCTACAGCCTAGCTGGCTTCAGCCCCGTGGTGAACGACTACGGCCCACCCCCATACATACCGTTCTCAGAGTCGATATTCGCCGAGCTGAACAACTACGGTGTCAGCTGGGCCTACTATGTGGATGACCCATCCGATGGTGTGGCCACGCTCAGCTATTTTCAAGGTATTGCCAAGTACTCCTCACACATTCAGAGCTGGAATCAGTTTCTCGAGGAGCTTGGCAACAACACTTTGCCAGCGGTGAGCTGGCTTATGCCAATAGATGGAGGGGCAGAGGGGTACAGCCAGGGTCCACCATCAAGCGTACTGCAGGGTGAGTTATGGCTCCTATACATCGTGAACACGGTGGAACACAGCCCGGAGTGGAACACCACAGCCATCTTCATCACCTATGATGAGGGTGGGGGATACTATGACCAGGTCCCGCCGCCCACGTTGTATGGTACACAGCTAGGCCAGAGGGTGCCCATGCTACTCATCTCACCATACGCTAAGGAGGACTACGTATCAAACACGCTACTCACCCACACATCGCTGCTCGCATTTGTGGACTACAATTGGAGGCTGCCCGCACTAAACCCACTAGTACTCCACTCAAACATACCCATCGACATGTTCAACTTCAACACAAGCTACCCTCAAGGTTACACCGTTAGACCCCCTATCCCCTTCCAGCAACTCGGCTTCCCAGTCCCACCCACAATCTACGCATCATCATACCAGCAGCCAAGCAGCCTATCACAACTGTTCCCAATGACACCACAAATATCCCTAGACAGTCTCCCATACCCAAGAACCGGCTCATCACACTTAAACCTAGCAAATATAAGCAGCCAAGTATACATTGAAAACGACCAGGGATACACCCCAGCATACGCTAACTCAGTAACAATAGCACTACTCTACATTATCATGCTGGGAATCACATACGAAGCGGTAAGGAGGACGTGAGCAGCATACTTAAGGAACAATCTACTCACATATCAAAATCCCCCGTGAAAATCAAACCTAACTTAGCACTCAGCTACCTCGTCATCAAAATTGAAGGTTCCCATCTTAGCCACCAGACTCAACCCACTACACAGTGGCCGCTAAGCATCCAGTGCCCATGAGGGTTTACCGCTCCGACTTCCCGTACTCACGATTTTAACGCGCCCTCCCCACTTTTCATTCTCAATCCCCTAGTAGGGAGAAAACTCTTGGAGGGCTCTAAACAATCTTGGGATTAACGTATAGGCTAACTAACTCGTCACGAACGGTGAACCCAAACCAGCGCTAAGCGCTGATCGTAACCCCCACTTGAATTTGAGTCTACAGGAACAGGGCGGGGTTTTGGAAAAACTATAATGATTAGCATTCCCTACTACTGGTTTTGGGTGGAGACAGACTTTTATGTTTGGGTGCATAGATTTAACATGTATATAAAAATGGCCTCTGGGCGTTCGCTAATCAAAGCCATGATAGCGATGGTGTTCATCGCGTCAATGCTTACAACGGTCTATTTTAGATTCTTCCATGGGAGAGAGAGGGTGACACATCACGCCGTGCTATGCGGATAGTGTGCGTTAGTGGATGAGAGCATCCATCCAGTAAACACAGGGGTTCGTCGACGAAGGATACGTCATTATTGGGCTACAGGATCCACCTCAAGTAGGCCAACCTCTAAAGCACTAGGGGAGGGCAATCTCCGTGAGGAAAAGATTTAACCTAAACCTAAGCGTGTAATTTGGGGTGGGTGTATATGCCCAAGTTTCCAAGTAGGGAGTGGGTTGAAGAGTACTCTAAGAAGCTCAACGAGAATCCGGCCTATAGGGATGCTGGGAGAACATGGGAGGGGGACATACTCTTCGTCGTGGAGAAGGACCAAGCGTTCCCAAAGACTGTGTACATCTATTTAGACCTTTATCACGGGGAATGTAGGAGGGCTGAATACTACGAGTCAGCCGAGCAGCTCCCCAAAGCAGCTTACACCTACAGGGGTCCCTACACCAATTGGCGCCGGCTCATAAACAGGGAGATCGACCCGATTCAGGGTATACTCACGGGGAAATTCAAGCTTGAGGGGCCAATGATGCAGATAATGAGGTATACGAGGGCGGCTAAAGAGATGGTTAACACCGCCACAATGGTGAACACCGAGTTCTGAGCGTGGATAAAACATGCGTGTAAAAATCAAACCAGCCGTGGAATATACACACACTTTGGCGCCAAAGAGTGTGCTTACCGGGTGGGTGTGATGTGGTTTTTCAGGTCGCCGGAAGTTGTGTTCGGAGACGATTCACTTTCATATCTTGGCTCCCTCGAAATAAGGCGGGCAGTTATCGTGACGGATAGGTTCCTAAAGGATAGTGAGCCAGTGAATCTAGTGGTCTCAAACCTGCCTGAGGGCGCCGAGCGGATGGTTGTGGCCGATGTGCCACCTGAGCCAACGTACAGGGAGATGACCGCGTCGCTTGACCGTATACGGAGCTTCGAGCCAGACTGGTTCATCGCTGTTGGCGGGGGCTCCTCCATTGACACGGCCAAGGTTCTCTTCGCACTCTACGAGCGGCCCGACATCTCGGTGTACGACATCACCCCACTAGTCAGGTTGAATCTGAGGCGTAAAAGCAGGCTTGCAGCTGTGCCCACCACGAGCGGCACCGGCTCGGAGTGTTCTTGGGCCGCTGTGGTGAGTGTAGAGGGTGAGAGGAGGAAGCACGAGCTAGCCTCAAAAGAGATACTGCCCGACGTGGCCATACTTGACCCGAGAATGGTTGTGGGTCTCCCCAGGGAGCAAACCCGGAACACCGCTGTGGACGCAGTGGTGCACGCCGTTGAGGCCTACACGAGCACTTGGAGGAATCCCTTCTCTGACGCCCTCGCTGAAAAGGCGCTCCAACTCATAACGCCCAACCTACCCGTGGTGCTTGCCGAGCCTGGGAACATCGCCTCGAGGGAAGCTGTACATATAGGTGCGTCGATGGCCGGCCTCGCATTCTCAAACTCCCAGATAGGCTTGGCGCACGCCCTAGGCCACGCACTTGGAGCCTACTTCAAACTCCCCCACGGCAAATGCGTGGGCCTATTCCTACCATACGTGGTATCCTACAATTATCAGGCTGTGAAGGAGAGGTACGATAGACTCAACACCATTTTCCCAGATAAGGTGAGGGCTGAGGGCTTCACTGAGACGCTTAAAAACTATTTCAGAGAGATAGGTCAACCCCTCACACTGGAGGAAGCAGGTGTGGGTAGGGGGGAGTTCACTCAGAGCTTGGAGGAGCTCGTACGGCTTGCGAGTGAAGACACGGGTGTCACGATGAACGCGAGGGATGCGAGCACCGAGGACATCAGGAGGGTGCTCTGGGAGGCCTCGGGGTGGAGGGGCGATGGAGCCTAAGAAATACGCGAGCTTTATTGGTGGCGCATACGATTACGAAGGTGAAGAGAGGGGGGTTTATAGTCCCATAGATGGTAGGCTGGTGGCCCACGTGGTGATGGCCACCCCTGAAAAGGCAGACCGAGCCGTGGACGCAGCACAAGACGCCTTCAAGAGGGTGTGGTCGAAGACACCCCTCAGCGAGAGGCGTAGAATACTTCTCAGACTCGCCGAGATAATTCAGGCGAGGTCGGATGAGTACGCTCTCCTAGAATCTCTCAACACGGGTAAAACACTCAGGCAGACAACGTTTATGGATATCCCCCTCGGAATAGAACACCTCTCGTACTTCGGGAGAAGCCTGGAGTTCAAGGATAGCCGTGAAATAGTTCACCCCGAATACCCAGGCACCAAGGGTGTCGTGCAGTATTTGCCCCTAGGGGTCGTGGCAGCCGTGGCCCCATGGAATGTACCATTCCTAATGGCTGTATGGAAGGTTGCCCCCGCACTGCTTGCCGGTAACACCGTCGTCCTCAAACCCTCACACTTCACACCCCTCACAGCACTCGAGCTAGCAGAGGATGCAAAGAGAGCGGGACTACCCGACGGCGTGCTCAACGTCGTGGTGGGTGAAGGGAGAGTTGTGGGCGACGCGCTCATCCAGAACACTAAGGTGGCCCACGTGAGCTTCACGGGTTCAACCAAGACGGGATTAGACGTCGCGAAAAAGGCCGCGGGCCTCAGGAGAATAACACTCGAACTCGGAGGTAAGTCCCCAAACATCGTGTTCGAAGACGCCGACATCGATCGAGCGGCTAAGGGTGTTCTATTCGGAATATACCTAAACTCTGGTCAACTGTGTGAGTCTGGAAGTAGGCTGCTCGTCCACTCAGCCGTAAAGCAGAGACTTCTAGCAAAAATAGTGGAGTACATGCGTAGAATGAATCCCGGCAACCCGCTAGATATGGAGACCGATGTGAGCGCCATAACAACGGCTGAGCAGAAAAACAAGATAGAGCTAATGGTTGACTCCGCAGTCACCCAGGGAGCGAGACTAGTGTACTCGAAGGACATCACCAAGAGCGTGCCCGAGGGAGGACTATACTACCCCCCAACACTGCTAGACAACGTCCCACCCCACACGGAGGCGGCGAGGGAGGAGATATTCGGACCCGTGCTCACCGTATTAGAGTTCGAGGACGAGGAGGAGGCTGTGGCCATAGCCAACGACACAGAGTACGGTCTGGCAGCGGGTGTATGGTCCCAAGACATAGATAAGGCGAGAAGGGTAGCAGAGGCCATTGAGGCGGGCACGGTGTGGATAAACGAGTATCACCTACTATCAGCGGCGGCGCCACGTGGAGGCTTCAAGAAGAGCGGGATAGGTAGGGAGCTCGGACTCGAGGGTTTACTCGAACTCACCCAGACAAGACACCTCTTCATAAACCAGGGGGGAGGAGACCTAAGCGAAGTGGCCTACAGCCTCGTAGTGAGAGAGTAGCCAAAACACGTCTATGTGATC
>Ga0074076_100090_pt2 | contig 9840 bp, 18 predicted proteins | sample YNPg_D_FD_63713 | JGI IMG/M metagenome (GOLD analysis project Ga0074076, IMG submission 63713) | Hot spring microbial communities from Beowulf Spring, Yellowstone National Park, Wyoming, USA - YNP_Beowulf Spring_D v2 (version 2) | ecosystem: Environmental > Aquatic > Thermal springs > Hot (42-90C)...
TGACCGCACTCTGAATAACCCGATTATCCGTAACGCTCTTCTTTCTTGGGCTCTTTCCCGCATGAAGCCAGACGGCGACCCTGATGAGATCAGGGAAGCGATCAACGACATAGACCGCTCTCTCACTTACGATGAAGTGATTTCCGCAATAGAAAGAGCCGCCTCCGCGTCTTATCAACCTCAGTCGCCGTTTGACCCTTACAAGAGAATAGCAAACCAGCTTGACTGGTCAAAAGTGAAGCCTGTTCAAGAAGAACAGATACAGAGGGAGGAGATGCTCGCCAACGCAGAAATGCTAAGAAGGGCTATTCAGGAAGGTTTGATCACGGAAGAGGAAGCACAGCTTTACCTCAAGCTACCCGAATCAAGAGAGGAAAAGGAAAGGCTACAAGAAAGAATAATGGAGCTTGAGCTCAAACTGCAACAGAAGGAGAGAGAATTGCTCGACAAAATCACGGATTACATCAAACAAAGAGCAATACAGCTCAACCTGAGTCCTAAGGAAACCCGCCGACTCTTAGGGGAGGTTAACCCAAGCCTGAGCTACAACGAGAATCTGCAACTCATTGAGGCCACACTTGAGGAGATTCTGAGGGAAAGGGGACAACCTGCACCCACTCCTCCTCCACCCACTCCACCACCACAACAACCAACACCAGAGCAGGTGAGAGCTGAGCTGAGCAAAATGGGTTCCCGCAGGCTCCGCGACCTGGGCACAGCCCTCCTCGCGAAGGACGTGGAGCAAGGGCTCACGCCCCTTGAAAAAGAAATGCTCAACGCGATCCTTCGGATACTTGAAGAGAGAGGAGAGGAAGTGAGTAGAATGATTCATGAGCGCCTCATACGGAGATACAAGTGGAGTGTGCGCACCTATTATGATAATGAGATAGCTTACAGCCACTTCGAGTCTAGGGAGGAAGCTGAGAAGCTCGTTGAAAGATTGAGAAAAGCGGGTATACGCGCAGAGGTAATACCCTTCAGACGAGAATACATAGAGTGAGCTTTCCCAAAAAGTTTTTATTTATGAACGAGTATGTAAGTGTATGTCTGCTCGAGTTGCGGCTCGGTCTTTCGGGCTTGGTTTGGTAAACGCTGTCGCATACGAAGTGGTGGATACAGCCGCGCAGTACGCAAACACAGCAAACCCTGTTTTCAAATTCATGAGCAACGGTCAACTTGTGCTTATTACCTCAGGCATACTCTTCACTTTGCTCGGTTGGTACAGCCTTTCACGTGGCAGTCTCACCCTTTCAGCATTCGGTTTTGAGCTTGGACCCTTGCTCATTGTTGTGGGTATAAGCGACATGATCAAGAAAGCCATGGCGAATCTACCCGCACAGGTGAAGCAAATAGCGTACACTCCACCAAAAGCTGTGAGAGCGTACAAACCTGTGCCAGCACCAACTGTGGTTGGTGCGCCTTCACCAAACCAGCTAGCGGCTAAAAGCTACTTTTAGACTACCCCTCACAAGTGGGGTTTCAGTTGAAAAGTGTAGAGCAGGTTATAGCTGAAGTTTCAAGCATTTTCAGAATACCTCCTCCTCGTTATGACTATGATTTGTCTGAGTGCGGTTCATTCACAGTGGCGTGCTTTGATCCGCTCACCTACACTATACACCTACCCTCCCCTTCAGTGGATCCCGGTGTTGTCGCCCATGAAGTGGGGCACGCCGCGCACAGCTACTATGGGATAGAAGCGGGTTCAGAAGAGTACGAAACGTTTGCACAGTTCACTGAGCAACTCTACAAGGCTTGGAAAACTCAGGGTTATGGTGTAGGAAGCCTGATAGATCGACCCGTTGCGCTTGAGCCAAGACTTCTTTTATGTCCTTCTTGTGACTCCTACTCCCTTCCTAATATTTACCCTTACACGCAGTGTTACACGTGTAGACAGTGGTTCAAACTCGAACCTGAACATTAAAATGTCAAAGTGGGTTGGCTTATCCCTACTCTCTCAGCTACTTTTGTAATAGTCTCTTTTTCTAAACTAGACTCAGGATTAGACGTATTAATATTATTCGCCACGAATAATTTCTTTTGTGTAATCTCTTCTATTCTTTTGAAAGCTTTTTTTAGTGTTAATACAAACTCGGAGTTGACGGCAAACCGCTACTCTTTCTTCTTCTAAAAACTACATCGAGGCGCTTGGAGCGCTCCGCCTCAATCCAGGTCGAGGAGAGAATAGATCACGTCCCTTGGTTGTTTGCTTTTCTCCTCTTTGATCTTTTCTGCGAGCTGTTTCGCGGTGGGTAACCCAGAGGCGTAGCGCTTCAACCGTTCCTTCTCAAGTTCCTTCTCCATCCACTTGTCCAGTGTCGTCTTTAAACACCAGTACGGTTCTTAGCTTACTAAGAAGGTGGGTTGTTGTTGGAGGCCATTAAGTAGTAGTACCCTGCCTCGGTTGGTGTGAACTCCCAGCTCGCCTGCCCGCTTGAGTCGGTTGTCGCAGAGGACACAAGTGTGAAGCTTGTGGAGGGTATGCTCGAAGCGTTCACAGGGTTAGGCGAGTAGTAGGAAAATAAGTAAAGCGTGGCTCCGCTCACAGGGTTGCCATTTGAAGTGTAGGTCGCAGTCACAGTTATAGGGTTACCAACAGTGTCCGTGCTTGGTGCTGAAAGCGTAATCTGTTGTGTAGTTGTTGGTTGTGGAGTTGGTGAAGGAGTAACCGCCACAGCTTTCTTGCTGAGCGCGAGCGCGCCAACCAAAACAGCTAAGCCCGCGACTGCACCACCGATCAGTATCTTTTCCTCTTTGGAAACCATGAATACTAAACGCTTTGGTAACAAATATAGTTTTTTGCTAAAAAAAGGGGGAGGGAAGAAAGAGGGAGTGCTCAGTCTACCTCGAAGTATTCGCTAGCAGTTGCGCCTCCAGTTGCGCCTCCACCTTTTTCAAAGAGCTTGGTGCCCTTGAACGGTTGGGCGCATATCTTGGCGACACCGTGCACCTGTTTACCACTGTATCCGTGCGTGCCGGGGAGTATGGTGTTCCTCACACATTTACCCACGTTGTGGCCGATTTTATCTGTGAACGCTTTTTGAACTTTGCCTTCCCTCACAACTCTGCTCACGAAGGGTCTCAGGTTCTTGCTTATTTTTATTCTTCTACCTGGCTTTTTGAAACTCTGTTTTACCGCCTGTTTTAGCCTCTCAGCCGCCTCCGGCGTTGCGCCTTCAGGTATATATATTGCTTCAGCTCGTGCGGACATATCCAGTCAAGTATACTTAGTGGGAAGAAGCTTATTAACCTGGGTGGAAAAAGTGGAATCATGCCAAAGAGTTACAGAAGTCTCAAAGTACCTGAGGAAACATGGGTTAAAATCGTTGAGGTGAGAGGCTACTTAGAGAGAAGCAACCACACACGGGTCACGCTGTGGGAAGCAGTGGACACAGTGATGGACGAAGTTCTCAAGCAGATCAAAAGAGTGGAAAGGAAGAGAACTGTTTATTCAAGAAGCTGACAAAACAACAAGCCTCGCCGAAGCGGGGAGGAAGTCAGGTGTGACAAACCCCAGCAAAACACATATTAGTAACTGAAACATTAAAAATGTATGGTTTCTGCGAAAGACGTCGCTTTGGGTTTAGGCGGTTTTGCACTGGGTTTTGCAGGCGGATACTTTCTTCCCTCTTTTCTAGGCACTCGGCCTACTCCTACTCCTACGGCTACGGGAAACTTTGCTGTTTTGTTAATCAACACTGGTTCTTCTCCTGGGCTTGTCGCGCCGTCTTACCAGTTTCAAGCAGGCGCAACAGTGGAGGCAACCGTTTTTGCGGCTTCAAACAAACCCAATGTTCAACCCGCTTCTGTCACAGGTTACTACTCGCAGAACGCGGCAGGTCCCTTTAACCCAGGTCAAACCTTTACTTGGGACGTTTCACAGACAGGTAACGCTTTCACATTCAACTATGGACAGATAAACCAGCAGTCCTCGGTTTACGTGTATGCCGTTGTGCAATTCAGTGACGGAACAACCGCTACCACGAACACTGTGTTAATACAAGTAGCATGAAGAGGTGAATAATTGTACCTCGATGTGTTATTTGTGGGTCAACAGAGGACGTAGAGTACTGTGAAATCTGCAAAGAATACATGTGCAGGCGGTGTGAGAGAGACCCGTCAAAGTGGCCTCTCAGGATAAAGATGGCTTTTGAGAAGCTTCTCAAAGGTGGTTGAGAGTTGTCCTCTGGGCAGTGCACTCCTTGTATGAGGCGGCTTGAAGAGTACAAAAAGTGGAAGTCTAATCAGGGTTCAGCTCTTATTCTCTTAGGTGTGGGAGGCGCAATCTTTTTGTTTGGCTTGCTTCTTCTTTTACAAGGTGGGCAAAGCTGACCGACCCCTCTACAATCATCTCGGCTTTAAGTCTTGCCGGCGTGATCACGCTCGGCATTCTTCAGGTGTATTATGCACGTAACAGAGTGACCTTCCTTCAGCTCTCAGAGGAAAGAAAGAAAATAGAGGAAGAAGTGCACAACCTCATTAACCAGTCTATACTAGAAGGAAATATAGGACGCGCGCTTGACAGCAAACTCGAACCGATAAAGCAGGACATTCTGGAAATCAAGAACACGCTCGCTAAGATTGATGACAGGTTGCGCAACCTAGAGGCAAAGGGGAAGTAGGTGTCTTGGGGTTTAAAAGGAAACTAAGGTGGTGGCTCGCTTTTTTAGCAGGCACTCTCACACTTTCTTTTACTGGAGATTTGGAAACCGCGGATCATGTTTTTCTCTACTTGAGAAAACTTTTTGAGAAAGGTAGCGATTATACTAATGAATGACAATGTCTGAGAAAAAAGAAGAGGAAGCTGTGCTTTCGTGTAACCTTGAAAACCTAAAGAAGATAAGCGAAGCCTCGGAGAAAGGTGTTCTTGTTGTTTTCACAGCTGAGGGATGCCCGCACTGTCCTCCTTTTTTGGAGGAAGCTGAGAAGGCTCTTGGGGACGATGTGCCAATAGTTGAAGCTGGGGTTGAGGACGCAGAGTGTTTGGGGCTTGCTGAACAACTTGGTGTGAAGGGTACACCCACCGCTTTTTACTATGTGAAAGGCGAACAGAAGAAGATGATTGTGCCAGAGGGTAAAACTTGGGAGGAAATCAGGAAAGAACTAGAAGAATTAAAAAAAGGAGAGTGAACCAGGTGGGTGGTGGGTTGTCAAGAGAAGAAGTTGAGTCTGCGTTAGGCTTCGACGTGGTGAGTGTTGTTCACACTGCGAAAAGAGTGGCCAACACCAACCAAAGAGTAAGAATAATGTTTCTCACGCCGGCATCCGAGATTGGCACAAGAGCCCACGCGTACCACGATGAAGCGGGAACGTGTGTTATAGAGCTTCCGAAAAGAGAGGTTATAATGCAAAGAAGGATGCTCGACGAAGTGGGAGCTAAAGCCAAGCTTAAGTCGGCGATATCGAGGAGGTGGCGCACTGCTCTGAGCACGAGACTCTTCACACTGATGCGGTTGTGCGCAAAACCCTAGCGTGCATGGACGAGGTGTTGACAGAAGAGGAAAAGAAGCACCCCTACATTCAGGAGAAGATAAGGAGACTTGAGAGAAGCCCTGAGCGCGTCATGGTAACACCACTCCACGGGTGAACTTGGTGAGTATCAGGGATCTTGAGAAACTCGAAGAGGTATACAGAAAGTATAAGGCGCGTCTCGACTATCTTTACAGGCTGTACGCTCAGGGAGTACCCGTCGTTGTTCCTTCAACCACCTCTATTCCCACTCAGATAGTTCCTTCAATCCCTGACCCCGCTTCCCCTTCTCAGTATCTCCAGATTGTTCCTTCAACTATTTGACAGTAGAGGGAGGAGGAGGTATATGCCTTTTATAATCAGAAAAAAGGATATTGCTGAGAAGCTTGAGGAGATATATGGGGTTAAGCTGAGTGAGGCGAGTAAAGCCATAATCAGGCAGGCTGAGGCTGAGGCGCCCAAATTCGAGGAGGATCCGACAAAACCCTACTACTGGTCTGATTCCATGTTGATCAACGGCTACGAGTACACCTTGAAAAACTTTTACGGGATGTTTCCAGACGCTAAAGACACGCTTCCACCTTGTTTGATCAACCAGGATGAAACGAGAAACAGCGCGGATAAGTCAGGGCTACTCAAAGCTTACAGAGCTTTAGGAAAAGCTATGGCTGGTTACGCAGACCGCTACGCGCGCTACCAACCTGCTTATAGAGAGGACGCACGCGCATGGCTCGAAGAAGAAGTGGAGGCTTCACGCAGTTTGTGGGAACCCTACCTTTGTGAAAAGAGAAGGAAAAAGTAAATGGTTTCTGTCCCCACGCTCCTTGAAATCGACCCCTATCTCCGCATACTTTTAGAAACAGCACACCAGGATGGATGGGACGCAAGACCTCTTTACGAGGCTTTAATCCTGGACGAGATGGATTACTTTACTTTCAAAAAAGTTTTTCTTGAATACTTGTCCCAAGAGTTTCAGGAGATTGCTCTCTCTGTTTTCAATACGATAGAAAGAAAAATGATTGAAGTTTCTGAATCTTAGAAAAAGATAAATACACGAAAAACAAATTTTGAGTTGTGCCAGAGCGAGAGTTTCACAATAGGTATACGCGTTTGAGAAGTTTGGGGCTTATCGACGAGAAGACAGCTGACTTAATAAACAGCGTGGTTGACCACCCCCTCGCTCTCAAAGCGTGGGGTCCTGCTCACAGAAATGTGTGGGGGCACACTGAAAGAGACGCTCTCTTAATCGCTCTTCTTACAAAAACAGGTCTCAAAGGCTATCTCGCCGCGCTTCTTCACATAGAAGCTGATAAGTTGCCCCCTGAGCAGGTACAATTGCTCTCCCTACTCCTAGGGGTCCAAAGCGGAAAAACCCGGGGGAAGTGAGCTACCCCACCTTTGAAGAGCGGGGAGAGCTCTACTACCAACAATTATCCTAAGTTTTTGAGAACTTCGCGTCCCATACGCTCTATTTCTTTCGCGACGTACGGGTTCGTTTTACTCAGCTCTTTGAGTTGCTTTCTGAGCTTTTCTCCCTCCTCCCCCTCAGTTTTCATAGCCATTCTCACAAAGTAGCGCGCGGCGCACCTGGGACGCGTGCACCAGTACCTTCTTTCTTTTACGAGAAAAACGTCTTCCACAGGGTCATACTCACCCACACGCTCTACGAAAAACTGGTTAGGTCTCACTCTGGCATTGCACGATTCGCACCGCACAATCCACGCGACCACTTTTAACCAGTCGTAAAGAGAGAAGCACTCGCGCTGAAACCACTCCCACACCTTTTTTTGTGAATACAGGGGATCTGCCCACCTCTCCTGCACCCGTCTCAACTCATTCCTGAGAACTCGGGGGTCTAGAAGAAAGTGCTGAACGATGTCCCAGTTTTTTCTCAAAACCTCGCCTAAACCAGAGCGCACAAAGTAACCAATGAGAGGAGTGTCAGCTTCAAGAGCGTGACTGAACACGTACACTAGGTGAATACCCTTCCCAGCCGCCTCTTTCAAATCAGGTGTGAACTCCTGCAACCCCTCTTTGATAAGCTCCCTGATAGCCTGTTCTCTTTCCTCTTTTGAATCAGATAACAGGCGTGGCTCCCACTTTTCTCTGTACTCTGAAAGTGTGCGCGGAAGTCCCAATGCGCGCACCTATTGGTTTTCTGGTTGGTTTTCAGGTTGCGGTTCAGGTTGTTGAGAGGGTTGCGGTTCAGGTTGGTTTTCTAAGGAGAAATCAGCTGGAGCTTCTTGTAGAGGTGGGGCTTTTGAGCGCGCTACCCTTTGTTGCAGGTATTCACCTATTGCGGGTATCAAATCGTCCGCGATTCTCTGTCCTACTTTCGATTCGTCCAGAGCCTGAAGTATCCCTCTTATCTGGTCCTGGAACGTTGGTTCCTTTATCGCTTCAGGCTTCTTTGTGACTATTTCTTCAATTCGGCGAGCCACGTCCTCTATTATCGTTTTTTCTATGCGGTCACCCACCTTCTCCCCTATTAACTGAGCTAACGTTTTTTGTTCTGCTTGTATTGGTATGCTCACGCTCGGTTCCGGTTTTGGTAAAAGCCTGTCTCTCAGGTTGAAAATCTGTTCGATCTGGTTGATAACATCAGATATGCTCACTTCCTTTCCTTTTAATTTGTTTTGTAGATCAGCAAGCGCGTTCAGAATCTCAATGGGCGAAAGCTGTTTTTCCTGTGGTTGCCTCTGGTTTTGCATTGTCAAAAGAAGGAGAAGCGTGTTCTGGTCTATACCACTTTTCTCCTCTTCCGAAGAAAGAAGCAACCCTGCGTCCCTCATTGCTTGTTGCTTTATTTTCACTTTTTGAGCCATTAAGAAAGCTTTTTCATAGAGTTTGACTGGGTCCTCCTCTTCTTCCTCTTTCTTTTCTTGGGGATTCTCAAGCTTCTTCAATCTGTTGTACTCGTTGAGAACTCTTATCATATCCCTCGGTCGGAGATGAAGCTCCTTTCTCACTTCGTTTGGCGAGAGTCCTTCGTCTAACAAATCAAAAGCGTCCTCAAGCACCTCATCCGTGAGTTTTGTGAAACCACCGCGAAGAGGGCGGTCTGCTGTGTCCTTCACAATACGCATAGCGAAATTCACAGCCTGCTTTGTGTCGTCAATTCCCGCTTTCTTCAAATCACGCACAACTCTTATTATTTCTTTTTCGTCTTCAGTTAGTTCTTCCTTTTTTGGTTCGTCTGCCATAAGTAAACAAATAATGCAAACTACTTAAATGTTTCGTGAGGGGTTTAGAAGAAGAGGTAGAAGCAGGAAGCTAGTGGTGCGGTTTTGTTCTAAGCAAGTGATTGCAAAAAGGACAGCGTGGGCGCTTGTCTTTTTCAGTGCTTACAGCGCGGTCTTTTCTGATCCAGAGCACCTCAAACGAGCAGTAGTAGTATTTTTTGTAGGGTTTTCCCCTTCCCACCATACATTTTCTCTTTTTTGAGGGAGTTTTTAAATTTCTGGGGGGTTAAGGGGGTGGAAGTCCCCCTCCGTAAGGATGGATAGCCCCCTTACAGAAACCTTTTTATACTAAAAAAGAGATAAATATACAGACCTCTGGCTGTAAGAGCTGAGGTCGTACCCTCGGGACTGGGGGAATTTACAAGCCTGTGGAGAGCAAACCCTCCGTAACCCACACGGGGATCGAGGTTGCTCTGAGAAGCAGGAAACCCTTACCGCGAGGTAGGGGTGCCCTGACCGTTAGGGCAGGGTAGTTCACATTTCAGAGCTTTTTTACCCACATCTCAATGAGGAGAAAGAGAAAGGCAAGAAGAAGCATTGTAAGCACACCAATCCACAGAGCGAGTGAAAGGATTTGAAAACCTTGAGCCATTGTGAGTGCGGTTACTGGTATCGTGGTTAAATCGTAAAGTTTTATCCAAAAATCGATAAGAAAAGCGACGCACAAAAAAACAAAACAAGAGGGATAAGTAAGAGGAGTTTATTCATTTTTCACCACTAGGAGCCGTCAGTGTAAGAACTTTAAAAGGTTGAGTGAACCACACTTCAACCGAAATGTTCCGAGCCTTTACTTTTTTCGCAAACTCTTCAAGCGCTTTTTTCTCTTTTGGGTGTATGTAATCCTTTTTAACTTGGATGAGGCGCACGCAGTTAGGAAAAACAGCTGTTAAGTCGAACAAACCGTGAGAGCCGTAGCTTCTCACAACCCACAGCGCTCCCTCCTCTAAAAGCTTTTTCTTCACACGGTATTCCCTTGCTCTTCCTTTTGTGTAATTACTCACTTAGACCACCTAAGGTGTGCTCCACCCTTCGGGTGTATTGCCACAAAAAGAGTGTCTCCGTTTGCCAAAACAACACACAACTCGGATTCTGTCAGTGAATTTTGCACAGCTAGGAGGTGGTATTCAGTTTC
>Ga0074076_100226_pt1 | contig 9758 bp, 10 predicted proteins | sample YNPg_D_FD_63713 | JGI IMG/M metagenome (GOLD analysis project Ga0074076, IMG submission 63713) | Hot spring microbial communities from Beowulf Spring, Yellowstone National Park, Wyoming, USA - YNP_Beowulf Spring_D v2 (version 2) | ecosystem: Environmental > Aquatic > Thermal springs > Hot (42-90C)...
AACTATAGGTTTGCCGTCATCGGTTACTGTAACAAACATACCCAGCATAAACAATTCAATATATTCCCAGCTAGCAAGCAATCTTTATTTCTATAAGTATCGTAACGCAAGTGCAATCATACCGTCTACAGTCAATATATCCTTCTCCCCGAATTCAGCATCTACTTCTTCATTTGCAATATACAGGGTTGTAAAAGTAATTAGAGTTGTAAGCTTGGCTGATAATGGAGCTATAAACATTCAGGACCACGTCACAATACAGAATAATGATACTTCTGCCCTCACCTCTATATCGCTTACAAATCCTTCCAACGCCCAATACCAGATATCTGGTGGTGTTGTAAGACCAAGATACATATCCCTTTCATCAGGTATCATTTCTGTCTCAAACTGTTACCAGCCTCCAACCTCAGCACCTAGCTGCCAGCCTATACCTGTAGAACCTCACGACCATGCAACCTTCACAATATAGTACACATTGCCATCCTCATCCATTTCAAGAGCTCAATCGGGAATAGAGGTTAACCTGAGTAAGAATACTCTCACCTATCCTTCTCTGTATGGAAATTACCAAGTAATAGTATCTTTGCCTAAAGGCTCGTCATATCAATTTCTTACCCAGAATAACTTCTCTAATGTCAGGTCCATTCCAGCGGTGATGATTCTGCTAAAGGTGCCTTTTGGCTATCAGCTTGACCCTGTGCTTGGAATTGCAGTTGCAGTGCTGATTATCTTCATTGCTGTATTCAGCATATATTCCATAAGAAACAGGTCTGGCCCCGATGCAGAAGTAGACTCCATAATAAAGCAGAAAAAAGAGGTGGTCTCATGGCTGCTGGAAGACATAAGGCAGAGAGGAGAGGGCTTTCCCCTTATGCCTTCTTCACAGAAGAGAGAAAGCAGTATGAGGAAGAAAGGAACAGGTTGAACGTCAAGATAAATTCCTTAAGAGAAACAGCGAGAAAGGATAAGAGTTACAGGCATTCGTAGAAAGACTGGTTTCAGAGGATTCAAAAATTGAGCAGGTATACAAAGAATCCAGGCAGCTTCTAGAGGAGAAGCTGTCTGGCAAGATAAATGAAGCCCAGTTCAGGGAAAGGATAAAGGTACTTCAGTTGAAGATACAGGAATGATTATTCAGCACTGCATATTTAAACGATTGATTCATACCATACAGCTATGCCTGCGAAAGAGAATATCGATGATGCTGATATAGCTATACTTAAGGAATATCTCAGGGATTCAAGGCAGAGTTTCCACAAAATTGCTGACAAGCTGGGGCTTGCAGTAGGGACTGTCAGGGCAAGGACTCAATGGCTTGAATCTAAGGGTATAATCAAAGGTTACACAGTTATTCTGGACCACGAAAAGCTCGGATACGTTTTAACAGCAGTTACTGAGGTTACCGTATCCAAGGGTAAGCTACTTGAGACTGAACAGCAGATAGCTCAGTGGAGTCAGGTATGCGCTGTCTACGACATAACAGGCTCCACAGATGTCATGGTTATAGCTAAATTCAAGAGCAGGGAAGAGTTAAGCAACTTTACAAAGAGAATTCTTGCATTGCCAAACGTAGAAAGAACAAACACCCATGTTGTACTGAACAGCCCAAAGGAGGACTTCCGCCTGGTCTGATATTTTGCTCAATAAAAATATTGAACAAGTGTTCAAGCTAAGGAGGAAAAACTTTATATTTACACATAATGCTTGGCTCTGACTATCAAAGTGGTGATGTAAATACCATATATATTGAACGATGGGAAGTTTATTCCATTCAGGATGACTGTTCAGGAAGTGCTGCAGCAGATTAAACAAAAGCATATTGAGTATATAGACTTACAGATGACCGATGTTCCAGGCAAGCTCAACCATGTCACTATCCCATCTTACCAGATAAACGAGGAAGATATGCAATATGGCTTTGTTAAAGTAGATGGCTCTAGTCTGAGAGGATTCACAGACATACAGGACTCTGATATGATAATCCGTCCTGACCCAAACACCTTTGCTATCATCCCGTGGTCAGAAGGAAACAGGGCAATGGCAAGAATGATAGGCGATATCTACCTTAATCTGGGGAGAGGGAGGTTTTCAAGGGACCCAAGGGCTGTTGCCCAGAATGCAGAAGCCTATCTCAGGCAGAATGGTTTTGAGTACTCATTATGGGGCCCTGAGGTAGAGTTCTTCGTCTTCGAATCCTCAATTTTGACGTTCTTGATCCATACAGGGGCCAGTCGTATGCTATAAGTTCAAAGGAGGCAGCATGGAGCAGAGAAGGTGCATATCCGATCAGATTCAAGGAGGGCTACTACCCTGCGTCACCTCAGGATACTTTGCTAGAATACAGAAATGAAGTTGCATCACTTCTCTTCGAGTCTTTTCATTTACCGGTTGAAGCACACCATCACGAGGTTGCGACTGCAGGGCAGGTCGAAATAAACATAAGAAGAGACACTCTAACTAACACGGCTGATGGTGTTTCAACCCTCAAATTTGTAGCAAGAAACGTTGCAGTAAAACATGGCAAGGTTGCGACGATGATGCCAAAACCGTTGGCCATGGATAACGGTTCAGGTATGCATATACATGTAAGCCTCTGGGAAGCGGAAGACCCAGCAGGTCAACAGGAGCTGCAGGAAAGAAACCTCTTCTACGACCCTTCTGACGATTATGCCGAACTGAGCCAGACTGCAAGATACTTCATTGGTGGTCTTATGGAGCACAGCAGGAGTCTATGCTCAATAGTTGCTCCTACAGTCAATTCATACAGAAGGCTGATTCCAGGTTTTGAAGCACCAACATACGTAGCATGGAGCAGAGGAAACAGAAGTGCAATAGTAAGAGTGCCTGTATACAAGAAAGGGTATCCTGAGAGCAAGAGAGTTGAGTTCAGAGCCCCAGACCCTAGTTGCAACCCATACCTGGCATTCTCAGCTGTGCTTATGGCAGGGCTTGATGGAATAAAGAAGAAGATAGATTGCGGAGAGCCTATAGATGAAAACATATACCACCTTTCCGAAGAAAGGAGAAGGGATCTGGGTGTAAAGGAACTGCCTGGCAGCCTGGTTGAAGCAATACAGGAGCTAAAAAGCGACAACAGCTTTCTCAAACCTGTCTTCACTGATGACTTATTAGATGTAATAGTGGAAAGGGCAATTTCTGAGTCTAGGCAGGTTCAGATGAGGCCTCATCCATACGAATTCTACCTTTACTCTGACAGCTGAATCAACTACGTTTACCCAGGAATCGCATTATCTTTAGCAAAATGAAGGGGTTTGGGGAAACAAAGAAACCCCACGCTCTTTAGAGGTGGGATGAATTTGTGTCCCCAATGCTTAAATATATCAAAGATGACATCGTTGATAGCTACGGTGGGGCACACCGAAAGCGAGAAGCCTCTCTTTCCTGTAAAAGGGACACCTGTTGCCAAGGCCCTGCAAAAGGGATGCTGGACTGGTGGACATGGGGGCCTCTGGAACCATGTAAGTCCATGAAGAATGGCAATGACTCCAAGCTTCCATGGATGAAGGAGGAACCCCAGCCCCTGATAACGGGGTAGCTTCCATGCAAAACGCCCAGAGGACTGCGCAAGCACCTCGGCAACCTGCAGAAAAAGTATGGAAGCCAACGGGTTCACCCGTTGGAGGATGTCACATTAGCTTTTTCCATAAATGGTTTGGATTTTCTTGCTCGCATAATGATAACTTGAATGCCTTGCAACAGAACGTTTTTAGAAAAGACTGCGCCAGTTAAGACTTATGAGTAAAGAACAGAAAGGAAGGTTCGTCTTATCCAAAATGTTTGACGAATGCTACAAAATGGTAGATACACTTCCAACTTTCAGAATATTTGTTGATGGTAAATGGAGAGAATCTGAAAGAGGGGAGACATTTCCCATCGACTCCCCGATAGACGATTCAGTAATAGCTTTTGCACAGAGCGGGTCTATGAAGGATGCAGAACAAGCAGTTCTGGCAGCGTATAAAGCCAGAAACAAAATAAGAGATATTCCAGCTATAGACAGAATAGATATACTTAACAGAGCCAGGCATATAATTGACGAGCACAGAGATGATTTCATAAACACCCTTGTCGAAGAAGCAGGTAAGACAGTTGGACAGGCCACAGGAGAGGTAAGGTCTGCTCTCCAGAGAATAAAACTGACTTTAGAGGAAGCTAGGATGATATTTGGTGAATATATCCCAGGAGACTGGTCTGAAGATACTATGGCAAAATTCGCTTTGGTGATAAGGGAGCCGCTAGGCGTCATAGCATGCATTACTCCTTTCAATTACCCCTTATTTTCAGCAGTGGCAAAGGTTGTTCCCGCTCTTGTCTCAGGTAACAGTGTTGTTATGAAACCAGCAAGCGATGACCCTATAGTTGCCATTTTGTTTGCAAGAGTGCTTCAGGAGGCTGGTATTCCTGACGGCACTGTGAACGTTGTAACTGGTTCGGGAAAGGAAGTTGGAAGTACAATAGTTTCCCACGAACTGGTCAGGATGATAACTCTAACAGGCAGCACAGAAACTGGCAAGCAGATAGTGAAGATTGCTGGAATGAAGAGGATGCACTTGGAACTTGGAGGCAAAGGAGCAGCCATAATAGCAGATGATGCTGACCTGAAGCTGGCTTCTGAAAAAGTGCTTGAAGGAAGCCTGAAATACTCTGGCCAGAGATGTGATGCTATAAGCAGGGTTCTTGTAGACTCGAAAGTATCAAATAACTTCATATCAACACTCCTGGAATTTTTCGACAAAAGCTGGAAGCTTGGAGACCCAAGGGATAACAATACCACAGTTGGTCCATTGATAAACAGGCAAGCTGCAGAAAGGGTTCAGATGCTGGTTGATGACGCTATTGCGAAAGGAGCGGAACTCCTAAGAGGCGGAAAGCACAGCAATTCTTACTTCGAACCTACAATACTGAATAATGTTCCATTAACAGCCAACATCGCTTGGGAAGAGACCTTTGGTCCTGTGGTGACGGTAATAAGGGTAAAGGATATAGATGAGGCAATAGAGATAGTCAATAAATCTAGGTATGGACTTGATTCATGCGTCTTCACAAACAACTTCTACACGGCATGGAAGGTGTCAAAGGCTCTCGAGGAAGGAAGTGTTACTGTCAACGATGCCCCAGCCCACGGAGTAGGTTATTTCCCGTTTGGAGGAAACAAAGATTCAGGAATGGGGGAGAGAAGGTATAGGTTACAGCATAGATGAAATGACACGTATAAAGACAATACAGTTCAACCTTGCACCAGCCGGACTGGGCAAAGAAGGAACGTTCCTAGAATGTGAGCATATTAATATAACATAAAAACAGAGCAGGATAAGCTAGCTATAGCGTCTAGAAGAAATTTCTTTACAAAATAAATAACAGAGGAAAAACATCTTAGCTGACAGTTAAGCACAGCCTGAGAAGCGGTCTCTGCGTCTTGAAGCAGCACGGTATAAAATGCTAGAGTGCTGGGGCTTGGTTATTGCACCAATCCTTTCGTCTTCAGCTCTTCTATCATTTTATTCATTTCATCCTTGCTTACCTTTTGAAAAGGAGCCCTAGCATAGCCATAATTAACATTCCTTTCCCTCAGAATCCTCATAGAGAGATTGATATGGGAAATCTGTCAGTTATCGACTTGACTTCATTAACCATTTCCTGCAGCTTCTTTGCTTCCGCTATATCCGTTGTAAAACTATGATATAATCTGACAAGCAAGTCAGGAAATGCATTCCCCAGCGCTGCTACCATACCTGATGCTCCAGCCACCAAAGCAGGTAAAATGTAGCCTTCTGTTCCGTTTACCACAGCGAAATCAGGGGGCATATTCTGTATGACCTCTATAAGATGCAGAAAATCTCTGCTAGAATCTTTCATCCCTGCAATTATTTTGCCATCAGCAAGCTGCTTAAGCAGGTTTATCCCTACGTTGCTGCCGACGTATCTGGGTATGTTATATACATAAAGAGGAATGCTGATTGACCTAGCAACTTTACTATAATGCATCTTTATCACTTCATCGCTGTGATGTAATAGTACGGGGGTACAGATGCTACACCGTCTGCCCCAATTTTTTCAGCATGTTTTGCAAGCTCCACTGAAGTATCAGTATCAGGCGCACCTACCTGGACTATAACAAACATCCTTTTGCTTGCATATTTAACGGTCTCCTCTGCAATTGTTTTCCTTTCTTCTGGTCTCATCAAAGGAAACAGCCCCGTGCTACCGCAGACAAAAATGCCATTTACTCCATATTTCGCCTGGTAATCAACAAAATCAGGTATCGCTTCTGGCATTATCTTGCCATTGGTATCGAAAGGCGTAAGCATTGCTGTTATAACGCCCTTAAGATTCAAACAACTCACCCTCCGCTCATGCTGTCAAGGAAAGACTTGATATCTTCTTCTGGTGGGATGTTTTCATTATCCCCTCTTCTTGTTACGACAAGAGACCCTGCAACAGTAGCAGCTTCTAGCGCCTTTTCTACGCTCCATCCTTTCAGGATTTTTGAAACAAACAAAGACGCAAAGGCATCACCAGCTCCTACAGGGTCCACGACTGGAACTTGATATTGTCCATGCTCATAGAACCCATCCTTGGTGTATGCTTTAGAGCCTTTTGGCCCCAGCTTTACAACAACTATCTGAATTCCATTTGCTATTAGTTGCTTTGCCAGCAGGTCTATTTCGCTGGAGCCATATAATATTTGCATATCGTCAGGGTCTATAGAAGTATATCTGCCTTGTCAACTGCAGGCTTAAGCAATTCCCTTGCTTCATCAGCATTCCAAAGCTTGGTCCTTATATTTGTGTCCAGGGAAACCATTGCTTCAGCCTTTTTTGCTGCTTCAAGCATTCTCAGCCATGCTTCTCTTGCAGTGTCGCTGAGAGCAGGAGTTATACCTGTAAGATGAACCAGCTTTGCTTCAGTTATGTAACTGTACTTGACATCTTCCGGGCAAAGCGTACTACCGGCTGAATTCTTCCTGTAGTAGAACATCACACTTTTACCAGGCACTGGATAACCTCTCTGTATGAAATATACACCAGTATACATCTCTTTAACAACTCTTATCTGACTTGTGTCGACTCCCTCTGCTGCAAGGTATTGCAAAATATTTAGACCGAATTCATCTTCTCCTACTCTACCAATCAGCCCAGACGAGAATCCTGACCTTCTAACTCCAACGCAGAAGTTTAATTCCGCACCAGCTATATGTTTTTCAAAATAATTGTTATATCTTAATGGACCTGTGCTAACAGCATTCAGCTGAATCAGCGGTTCGCCTATACTTACTATTTGTGGCAACTGCACCAGATGTATCCAAACCTGACTAAATAATATTGATTACCAATTCTTATTCCAGCATAAAGATTCTTTATAATCAGCATTTTCATTCTAAAACCATGAAAACATAATTTTAATATTGAATATGCACTATACAGATTAACCATTTTTTTGTTCCATAAGTCACTAAAAATATTTAGCATGTTCTTATTTGCATATTGTCTTTGGCAAATCTTGTGCGATGTTTGCTCAAATACAAAATTTTTAATATTTTCCTGAATGGTTGCTCAACAAATATTTCAGGTTTATAATTTTCATCTTTTCGCAGTATCTGTCTCTATCTGATTTTCATCAGGACTGTAAAAGATTGAAAGCTTGTAACCGAACTCTGTTTCAGCAGAGAAGCTGTCATCTACTCTTTCAAAAGCTGTTATTCCGAGCACTTGGTCTGTGTAAAGAGGATAAAGACTATCCCTAATGTATACTTGGAACCCTTCAACATCACCAACATGAACAAAACTATCTTCAGGCTTGTCAAGCCTGACAAAGACCCCGCTGAACGAGCAGCACCCATCTTCAACTATTGTAACATAAGGCTCACCCTTCTTTTGTCTTATTGTTTTTAGCACTTTCAGTGCAGTATCGTCAAACCAGACCTTCACAAAATAATATGCAAATAAGAACAACTTATCTTTTGCTGCAAAATAATCAACCAAGCTTATTTACCATAGAACTCTCAGCCTGCAACATGATAACTATAGTTGGTACGGGAAGGGTTGGAGGGTCTATAGCATTCCAGCTTGCCCTAAAAGGGCTTGACGACCTTACGTTGCTGGATATAGTTCCAGGCCTCCCCCAAGGCGAGGCACTGGACTTGAGCCACATGTGCGCAACACTAGGAATAGATATTGACATAAGGGGGTCTAATGACTATAGGGATATGTCAGGTTCTCAAGTTGTTGTTGTTCCAGCCGGGTTCACGAGGAAGGCAGACATGACAAGGCTTGACCTGCTTAAGAAAAATGCAGAGGTGATAAGGTCTGTTGCAAAGAATATTGTTGAATATGCACCTAATTCCAAGGTTATCCTTACAACAAACCCGCTCGATCTGATGACATATCTGATGTACAAGACTACTGGTTTCCCAAGGAACAGGGTCATGGGTTTCAGCGGTCCTCTTGATACTGGAAGGTTCAGATACTTGGTCGCAAAAGAACTGGGAGTTTCTGTCTCGAGCGTGCAGACTATGGTTATAGGGGAGCATGGTGATTCCATGGTTCTCTTGCCCAGGCTTACAACAGTGGGAGGAAAGCCTGTCTCAGAGCTCTTGCCTGCTGAAAAGATAGCTAAATTGATGGAGGAATCGAAGAAGAGCGGAGCTGAGATAATAAAGCTCAGAGGCTGGTCTTCTAACTATGCGCCTGGTGCAGGTGTTTCACAGATGGTAGAAGCTGTAGTCAAAGACACCAGAGCTATTATACCAACATCAGTGTATCTTGAAGGAGAATACGGAATTAAGGATATAGCTATCGTCGTTCCTGCAGCACTCGGCTCCAACGGAGTTGAAAAGATAATAGAACTTAACCTGACACCAGAAGAAAGGGCGGCATTCGAAAAGAGCGTAGAAGTGCTCAGGCAGGCTGTTGCTCAGATACCTCAATAAAAAGGAGCTAGTCTAGTCTCTTTTCGCGTAGATATTGACTATAGGTCTGAATCCAAGCTTTGTATAGAAGCTCGTCGATATTTTGTTGGCGCTAGGAAATTCCACAGTTAAAATATCTATCTTACCCTTCAAGGAATCCCAGACATAGTTCACCATCTTTTCCCCAAATCCTTTCCTTCTGAATTCAGGCAGCAGATAAAGGTCAACTATTCTGCCTTCTCTCTTGGGTGTATAGAATACCCTTGTCCTGAAATCCACTTTTACCATACCCACAACCCTCTTTCCAGCTTCAGCAACTGCCACAAACGATTCCTGTGAATTGATAGCATTTTTTACATACTGTTCTCCAGCCTTTCTGGCATCCTCGCTGACAGAGAAAAGTGGGTCAAATTCTTCGTTCAGTTTCTTGAGTCTTATTACAGCTCAAGTAGCTGCTCAGCATCCTGCTCCTTGGCTTTTCTCATAGTCAATTCCATCTGGGACATTTTAATCACTCCGGAGGTGGGGGAATGAGACCCTCCTTCATAAGCAGTTTCACTCTTTTTCTTGCCTTTTCTATCTTTGCATAAGCAATCTCTCTTAGCTCTTTATTAGAAAACTTAAGTCTCGCAAGTCCCTGCTTTATCGCTGTTTCTCCTACTGAGGCCGCCTCTTCGGTAAAGACTTCCCACTCTTCCATAGTTGGCAATATACGCTCCTCCGATATTCCTCCGTTCTTTTCAGCATATGAAGCTAGAGAAGTTGCTGCAGCTATGCACATTTCATCAGTTATACCCCTGCTTCTTACGTCCAGACTCCCCCTGAA
>Ga0074076_100227_pt1 | contig 9736 bp, 9 predicted proteins | sample YNPg_D_FD_63713 | JGI IMG/M metagenome (GOLD analysis project Ga0074076, IMG submission 63713) | Hot spring microbial communities from Beowulf Spring, Yellowstone National Park, Wyoming, USA - YNP_Beowulf Spring_D v2 (version 2) | ecosystem: Environmental > Aquatic > Thermal springs > Hot (42-90C) ...
GGGGGTTTGATGGGCCTAAGCCTTATACTTGATCCTCGCAGCGTAGAGGTAGCCGTCTCTACCCCTATACTTGACCACTATGTATTTGCCTCTTGTGGACACCTCGGGGAAGAGGTAGCCTAACTCTTCGAGTTGCTGTGCTGCCTCCCTCCTCTTACCTGCCCTGACGAGTCTCCTGACTAGGTCCCTGTGCTCTTTGGGGAGTGGAGGTGAGGGCTTTGGTTTTATCTTTGGCACATATTCCTCCTTATCCCTGTCTTCTTCGCTATAGTTCTGTGTCTTAGCGTTTTCAGGATCGCTAGGAGCCTCTACTGGTACTGGTGGGGTAGCTATCATTGTTTGCAGGGAGCCGAGTAACACACTTGTCTCATATTCGTTTCTCGACGGTTCACTACTTGTTGCTTCACCATCAGTGGAGTGTTCGGATGGTGCGGCCACGCTCTTTTCAGCCTCCATTTGGGTGTGTTCCATAATTGAGCCAAGGGTTACCCCACCGCCCGCAGCGTCAGCCACACTTTGCGGGTTAACCTTTGTTTGGAGGAGAGAACAGCTCCCTTATTTTCCTAGAGATTTTGGCGAACCATGCCGATATTCTTCTGAATAATCGGCCCATCAGGCTTGTCTGTCCCTGTGTTTGTTCGCCCACTGTTGACATATCCTTGTTTTAATATATCCTAGTGGAGGTTAAGGAGTGCACCGAAACTGTTTTACTTCACTAACACAGGAAGAGTGTTTGAGGATAACTTAGCCCCTTCATATAGGGGGTTGGCCGAAACTAAAAAAAGAGGGGTTTTCTCTTCACTCGAATTCCTTACCCAGCTGAGGGAACTTGGTAAGGGGTAGTTTTAGCTCGCTTTGAAGCTTCCTGATTCTCCTAGCATACTCAACCATTTTGTCCTTTTCACCCTTAGCTTTGGCTATTTTGTATCCCTTCCAAGCCGCCTTCAGCGCGTTCCACGTCTGCCCGACAGTGTACTTCTCAGATGACACCTCTATCACCTCATACTTCATCTACATGAAGGGTTATTTATTCTTTTTGCTCATGAAGTGATAGTGTCCGGATAAGCGTTCTCCTCGCTCGGCTACCACGCCCACCAACCACCTAATCCGGACACCATTCATGAAGTGTTGTATCCGGATAACACTTTTTCACGCTTTGGAGATCACACTCACAACCAACTAATTCGAGCACAACCCACGAAGTGCTAGTATTCGGGCGAGTTACCTCGCCCTCACTCAGGGGCTAAGCTTCCTGAATCACCACCCCACCATGCCTAACCCACATTAACCCTAAGGATGGAGGGGGAGGTAGTGGGAGGAGCTCAGCTTCGGGCATATCGAAAGGGTGGCAACCATGATCTTTTTAAAAGAATCAGGGAAGCGTTAAGGTCACGATCCAAAGTGAGGCCACAGGTGGGGCAGTGGAGCACGCGGTCTTTCAGCGTCAAACTCTGATTGATTTTCCCACACTGAGAACACTCACTGGAGGCGTTGTGCGCTGAGACGGGTAAAACAGGTTTCCCACTCTTCTGAAACCTTCACTCCAAGATTTTTCTTAGATCTGAGAACGAGGAGCCGTAAAGCCTCACCCTTCTCTTCTTTGTTATAACTTTACGGATCAAACTCCGAACATCCAAATCCTCGAAGATTAACACGTCGTGCTCCCCCCGCGAGTTTCCTTTTGGCTTTAAGCTGGTTCCTCGAGAGAAACCTCTTCCTATAGAGCTCATTGTAGCGTTCTAAGCCTTATCAAGCGAGCGCTCAAGTGGCTTTGCGTATTCGAGGAACCGACCGTCGGAAAGCGTTGCAAGCCTTGCTATTCCCAAATCCACGCTTACCGCTTTTCTGAGTTCCTGTGTGGGGTTGCTCCGTTTTTCTCTCGGGTTCTCCTACCAAGAAGATCAGAGATTCGACTTGAGGGATAAAGCTACACACAAACCTAATACACGGCTCAAATGAAACTCGCTATGGAGAATTAAAGTATAGAAGCCGTTTTTACACAGGTGTAGCCGGCCTTCTTCTCAGTGTTTTCACCCTTTCCAGCTCGCCTTACATAGGGACACGAGGTCTCAGTAACCCTCAAAGGGATCGAGCCTGCGTGGTGGCTGAAGCAAGAAGCTCCCTCCTTTAGGAGGTGGTAGTTCACAAAAGTAATATGCGTTGAACATTGTCGGAGGAGGGTGGTATTAATTTTCGGCATCGGGGGAGCCTGTGAACACTACAACGCGCCCCTATAGGCTGAGAAGAGGGAAATACTTGATAAGGATGTTATAGCTAGTAGGAATAGGCCATGTCGGTTTGGTTTAAGCTTAGGGATGCTTCTACGTGTGTTGGCTCACTTGAACACTATTATGGAATGTCGATAAAATTAATTAGATATTTATTGTTTATATGCTTACATTTATATATTTCATGCTCAGTATGTTAATGTTATTTTTGGAAGAAGTTCAATAGGGTGTATTGAATGCCTTCATTTAAAAGAAGCATAGCCTACATATACTCACTGTCGGGCTCAGATATCTTCAGAGGTATACTTTTTCCGATATACGCAAGTAGGCTCGGCTTCAGTGACCTACAGATCGGCGTCATACTGACGCTATTCACCATTGTGACACTGGTAGCATACTATCCAGCGTCTCTTATAACGGAGAAATTCGGCGCGAAGCTTTCACTATACATATCCCAGATAAGCTACTTCATATCGCTGGGTATAATTTTCTATACTACGAGTCTCTTCGGGTTATTCTTGGCTTATGCTTCGCTGGGCGTAGCACAGGCCTTCTTGGTTCAGCGTAACACGATAATAATTGCGAACGCCAAAGGTAAGGAAGAGCTGAACACACTCTATTCCTCGGTGAATGGCTCATCGCTTCTGGGTAGGCTTTTAGGCTCGTTGGGTGTAGCCCTACTGTATTTTGACCCAGTCATTACCTATTTTAGGTTGAGCTTCCTACTACTTGGTGTACTATGGCTTACCCCTATACCCCTAATACATGGTTTGAATGACACTAAGAAGGCTCAGAAGCTAACGTTGTCACCCCAACGGAACGTGCTGGTGTACAGTGTGGTTGCACTGTTCACTGGATTCGGCGAGAACATCATAGTGACCCTACTACAACTCTACTATAACAACCTAGGCGTGAATCTACTGGGTATAAGTCTAATATATGTTAGTACATCCGCTGTAGGTTATGCTGGAACCTACCTAGCTGGGAGAATGAGTAGTAGGGTGGTCTTTGGCTACCTAGCCTCCACACTCGTGTACGCGCTCACAGCTCCACTGATAGGGTTGCCGCTCATCTACAGTGTAATAGCCGTTACGGTTTACAGCTTTGTTCGGTTCACACGTAACGTGTTTGGCTCGGTGATGCGGGGTGAGATATTGAAGTCTATGAATCAGGTTGAAAAGGGTTATGGCACATCCGCTATCACGTCCACGCTGGGCGACTCCGCGGGAACATTTCTCCAAGGCTACTTATTCAACGCGGGAGAATATGACTTCCCATTTATAATAGGCGCAGCCACAATGGTAGGTGGAAGCCTACTTCACTACTATTTCTATAGAAAATATGTCGGGGTAAGCGAAAAGGTAACGCCCTAATCGATGTTCGAATCCTGTGAAAAACCTTCATCCAACATGGGTGATGAAATCTAATATTGTGTTAAGATATTTCTCTCTTTCCTCCCACATAGCCGTGTGCGAGGAGTTATCGAACACCTTGAGGGTTGAGTTGGGTATGCCTCTGTGTATCACCTCTGCGACTGTGGGGGTGACCTCATCATATCTACCAACAGTTATGAGTGTGGGCACTTTGATTTCCCCAAGCCTGCTTGTTTGATCCCAATCGCGGATTGTTCCAGTAATCGTGAACTCGTTCGGACCGTTCATTATGCTGTAAACCCTCCTCTTCTGCAGGTATTCCATAGTCTTGGCGACATCAAGGGGCATTTCTGGTAATCGAAGGAGATGCTTCCTGTAGAACTCGTCAACAGCCTTAAGATATTCTGGGTGGGTGAATTCCCCCGTCGCTTCGTACTTCTCGATTACACGCCTCGTCCGCTCTGGCATCTCATTAATAAGCCGTCTCATCTCCTTGACCGTGAGGGGGACGCTTGAGAGTCCGCTCGACACTATTAGACCCCTCAGGTTTCGCTGATACTTTAGAGCGTACGCGATCGCGAGTAGGCCTCCGTAGGAGTGGCCGAGTAGGAAAATCTTCTCATCCCTGTAGAGAGCCCTCCTGACACCCTCGACTTCTTCAACCGCATACTCCACAGTATAACACGAATCGTTGGGTGGGTCCGAAGACCTGCCGCATCCGAACTGGTCATAGAGTAAAACCTCCACCCCAACACGTTCAGAAAGCTGTAGTAAGGGTGAAAGATAATCGCACGAGCCACCAGGTCCACCATGGAGACCTATTAGCTTCATGGGGGCGCCCTCTCCCGCAACCCTATAGTAGAGTTTCACGCCATTCACGTCGACGAACCCTTCCCTGAAGTGAGTCATTATTTAGAAACCGCGGGCCATCATAAAGGGTTTATTAGTGTTGAAAGTAGTGTGTGTATGGGTCAGATTACTTCCGTAGGGGATATAAGGGTGGGTAACGCCCACAGTGAGGACGCCCGTACCGGTGTGAGTGTTATACTCTTCGATGCGGATTTCCCAGTGGCCTATGAGGCTAGAGGTGGGTGGCCGGGAACCTATGATACGGACTCCATAGGGGTAGCCAAAACCTTCGTACGCAAACACGCCATCTTCCTCACTGGCGGTGACGTGTTCGGCTTTGACTGCGCCTCTGGTATAAGAAGCTTTCTGGTTGAAAGGGGTATAGCCGCGAAGCAGGGTGCGGGGAAACTTCCAGGCATCGTTGGTGCTAACATCTACGATTTAGAGTACGCCGATATCTCGAAGGCTGATTATGCGAAGCTTGGATACGACGCCTGCCGCAATGCTGGTAGTGGGAGCTTTGAGGAGGGAAGCGTGGGGGCTGGTAGGGGTGCCACTGTGGGTAAGTTCAGGGGGATGAGTCACGCATCAAAGGGTGGCCTAGGCTCATCGAGCCTCGAGCTCCCATACGGTATACGCGTGGGTGCGCTCATGATCACTAACTCTGTGGGAAACATAGTTGACTATAAGAATGGGGATATCGTAGCTGGCTCCAGGCTCAACGCAGGGGGGTATGCCCTCTTCGAGGAGTCTGTGGGAGAATACTTAGGGCGTGGCTTGCGCTCAACCACGATCGGTGTAGTGGCCACCAACGCCCGTCTAACACATGAAGAGCTCATCAAGGTGGCGCAGCTTGCTCACGATGGGTTAGCGATGAGTGTTAGGCCAGCCCACCTCACGACAGACGGCGACACGATATTTGCGGTATCAACCGAGAAGGTAGCCCCACCAGTGGAGGCTAGATTCATAGTTGACGTCGTGGGTTACGCCGCAGCCATATGCGTAGCTGAAGCAGTACTAAGAAGCGTTAAAGCAAACAGTCAGCTAACACTGCACTAAGCCACCCAATCTTTCCGTCAGACACGTGAGCCGATTCAGTGAACCCTGACATCCCCGATCTAATGCTCCCGGTTGAACGGCAACACACCACGCACCATTTTTTGCCCAACACTGGGTGGTCTCCAAATAACCCAGATGCTTTAATTCTGAACGCTTAACATAGCATACCTGTGTATATTGTGGTTCTGCGAGTATATCGATATAGGTGGGTTATTCACCATGATCGGTGTGGGTTGGGGGTATTATTGCTGATGGTTATGAGTTGGTGTGCCCTTCTAATGCTGTGTTGAATAAATATTGCTGATTACGCTATTCGTGTAAATCGTTTCGGCTGAACAATTAGCTCTAATGCATACTATTAATATAATCATGTTATATATTCAACACAGCACCTTTGATGGTGTCCGGATAAGGCTTAAACGTGGTGGGCGCCACGGTTCGGATTTGGTGACTACCCGTGGAGCCCACCACGGATATCTTTGCATTCTTTAGGAATTTAAATGTTTTCGTGAGGGACAAGAAGAGGTTCGAACTCAAGGTGATGGCTGTGCTCCTAAACGCCTTTGGGTTAAGCCTTAGGAAGACCTCAAGCTTCTTTGGTCTACTCTCAGAGCCAGTCTCGAAGTCGAGTGTTGAGGGGTGGATGAGAAAGGTTGAGGAGAAGCTGAGCTTCAACCCCAAGCCACGTGAGTATTCATCGCTGTTGACGAGTCTGTGGTGAAGTGTAGGGGGCCAACCACTGTAGGTGTGGGTTGCGGTGGACGCGTACACGAGGCAACCCATTTGGTTCGGTGTTTCACTCACGAGGACAACAGAGAACGCGCTCAGGTTTCTACGTAGACTGAGGGGGAGGTGCCTGTGTGGGTGACCCTGTGATCTACACGGATAGGGGTCCGTGGTACCTTGACTCGGTGATTCACGAGAGCTGGTTTTAGAAACCACGTTCACCAAACTTTTGGGTTGCGTAGCTCTGTTGGTGGAGCGCTTCTTCGGGTACCTCAAGGATAGGACAAGGGTTTTCTACAACAACATAAACCAGAAGAAAGCACTCTTCACACCACTCGTAGACTTCCTGGAGCTATTCGTGCACTGGTACACCACTTGGAGGTGACACGCGTGGATGAAGTCTTATCCGGACACCATCGCACCTTTCTAACAAAGGCTTATATTTTTAGTGCCGGTATGGGTGTAGGTTGAGGTATCGATCTACTGTTATGGGTAGCAGGGGGATGGTTTCGAGCTCTCATCCACTGGCCTCACTTGCGGGTTTGAAGATTCTTGAAGCTGGTGGGAGTGTGGTGGATGCGGCCATCGCGACCAGCGCCGCCCTCACGGTTGTTCAGAACAACATGTGTGGTTTGGGGGGCGACCTATTCGCCCTCTTAAGGGTGGGTGGCACCCTTGGGCTTGAATGGTAGTGGGAGGGCTGGTGAACGCGCAACCATAGACCTCTACGAGAAGTTGGGTTATAACTCGATCCCAACACACGGCCCAATGTCGGCGATAACGGTGCCTGGCATGGTTCACGCGTGGGGGGAAATGCATAAACCTTATGGAAAGCTGGAGTTCAAATCCCTCCTCAGTGAGGCCATATACCACGCTGAGAGGGGTTTCCCCGTCCCATATGGGTACGCCCACTCCGTGGCGTCGGCGAGCACAACTCTTGGGAGGTATCATAACTGGGCGGAAATATTTTTACCTGGAGGTGAACCCCCGAGGCCTGGTAGCATACTCAGGCAGAAGGATCTGGCGAACACGCTGAAGACGATTGCCGAAGAGGGTTGCGAGACATATTATGGGGGAAACCTGCTTGACACGATTATCCGGGGGATAGAGGCTGAGGGAGGCATACTAACCGAAGAGGACTTCAGGAGGCACAGGTCCACTTGGGATGAGCCCCTATCCACGGATTATAGGGGGGTCAAGGTGTATGAGACTGCCCCCAACAGTCAGGCGGCAACTGTTCTACTCTGGCTCAACATGCTTGAACACTTCGACCTCTCAGCGTATAGGCCCGAGTCAGCCGAGTTGTTGTCGCTATTGTTTAGAACCTGCACCTTGGCGTATAAGGAGAGGGCTAAGTGGATAGCGGACCCGGAATACCTTAAACTACCCCCCCACTTTCTATCCAAGGAGTACGCGAAGAAGCTTCTAAGTGAAGCAAGCTTCAGTCTAGGTGAAGCAGTTACAACACGTGGTGGAAGTGATGGGGACACAACATATTTCGCGGTGATGAATAGTGAAGGCGATTGCGCGTCAGTAATCCAGAGCAACTATATGGGCTTCGGCTCTGGCTTGGTGCCTAAGGGAACAGGTTTTGTACTGCATGATAGAGGGTGCTATTTCACCCTTAGAAGAGACCACCACAACTCTCTTAAACCCTACAAACGCACCTTTCATACGCTGTGCGCAGCAATCGGGTTGGTCGACGGCGAAACACGCTTCTGCTTGGGCTCCATGGGTGGGGATGTGCAGCCACAGGTACACGTGCAGCTAATCACGAGGCTCGTGGACTACGGTATGGATATACAGGAAGCCATAGACGCACCCCGCTGGGCCGCGACTGGAACAATATACGACCAAAAACAGGAATTCTATATAGAGGAGGACTATGCACACCTTCTACCTGCGCTTGCATCGGGAGGCTACAGACCAAAGACAACAGCGAGGTTCTCATCACTCATGGGTCACGCTCAGGGTATAGTCAGGCTCCCGAATGGAGCGCTCATGGGTGGAGCGGATCCACGCGGCGACGGCGCCGCCATAGGCTATTAGTACAGCTCTTTCTTCCTCCTACAGGGTTAGGAGCACGTTAGGGTCTTGGGCCGAATACCGTTTTCATGGATCTGTCCGCCCAAGCCGCCACTAGTAGCCCTAATGCGCCCATACCTATGTCGAATCCCATTCCCATTGGTTGAATATATCCTTCTAGGAGGATCTGGTTGACAGCAGAGCTAAACATGTTCATGGTGAAGGGTAACAGTAGGCTTGGTATGAATTCTAGACCGGACGTGTAGCTTACTGCTGAAGCTATAGAAATGTACCCCCACATAAACAGTATGATTGATACCAAAGCTCCAACGAGCGGTAACCCGCCAGCTATGAAGGATAGATAGGTTATAGCGAGGCCGATTGAGAAGAATGATAATAGTTCAGGTTCTACTAGTTGCATGAGCTTTTGGGTTATGGGTGGCTCCTCGCTACCAGAGCCACCCTGAGAACCCACACCTCTATCAGTTAGTAGCCATTTTAGAACCCTGATCACGGTATAGGCGACTGCAAACGTGATTAGGGCGCCGGGGATGCTGAAGCCGTATACCCCGATGATGGGTGAATAGATGGGTGATACGTGTGGTGCGATGAGTAATACGAATTCTAGGGATGCTATTGCGGCTGCTATTTGAATCGATGTTGTGTTAAGCTTCTTGAAGAGTTGGGTTAAACTGAGGTAGGATACAACCCTTACGAGTGTGGGGTAAAACTCTAGAAGCAAATCATTCACTGCTTCAACCTCCGGGGTCCCATCTTGGGTCTGACGGCTGCCCGAAGATAATAGTGAAACAAGCCTTACTCCTCCATCAGTCAACCTGTACATCCTCCTATCATCCTGGGTCACAAATCCCTCAAGGCTTCTAAGATGGTGGTAGATCACACCGGTGGACAGCCCAGTGCCCCTCTTAATATCCATGAACCGACTAGGCCCTTTTTCCGCGAGGTATGCAAGTATCGCTCTCCTTGCGGGGCTACGTAGAACCCTGAGGTATGCCTTCCTATCCTCCATAAACGAAAAAAATCGTGTTATGATATAAACGTTCTCGAAGTCTTAAGCGGGGTTCGCTCTACCTAGCTTACCAACACCACCCGACTGCGCACTCAACGATATATATCCGTAGAGGAGATCCTGTCCGGATAAGCCTTAAGTGGTGGGCACCACGGAGCTGAATTGGTGAACCACCGTGGAGCCCACAACGGATATCTTTACACTCTTCAGGGATTTAAATGTTTTTAAGAGGAACAAGAAGAGGTTCTCGCGAGCTCAAGGTTATCGCCGTGCTACTCTACGCGTTTGGGTTGAGCCTCAGAAAAACCTCTGGATTCTTCTGGCTTCTCTCCGAGCCTCTTTCCAAGTCGAGCGTTCAGGATTGGATGAAGAAGGTTGAGGCGAAACTCAGCTTCGAGCCAGTGCAAAGCTGGCAGCGAGCGATCGCGGTGGATGAAAGCGTGGTA
>Ga0074076_100231_pt1 | contig 9693 bp, 13 predicted proteins | sample YNPg_D_FD_63713 | JGI IMG/M metagenome (GOLD analysis project Ga0074076, IMG submission 63713) | Hot spring microbial communities from Beowulf Spring, Yellowstone National Park, Wyoming, USA - YNP_Beowulf Spring_D v2 (version 2) | ecosystem: Environmental > Aquatic > Thermal springs > Hot (42-90C)...
TAGTATCACCGAAGTAGTTTTTATTGATGATCCCCCTAACTGATGACGGGCACTGCTCACGAGGTTTGGGGAGTGATAAAGGTGTGGATGGGAGGGTATTGAAGTTTCCCTCGACCAGCCCCAATGAGTTAAGGGTGACCGTGTATGATCCCTTAAGAGGGGTGCCCGTGGTGGAATTAGAAGTAATTAAAGAAGGTAAGTTACGCCACGGGTAAACACTCGCCCATCTACTCCTAGGTTTTAGCGTTTTATCTTAATGGGAATTTGAGATTGTTAGTCCACATAAGAGCTGTAGTTCACAATAGTTTGATGATATATACACCTTACGGTTTAAGGAACTGTAGACAACGACTTTCCCTAGCCTTCTTGTCGCAGCCTGGTCTGACTTACTTTGTCTTTACTCTTCACCATGGAAGTGAAATACTCGTCTGCCTTAGGAGCCAGCTTAGAGTACAAGCTCACAAAGAGCTCGTGGGCTCTGTACCCTATCCAATCCTCAGGCAAGAGCTCTTGAGGCAACATGGGGTCTATGTTCAAGAACTTCCTGTACTCATGAACGAGCATCAACTTTGTGATGAACGCCCTCTCGTAGTCTAGGTTAGGATCCACGGTACTCCACTTGGATAGGAACTCCCTGTACGCTTGATCTATCTGAGATAAGTTCCAACACCTCCTCACGATCTGTTGAGGATCCCCCCACGAGGTTGCAACGAAGAAGAATAGATGGTCCCTTTCCTTTAGAAGGGAACCGTATCTTGAGATCACTTCCTTCAGGGTATCGTCTACTGGGTTAGGAGAAATCCATGTGGATTGTGCCAGGGAACCGAAACCTAACCATGTCAACTCTCGCCTCAAACTATCCCTTAGCTCTCTCCTCTCCTCGCTAAGGTTGTATACCAGAATTCTCCATTTTCCATCCCAGTGATGTTTGTACTCTCCATATACCCTGCCAACACCTTCCATTGTCCTCTTTAAGCCTTCTGGAGAGAGCTCAATACGTCCATCAATTTCCTTAATTATGCCCTTCTTTTTCATCCTATATAGAGCGGCCCTGATCGCTGGTTCGGTAAAACCAAACACCGTCATCATCTTGACAAGAGACTGGAACGTGAGATTTACCCTGTTCTTCAACACGTAATCCCCATAGATTGTGAAAACGAGAGACTGTGGCTTCACGATGGAAGATATAACGAGGTGATATAAAATTCCTACGTATTTTCAATTAATTTATTTACAGTATGATGTTCTGATAATAGACGAGGGTATCGAGAGGAACGATCTCTTCTGGGGCCTAATCCTTTTTCACGATAATGGAAATGTTTTATATTTGTTTATTCTCGATCTTTACCGATAAAACGTGATCTCCCACGTCATGCTGGCTCTATCCAAAAGGATGAAAGTGATCGCGAAGATGTGAGCTCCGTGGCGTTCGGGCTCGAAGGAGTCCCATGACCCACCTACCGTAATTTGTGGGTTATTAAGGGCCAAGTCCCTACACTCGATCATGATTGAACATAAAATAGCCATTGAAATTAGGGACAAACTGCCGAATCCTCCTCCCGTGTTGATATGCAATACTTTTTATGGCGAGTAAATTGTAGAGAGGTTACTCAGACCAGTCGAACATCCCTGTTAATCTGTAACGTGACCTGTCGTTGCTTTCAGGGAAAATTGACGAGTTCACCTTACTCCTGACCCTTTAGGTCAGTTCGTCGGTACGAGAGCCACAATCGAACCCTAAGGTAAACATCTGCAAGGTAGATAAGAACAGTTTAGGGGTTTGGGCTTCATAGGATTTCATAATATTTAATATCAATCCTCAGCCCTTGGGCTTCACCAGAGTCACGGGGCATTGCCCCACTCACACCCCTCCGCCCCCTTAGCGGGATAACCCCAACCCACCTACTCCCACTGGGAGTAAGAAAGAGGTGGGGAAACCCGCACATCTTGAGGTAGATGTTGAGGGACGCGTTCAGTTGCCTATCTAGAGTGAACCCACACCTCTCACACTTGAAAGTCCTGCCTTTCGGGAAACCCGTTCACATCTGGGGCAGGACTTAGAAGTTAAATGCGGGTTCACCTCCTTAACGAAAGAACCGTAAAGTGCCTTGTACTTAAGCACACGGTGAATTGTCCTCCACACAGTCCTTGAAATCTTCTTAGACAACTTGTCGTTAGCGTCTTGGTACATCGATTGTTTATTCAACTTTTCAACAACAAACGTTGTCACAGGATATACATTTCCAGCAACTTATTCACGAACTTGTGAACGTAAGTCTCTAACTCTATTCCTCTTTCACGGTGGGAGTACTTTCTCATTAACTCCTTCCCCTTCCTACCGTGCTTAGAGGCAAAGGACTGTATTTCACTCCTCTTCAACTCTATGCCGAACTTAAGACTGTACAACTCCTTCAAGGAAAATGTAACAAACTTCTCTCCATCATGAGCGTCCAGTGTGTAAAGGTTACTATCAGAGGATACACAGGAAGGGTCAAAACTCCACAGGCATCCCAACCATGTTACCCCACTCAGACCAGGACCCGTCGTAAAGTCTCACCCTCTTGAAGCCCAGGACATATTTGAGATAGTACCACACCAAGGAGGCCCTAGCTCCAGTCCTACAGTAAACTACTGTCTCCTCATTCCTTATTCCCTTCTCTTTAAGGTGAGATAGAATTTCCTCGGGGGGACGCAACTCTTCAGTGTCGTCATTGAGAAAAGATTCCAGGGTACGTTAATAGCTCCCGGGATGTGACCTCTCGTCTGGGCTTCCTCGTGGGGGTGCTCAGGCGGTGTGCTACAATTTCCCCCTGAATTCTTCTCGATACCTAGCGTCGATAAGTTGAGGAAGGTCTCCGGTCCTCCAATCGGGTGAGTATTTCCCTACACCGTTATCCTGTTGCTCCAAGTCTGGGGGAGTCTGGATCGTACCTGGACTCAGGTAATCTGAAGCTCTCAGTCTCCATGGGAAGACCCTTGACCTCCCACGCTACCTTCCCTCCATCTAAACGTAAACCTCCTTGTGACCGTAGCTAAGGAGGAGCCATAGGGCATAGTACGCGTATCTGTTACCGAAGTCGCTGTAGAGAACTAACCTGTCCTCCCTTGATATGCCCACCTTTCCTAAATTCCTTCCCAGGGTTTCCCTATCGGCAAAATCCCTCACTACTGGATGTCTGAAATTCCACCAATGAAGGAGGACTGCTCTCGGTAGGTGCCATTCCTTATATGAGGAGGGATCATATGCGCTCTCACGATGGTGTAATCCCTTAGGTTTTCCAAGAGGGTCTCTGCAGATATAAGGTGAGGGGCTTTCATTGAGTTAACGCCGAAGATAAAAAATTAAAGTTTACTGCTTTCTATCATTTTTTAACTTATTCTTAATTCAAACGAAATCGCAAAGAAGACCTATAAGGACCGTAGGAGGTCCTTTCCGTGAATATCGACTCAGCATGATATTATCTCATACCAGTTTCTTGTCAATATCACCATCGAATCTCTATTTTAGGCAAGTTGGACAACATCTCGAGGAACTACTCCTAAAACTTAAATTAGTCTCATGAACACATCTTTCCATGACTTCCTTGAGGGATCTTCGATCTCTTCCATACCTGGAGAAGTGGCTCATAATGGGTGTTATCCTAGGGATTGTGGCAGGTCTTTCCTCCCTAACTTTCTATTTCGCTATAAGAGGTGTAGAATACTTCCTCCTCGAAAGCGTGATAGGGCTTACGGTTCCTAGGCCCCTCGGAGAGGGAGGGTCCCTGATCTTTCAGTTTCATGCCACTAGGTATTATCTGATTCCTTTTGTGGTAGCCGCAGGAGGTGCTATATCTGGACTCCTAGTGTATTCATTAGCGCCTGAGGCTGAGGGTCATGGCACTCACGCTGCTATCTCCGCATACCATTACAGAGAGGGTAAAGTCAGATGGAGGGTAATCCCCATCAAACTGATCTCCTCGGCCTTCACAATAGGTTCAGGAGGGAGTGCGGGTAGGGAAGGTCCCACTGCACAACTGTCTGCAGGTATAGGGTCTATGATAGCAGATCTCATGGGTCTCACCCCTGAAGATCGGCGAAGAGCAGTAGCCGTTGGAATAGGTGCCGGTATAGGAACTATATTTAAGACTCCCATAGGAGGTGCAATACTTGCAGCGGAGATCTTGTACAAGAGGGACCTAGAACCTGACGTCATATTCCCTGCACTTGTGGCGTCCGCTGTGGGTTACTCGATATTCGGCTCAATAGAAGGTTTCACCCCAATTTTTGGGAACTACACGGGGTCCTTCGATCCCATCAGGCTCCCGTTATATGCTATCCTCGGATTGATAGCAGGCCTGATGGGACTGTTCTATATCAAGACATTCTACGGGGTTCATGACACCTTCAAAAGGGTCAGACTATCGCCCTACCTCAAACCTGTGATTGGGGGATTACTCACAGGGACGATAGCTCTCCTCGCCCCAGAGGTTATGGCTACAGGTTATGGGTGGATAAACCTCCTTGAGTACGAGAAGTTCACCGAATTTTACTCACTTTTACCCGTGCTTTACTTACTCGTCCTCCTCCCGTTCATAAAGGTTCTGGCTACGAGTCTAACTATAGGTTCAGGAGGGAGTGGAGGAGTTTTCGCCCCCGGGATGTTCATAGGAGCCTTCGTGGGAGGTGATGTCGGTCTACTTTTCCACTTCCTATTTCCTCAGCTCGTCCCCTCGATAGCTCCCTTCGTGATAATAGGAATGGTATCTATGTTCGGTGGAGCTGCCAAGGCTCCCCTATCTGTACTGATAATGGTCACAGAAATGACCGGTAGCCTTCAGTTACTCCCGGGGGCCATGATCGCTGTGGCCATGTCGTACCTGGTCACCGGGAATCAATCTATCTACCGTTCTCAGGTTCCCACCAGGAGGGAATCTCCAGCTCACGCTAGCGAGTACGAACAGGCACTGTTGGCAAAAATTAAGGTAGCTCAATGCAAACTCAGGGACATCAAGGTCTCTGCGATATCCTCTGTGGAGGAGACTATTTCAATCATGATGAGGAACAATTTCTTCTCAATTCCAGTGGTAGACAATGACGATAACTTCCTCGGGGTAGCTTACATGCGAGACATTTTAGGCAAGAGTGGAGATGTAGGCAAGTTCGTAGTTCGCGGAGTCCAGACTGTTATGAGGCAGAGCAGTCTAGAAGAGGCCTTGGAAACCATGTCCAGAACCAAGGCTAGATGGGCACCAGTGGTAGAGAAAGGAAAGTTGTTGGGAGTTCTAGTTATGGAAGACGCGATGGAGGTTTACAGGGAAGAATTAGTGAAGCTGAAGGTCGGCGAGAGGATGAGCGAGGGATAATTAGCGTGGTGAAGGGAAATCTCAACTTGAGGAAAAAGTGAATATGAAGATATGACAGCTTCACTGATCACCCTATGGGCAACGAGGCTAGAGTATCTATAGTCCTCGTCCTGTTAGATCCCAATCCAAGGTTCCTGCGATGTCGTCCACGTGAGGCTTGGTGGACGCTTTAGGAATCGGAATGGCCTTCCTGGCGACGTAATTGAGGGCTACCTGGACTGGTGTCCTCCCGTACTTCTTGGCTACCTCCGTGAGGATGGGTAGGCTACTGACTTCTCCTCTTCCCAGGGGAGAGTAGGCCACTATCTTCACACCGTTCCGCTGAGCCAATGTGATGAGATCCTTCTCTATTTTCCTGTTTAATATGCTGTACTCCATCTCGTTGACTTCTATCTTGTATCTGTTAACCGCCGACAATACCTCTTCCAACAGGTTAGTATCGAAGTTACTCACACCTATACACCTGACAACACCATCATCTACCAACTTTTCCATTGCCCTCATGGTCTCCCTCAAGGGGACTGAAGGAGAAGGCCAGTGTATGAGGTAGATGTCGATGTACTTCAATCCCAATCTCCTCAAACTCGCCCTAGCGGCCTTTATGACATCGTCGTACTTCAGGTGATTGTTCCACACTTTGGTAATGACGGTGAACTCGTCTTGGTCCTCTCCCTTGAGGGCCTGTCCCAGCAGTTCCTCCGCATGTCCGTCTCCGTACATTTCCGCCGTATCGAAGAGGTTAATTCCCTTCTCCACAACATACTTCAAGAGGTCTAACCAATGGGAGTCCATTGTTCTGTCGGCAGACCAATAGCCTCCTCCTATTTTCCAGGTACCGAAACCGACCTTTGATACCTTCTTCTCGCAAAGCTCCATAAGAGATTATAGTCAAACGAAAATAAACTGTTGCTGTTCAGAGGAGAGGCCTCCTGGGTAGATGTTTTCCTCCCTGTCCCTTGAATCTCTCCTCCTCCCACACGTTACCTCTCTCGTGATAACCTCTCTCCTCCCAGTAGCCGTCAACGTAATCCGGAAGTAGTTCCACGGAGGCGAGCCATTTGGCACTCTTCCATGCGTATAGGTGGGGTATAAAGGGTCTAGCTGGAAAGCCCTGCTCCCTCGTTAAGGGCTTACCGTTCATTTTCAGGACCACAACGGCGTCCTCCGATATGGCGTCCTCTAACGGGACTGCAGTTGTGTAGCCATCAAGGGAGTAAAACATCACCCACTTGGCCTCCTTTTTAGGCACACTTCTCTGTAATAAGTTCCTGAGCGACACTCCCTCCCAGCTAACTCCCAACACACTCCACCCAGTAACGCAGTGGAAATCTCTCACATAGTTTACGTCGATCATCCTCATCAACTCCTGGTAGGAATATTCTTGTGGTTTCTCCACAAGTCCTGAGACGAGCAACCTGTACCTTTCCTCATCGACCTCTGGCACGCCCAACGCGGCGTAGTAAATGAACCTCTTAACTACTTTTTGGCCCCTTGGTAAACTCTTTCCTGTTTCCATATCTTTAACAAAGTTATGCGAATGATATAAACATGTATTTCAGGTTCTCTAACAATGTTTTGTTCATGATGAGCAGAGTGCCCAACCCACAGACAACTGAACGCGTCCCTCAACATCTTCCTCAAGATGTGCGGGTTTCCCCACCTCTTTCTCTCCCACTGGGAGTAGGCTGGTTGGGTCTACCGAGGGGGCGGAAGGGTAACGGGTTTCCCCGTGACCCCGGTGAAGCCCAAGCGCAAGGGCTGAGGATTTGATACAAATTCATGAAAATTTAATGAAGCCCGAACCCCTGGAACTGAACCCTAAATACCGGGAGTACTGAGGGATGAATTCGGTGAGCTCGTTCAGGGAACCCAAATTAGCTTCAAACCTTTAGTTCCTCCTTAGTCTCGACCACAGGAATTAAGGTGGCTGGCTCAAATTTCCTTATTTTCACAGTTTTGAACGCTCCGTCCCTGTAAAATATGGCCTCTCCGGTCCTCAGGGTCTTCACAGTGGCCTCAACCTCTCTACTCTTGATGGGTAAGATCTCCTTGTAGACCTTGATATCGATGGGATGGACCACTTTGTGGAGGAAGTAGATTTCACTCTGAGTCAGGACGTCCTTATTTACCTTCGCAGACCTCTGACTGACAAGTATCATTCCCAAACCCCTCTTTCTTCCCCTCAGTGCGATCCTGGTCAACGCGTCGCTGAGTTCAGTCCTCTCTCCCTGCGGGATGAACTCGTGAGCCTCCTCTAAGAGGATGAAGACGTCCCTGGAGTACACCTTGGATAGCTCCCAAAGGGAGGTCATGAAGTCCAAGAGAAACTTAAAGGCCTCCTGGTTCCACTCGTTCATGTCCAGGACAACGCTCTCTCCCTCACCTAACACTGATGACGCCAAGGAGAGGGGACTCACGGAGAAGTTATTCCGAACCTTTGCCTGAAGGTTAGTGTACTCCCCGTCAGGGTCGACTACGACTACTGGGACTCCCTCCCTAATGAGTTCTTGTGCCGTCACTTTTGCAGTGTTGGACTTACCCGATCCCCTTATCCCCAATATAGCTATGCACTTCCTTGTTACGTCCCTCAACTCCAGTTGCACCGAACCTAAATCCATGTCTTCAAGGTTTAATGAAAATCCCTTTTAAGGGCTGAGTCGTTTCTCTACTTTTTTTAGAAAAAATGAAATCGTCCATAGTAAACACTTTTAAATAAAAGTTTATAAGTCACTTGGAGATGTTTATAATGATAAAAATGTCCCTAAAGATATATAAAAAGCTAGATCTTACAGGCCAATCTTGTGCAGGACCCTTGGGAGAACTCTCAGGGGTATTGGAAGAGATAAGTCCAGGAGAGGCAGTTGAGGCTGTCCTTGGAGACGAAGCGACCAAGAAAGACGTTGTGGCTTGGGCAACTAAGAAGGGTTACAAAGTAGTCCAAGAAAGGAGAGATGGTAACAATTACGTGGTGGTGCTCACGAAATGAAGAGGGTTATAGTTGTAGGAGGAGGGATTGCAGGAACCATAGTGGCAAACAGGATAGCAAGGACTATACCAGAGGAGTTGGAGAAGGGAGAGGCGGAAGTAGTAGTTTTAGACAAGAGTGACAAGCACGTCTATCAGCCGGGCCAACTACTAGTTCCGCTTAACGTTCAGGACCCAGTGGAGTTGGTGAGGAACGAAAGGGATATCCTGGATCATAAGGTCAGGTTTCTACACGGCCAGAAGGGAGAGGTAACCAAGATCGACCCTGCAAATCATACCGTTGTCACTGCAGACGGTGTGTCCCACACTTACGACTACCTGATCATAGCCACAGGATCCCATCTGAGATGGGAAGAAGTACCAGGTTATAAGGACGCCGTTTACTCCCCTTGGGACTTCGATAGTGACCCTGAAGCTTAGAGAGGCCTTAGATCAATTCTCCGGAGGTACAATAGTAATAAACGTGGCTAAATTACCACACAAGTGCCCCGTTGCAGCCAATGGAAGCCACGTTGATGCTTGACGACACGTTAAGGAAGAGGGGTCTCAGGGATAAGACGGAGATAGTCTACACGTATCCTATCAACGGAATATTTGGAATAAAGACCACAAACGACGTAATGATAAAGATCTTCCAAGAGAGGGGAATAAAGGTCATTTCTCCCTTCAACGTAACTAACGTCGATCCGAAGAACAAGGTCATGGAATCCCAGGAAGGAGAGAAGGTCAAGTTCGATCTGGCCATAGGGGTTCCTCCTCATGTAGGTGCAAAAGTGATAGGGGACTCAGGCATAGGCGATAAGAGGAATTGGGTCCCGACAGATAAGTTCACCCTGAGGATGAAGGATCACTCCAACGTCTTCGTAATAGGAGACACCACAGATATCCCAATCTCTAAGGCAGGTTCGACTACGGACTTACGAGTCCTACATCATTGCTAACAACGTGGCCAATGAGATAAGGGGCACAGGCTTGAAGAAGACCTACGACGGTTCAGTCTTCTGTTACATAGCTACTGGCGTAGACTCTGCAACCTACATTAGGTTCAACTACGCTAACCCGCCTGTTCCACCACCCCCGTCCTACGTCCACTGGTGGGGCAAACTAATGTATAACAAGTTGTACTGGACAGTGACAGCTAAGGCTATAGTTTAAAGGGATTTAAAATGAAGGTTGGTATAATCCTAGGTTCCAACGAGTTGAGCAGGGTAGCTTATGCTGCCATGCATTCAGCCATAGCTGTCTCCTTAGACAACGAAGTGGTGTTGTTTGCGACCATGGACGGCGTCAAGGCGTTCCTCAAGACTCCGGACCCTGAGGGTGACAGACGACACTTCAAAGGTAATTAAGGAGAGCAAGGAGG
>Ga0074076_100232_pt1 | contig 9680 bp, 10 predicted proteins | sample YNPg_D_FD_63713 | JGI IMG/M metagenome (GOLD analysis project Ga0074076, IMG submission 63713) | Hot spring microbial communities from Beowulf Spring, Yellowstone National Park, Wyoming, USA - YNP_Beowulf Spring_D v2 (version 2) | ecosystem: Environmental > Aquatic > Thermal springs > Hot (42-90C)...
GGGCACAATGGTCATAGTTACGGACAGGGAGACGGTCAGGGACAGGTTGATCAAGGAGGGGATAGAAGCCGAAATTGTGGGTAGAGTTGAGGAGGGGGAGGGAGTCTACCTTGACGGCAAGAGAGTGGAGAGACCTTCCGAGGACCCATTCTGGAGGGCCTTCTTCGATCTAGCCAAGAAAGTCCAGTGAGGGGATAACATTCTTTTTTAATCCATTCATACATTAAGAGGTCATGCGGTACGTCGGCAAGCCCTTGAAGAGAATAGTGGAGGACGTTCCACTCATAACGGGAAGGGCAACTTACGTGAACGACATCTCCCTTCCCTCCACCCTTCACGCCGTGTTTGTGAGGAGCCAATACGCCCACGCCAAATTCAAGGTCCATTGTCAGGGCATGTGCTTCTCGGCCCAGGACTTTCCAGTCAGGGTGGGATTGGCTGAGGGTGAGGCCACATACGTTGGACAACCGTTGGCAGTAGTGTTGGCAGAGGATCATTACACCGCCAGGGATCTCGCCTCTGCAATTGAGGTGGAGTACGACCCATTGCCGGCTGTCGTGGATCCCACGAAGGCAATTGATGACTCATCGCCCAAGGCGAGGTCCGACCTGAAGTCTAACGTGTTCAGGGAGGAGTTAGTTGAGGCGGGAGACGTGGGCTCAGCCATGAAGAGGGCCAGGGCCGTGGTGGAGGGTGAACTGTTGAATCAGAGACTTATTCCCAGCGCCATGGAGACTAGGGGTGCAGTTGCGTTCTACGATGGAAACAGGCTCACAATGTGGTCCAGCACCCAGAGCGCCTTCTTCCTCAAGAAGGCATTGCAGGAGGTCGCAGCGAAGATGGGAGTGAGGGGAGTGAGGGCAATTCAGCCCGCCGTGGGTGGGGCCTTTGGGAGCAAGCTTCTCACCTACCCAGAGGAGTTGGCGTTAGGGGCCCTTTCCATCATGACCAGGCGTCCAATAAAGTGGATCAATACGAGGGCGGAGGACATATCCTCCACAAACCAAGGCAGGGACATGAGGTTGAGGTTCAAGGCCGGTGTTGATCAACAGGGTAGAATAGTTGGAATAGAGGGCACCCTAATATTTGACGCAGGGGCACCAATCCAAGAGGTGAACGAAAGTGCCTTCGGTATGGCGACAACTGCCGCCAGGATGATAACGGGTCACTACGATATATCCAACGTCAAGATGAGGGTGTTAGGTGTAAACACCAACAAGACCATAATAGAGGCATATAGGGGAGCGGGGAGGCCAGAGGGATCCTACTTCATAGAGAGGATAATCAACTTAGCCGCCAGGAAGGTTGGAGTTGACCAGTACGAGATAAGGCAGTTGAACGCCGTAAAGGAGGCCTCAATGTTGAGGACCCCCACAGGCATCACCCACGACAGCGGCAAGTACGCCGAGGCCCTGGAGAGGGCTAAGCCGGCTTACATGGAGCTTAAGGCCAGGAGAGATCAGCTCAGGTCAAAGGGGGAGTTGGCAGGGGTCGGAGTCGCTTTCCCCGCCGAAATAGCGTCCTTCGGTCCTTACGAGACGGCCAAGGTCAAGCTCACACCAGGAGGGAGGATACAGGTGGTAAGTGGCTCAGGTCCCCACGGACAGGGTGACGGTACCACCTTCGCAATGATAACCGCGGAAGCGTTCCAGGTGGATCCTTCTGAGGTTGAGGTGTTGTGGGGCGACACTGACCTCATAGCGGACGGTCAATACACCGCCGGTAGTAGGACTGCGGCAATAGGTGGTGCTGCGGTCCACGAGGCGTCGATTAGATTAAGGGAGAAGTTGGCCAAGGTCGCGGCGGAGTCCATGGGTGTGGACCTCTCCCATCTGGAGTACAGCGAAGGGAAATTCATCAACCGCTCCAACAACGACTCCATGGACCTCTCCAGGGTGTTCGATAGGTCGCTCTCCATGGGCGTTGTGCCTGAGGAAACTTACTCCTACGTTCAGAAGCTCTACTACTCACCCTATGGAGTCCACGTCGCGCTGGTGAAGGTTGATCTCGACACGGGAGAGGTGAGGGTGCTTGAGTACAGGGCGTTCGACGATGTGGGAACAGTTATTAATCCACTTACCACCGAGGGCCAGGTTCACGGTGCAGTTCTTCAGGGAGTAGGACAGGCACTCTACGAGGCTGCTGTATATGGAGAGGACGGAACTCCCATGACCGTCGACTTCTCGTCATATCACGTTCCCAAGGCAACTGACTTCGTGAGGGTTAATTGGACCTCCTTGGCCTTGGCTAAGTCCGATAATCCCATCGGTGCTAAGGGTATAGGAGAGTTGGGGACTATAGCTGCTACTCCTGCTGTGATCAATGCGGTGGAGGATGCGTTGAACAGGGAAATTTACGTAATGCCCCTCAATCCTGAGACTGTCCTTAAGCTGATGAAAGGTTGAAGGAACAGCCCTGACTCTTTCAATGACTAGTAAACTTTTTGAGAAAGCTAACTCGGCCAGTCATGGTATCGGCACTAAGCTACAAATTTTCCTTAAGCTCTCCAGAATTTCACAAGGGGAGCATCACACTCCTGCGCAAGTACCACATCTCGTCCACCACCTTGGACACCTTTCTGCTCGCTACTTGCCTGGCGTCATCCCATAGATGCTAACTCAACGAACCTTTTCTTACCGTGACGCTTGTCAAGTGAACACGGTGCTCAGCGGTACTTCAAGCACTCTGGAGATCTCATCCTCATTCCGTTTGAGTAATTCAAGGCCTGCTCCACCTTCCGCCTGGGGTGCGGATGCTTCGGGTTCAGGAAGCCTATTACAGCTCCTGCAGAGGTACCTCTGCCCTCAATCCTATCCTCCCTTAACGTGGTTGTTACAGAACGGGCAGGGAAGGGGTTCAACTTCCTTGTTGCCACGCTTAGCCATGGGTAATACATGGAGATCCATAGTGTCATCATTAGCCTAAATCATAGGATTATGGCGTTCTCCTTAAGGTGTGGCGTTATTCCTTTGTCAACTATTCTCGTCAGGTAGAGAAAAATTTGTATGTTAATGACGACACTATGTGGAGACCATAGAAAAAAGTGATAAATGACGACACTATGGAATGACATCATTTCTTCCATTCTTGATTTCGGGGAGGTTTGTATTATTTTCGTAATTATAGATAAATAAGCTCTTAACCACATCAATAGTTAAGCCCCCAACTATAATAAGGAATCCGTCAAACTTCACTTCGTGCTTAGACCCCTGGTGAAATGGGCGGGAGGAAAGAGGTGGCTTATCCCGGAACTCATAGCGAGGTTGCCCCAGGGTTGGAGAAGGTATTATGAACCCTTCGCTGGAGGTGTTGCCCTCCTGGTGGAACTCTACAACAGAGGTCTACTACAAAGTGGAGTAATATCCGACACTAACCAAGAGCTGGTTAACCTATATTTAGTGGTCAAGGGAAGTCCCCATCAATTGATTGAAGCTCTCAAGGCTCTCCCCTACGGAAACAACCCTGCTTCTTACTACTCCGCCAGGGAAAGGTTTAATTCTTTAATGGGTAAAGGAGATCCCATTGAGAGGGCAGCCCTCTTCCTCTACCTCAACAGACATTGTTATAACGGGTTGTGGAGGGTGAACACTAGGGGAGAATTCAACGTCCCTTTCGGAAGGTATGAAAGGCCCTCCTTACCCTCCGAGGGCGATATCCTTAAGTTTCACGATATGCTTCAGAGGATCGAAGTTCGTAACGTAGACTTCGAAGAGGCTGTAGTTGACGTTGGGAGGGAGGACCTGGTTTACTTTGATCCTCCCTATCAACCCATCTCTGAAACTTCATACTTCACCGATTACACATCGGAGGGTTTCACGATCAAGGATCAGGTGAGGTTAGCTAGGGTCTTTCAAGAGCTCAGCGACAGAGGATCCTATGTCATTCTCAGTAACTCTGACGTGGAGGAGATCAGGACTCTTTACGCAAAATTCCACGTGGAGGAGGTTGTAGCGAATAGGTTCATAAACAGTAAGACGGATAGGAGGAGGGGAGCGAGGGAACTGGTGATAACAAACTACGAGGTGAAGAGGAGATCACAGGGGGAGCTTCAACTAGAACAGGAAGAGTATTAGAGGACGTGATCGCGGGAGCCCTCAGATCCAACGGTTACACCTTCACCAGACAGGAGAGGGTTGGGAAGTCACTCTTCGGAGGTCATTATATTGCCGATCTTGTGGTGGAGTGGAGGGGGATGAAGTATGTGATCAGCTGCAAGTGGCAACAGGTACCTGGGACAGCTGAACAGAAGGTGCTCTACGAGATCGCCTCTCTCATTAAGGTAGTGAAAGAGGGAGGATTTGGGCTGGCATTCTTGGTCATAGGTGGCCCCGGTTGGTCGAGGCAATTCAGGGAGGCCCTGTTGGAAAACCTTCATGTCAACGTGTTAAAGGACGGGGAGTTGGTGAAAGTGGTGGACCTGGACCACATGGTGGCCATAATAAACAGAGGGTCATTGACCCCTTAATATGGGGACCCTCCTCACCTTTATCCCTAAGGCCTGCTCCACTGCGCTTGTGGCGGCTGCTGCAGCAACACCCACAGGAATCTCCCCTATTCCCTTAGCGCCAGATGGTGTGTATGGAGAAGGTGTGGGTACTATCCTCACCTCTATTGATGGAAGGTCCACGGCCCTTGGCATACCGTAATCATGAAGAGTGGCGTTGGTGGGGTTCCCCTCGGAGTAGAAGAGTCCCTCAGTGAGAGCGAGACCTATCCCATTGGCCGTACCCCCAGTCACTTGATCCCTCACCAGCTCCTGATCTATTACTGCACCAGGATCTATGAAGACTATCTGTCTCTCTACCTTCACCTCACCGTCCACAATCCTTGCGGCTGAGACATTACAGCAGAACGGATAAGCGTTGAACCTCCTTGGGTTATCCAAGGTGAACACATATTCAGCCTCCAACCCCTCCATCTCCAGCAGACTGGTCTCACCGTTGGTCGTAACTAGCTTACCCTTGCTATAGGTCGCCTGAGAGCCAACAACCTTCCTTGCCTTGGATACCAACTCCTCAGCTGCTCCCTTTGCCGCACCTGCACCGAATACTGCCATTCTACTCCCTCCGGGACCGAAGGATGGTACACCCTCTTCCAACTCCACCTCCAGGTTCGACGGGTCCAGCTCCAGGAACTTTGACACCAGCAGTCTCAGGGCATGTTCGTTACCCTGTCCCTCTGGACTGTAGCCCACCTGAACTATCACTTTCCCCCCTCTCACCCTTAACCTTAAGCCCTCTGAACCGGATGGTGTGCTTGGGTCGGTAGAGCACGCCACCCCAACAACGTATCCTTTCTCCCTTAGCTTCTTCGCCTCAGCTTCCGCTAGCTCCAGCAACCCTAAAGGATCTCCAGAGTCATATCTGAAGAGCTGTGTCTCGTAGGGGAAGTGTCGTATGAGGTTCTTTCTTCTTATCTCCACCCTATCCATCCCCAACTCATCTGCCAAAGCATCCATGGTCCTTTCCAGGGCCCAGGTGTGGGGTGGGGTTCCAGCTCCCCTGAAGGCACCGGGGGGATTCTTGTTTGTTGCTATCAACCTTACCTCGTACTTGAAGTAAGGTATCTCATAGGGACCAGTGAGGATTCCCAAGGGTTTGAATGCCTGTCCTCCGCTCCTCGCTGCCCCCACGTCCTCATCTACCCTCATCTCCACACCGGTCACCTGTCCGGTTTTTCGGAAGAAGGTCCTCACTTTGAACCTCCTCTCAGGTCCTGAACTGTTTGAGGCCTGAAAGTGTTCCGTCCTTGTCTCTGTCCATTTCACGGGAAAGTTGAACGTCTTACTGGCCGCCACCAGGGCCATGAGGTATTTTTGTATTGAGAACTTAGTACCGAAGCTACCTCCCGCCCTAATGGGCTCCATTTTCACGCTAACTCCCAGCGCCCTCTCCACCTCCTTTCCCAAAATGCCCGGTGCCTGGGCGTTGGAATAGATCCTGAATGAGCCTCCCTCCGGGACAACGAGGCTCCGTAGCTCGCTATGGGATTACCTGCGCTCCTTGACCAGTATAGCTCCAGTTCGAGTTGTTGGTCCTGAGGTTTGAAGCCCATCTCAACTGTATTGCCCCCAACCAGGTTAGTCCCTAACTCTTCAAATATTAATGAATCGTTCTTCAACGCCTCATCCACATCGTTTATGGGCCTGAGAGGCTCGTAGTCCACCTCCACTAGGTCAGCTAAGTCCTTGGCCTTGTATGGGTCGTCGGCTAACACCACCGCCACAGGATCCCCAACGTACCTTACCTTGGATGTGGAAAGCACCTCCACAACCGAACTTCCCTCCCTTTCCTGGGCTGAGATCTGCCCACTCCTCACCTGCTTCCCAGTGAGTACAAACCCTCCCCTTGACGTTGCGTCCGACGTATCAATTGACTTTATCCTGGCGTGTGGGTAAGGGCTCCTCACGAAGGCCGCCCACTTCCCTTGGAAGGGTAAGTCGTCTACGTATTTTCCCTCTCCTTTCAGTAAGGGTAGAAGTTCCTTCACTCGCATAGAAATAGAGGGCCTTTCATGGGTTAAAGGTTCTTGCGTTGAAGATCAGTTTAACTTGGTGTTAAGGAGGTGCAGGTTCCCTTGTGTCAGGAGGAGAGGATGTCTTCATGTGTACTTGAAGGACTCAACCCAAGTCGTTGGAACTGGCTAGTGAGAAACGTATACCTCATGGAGAGACTTTCATAGCCCATTCCATAGGGACGAAAGTAAGCCTGGGTAACCTCCTTCAATCCCCTCTAAGAAAATCAAAATCCTATAAGAGGTAGATTCTTCATCGGTATGGACGGAGTAGTTTGTGAACTAGGTGCTCATGCCCGTAAAACTTAGTTAATTCTACTTGGTCTTCCCCACCCACTCGTCCAATTGCCTTCAATTGGAGTCTGGGAGATTCAGCTTTCTGATCCTTCCATCCAATAGGAGTCCAACACAGATCGCAACCAGGGGTGCAATCAGATAGGTGGTAATGTTCACAGAGTCAAATATCAGCGCCGCTGCAGCAAGGGCCAGGAAAGTGATCGTCATTCCCCTCTCTCTTCTACTTAACCATACTGCAGTTATTCCTGAAGCCAAGGCTAGGGCGAATATGATGGGAGGCATCCAATCGGTCACCCCCAGTATCCCGAATGCGTAGGGAAACATAACTCCTATCGCGATCCCAAGTCCGGGTATAAGGTTCAGAGCCACCACAGCACCCACGACTAAACCTGCGGAAAGTGCCAAGATTACCACCCTCTTGGCTTTTGGAAATGCCCACACCAAGAAGGCTATTGAGGCCAATATAACGGAATATCCCATGGACTCGGCGGCCAGTAGTGAAATATAGCCAGGCGACGAACTTCCAACCAACTCAACTCCCCAAGTCCCCAAAAGGTATATGTATGCTAATATATCTGGAATTATAAATAAATATATCAACTTAGACATCTTACCAGCGGACAGCTTGAGTGGTAGCCAAAGATTGCGTAGTGTTGGCAAGCTATGAAGTTTCCTTTTGCTCAACGGCCATGGTTTGCAAAATGTGAATAAGCCCGCTCTTTCAAGGAGAACGTCTCATCCCCGTCATTTGTAGGCCAGTGTTAACATTATGAAAAATTGGGAAATGAAATCCTGTTTTGGATGTGGCAGTGTGTATGACAGTCTTAAAATACGTTCACTCTAGTCTCTGAAGCACAATATGTCTTGGCCTACCCTCTACAATCGATTTCCCATATTCTACTGTTTCCTTGTATTCTCTACTTAACGTAAATTTCCTAAACGCATCTAGGCTTTCCCACTCTGTGAATATGAGAAATTCACATGGGTTATCCATGGATCTATACAGTTTAGCGTCCACCATCCCAGAGTTAGTGGATTTGAGGAGCTGTAGTACCTCGCTGAACTTTTTGAGGAACTCACTTTCCTTTCCCTCAGCCACCACGTAGTTAAAGCCGACGTTTATCATGAGAGGATGTGGTAACCGAGGTTTTTCTGTTTTTCTTTGATGAACTCAGGACTGCTTGAAGAATGATAAGCCGTGATGGACTGAGATTCCCCAGCACACTAAACAATTTGTTTTCCTAACTAAGTCAATTTTTGTATTCATTGAGGTTTGGGGTCCGAAGTTCAAATGGATGAAGATATATGATCTCATAGAGGTTCTTGACTAATTGTTGCTCCTTATCTTCACCACTCTTGAGCTGAAGTTGACCCTCGGACCATAGGTGTAGTGAGGTGGGAAACCGTGAGGGAGGGTCCGAGGGATTCATCCTCCATCCAACTCCGTTGTTCAGTCCTGCCACTTGAAAAGAAGAGTTGAATAGCTTACATTTTAATTATAGAAATTTTAATTATAAAGTCATTTCCACCTATCGGATAATGAATAGAGAAGTTTTTTAGAGCGTGGGCTAAGTATAATGTATGTCGTTCTGTGAGTATTTTCCTATTATGACTCGTTTAAGCTCACAGGGGAAGAGGTTCGCCCTAGTTACCGTAATTCAAGGAGAGGCGGTCCTAAAATATATTATTTCCGACGGTAGAGTAATTTACGGTGGAACCGATCCCGTGGTGTTGGAGCTAGGGGAAAAGGCCCTGGCTCAGTCCAAGGTCATAGAAGTTGAGTTAAGGGACGGAAAGGCCGTTGCTGAGCCGGTGGAACCGAGACCCTCAGTTGTGGTTGTGGGAAAGAAACTCATAGCCAAGGTCACGGCAAGGCTTGCGAAAAGTTTGGGATACTCCGTTGCTTCCATTGGTGTTACTGACGTTGAGGCGGACTTCGTCTCGACTAACTTGAACGTGTTGGGGCAACTAGTGGATCAGGGCACGGCCGTTATCATAGCCAACGAAGGTGGCTCGCCAGATGACTCGGAGGCGGCCTTAATGGCTCTAAAGAAAGGTGCTAGGTACGTTGGGGTTCTTGCCAGTCAGAAGAGGGCTGCCCTCATAATGGCAGACCTATTGAAGCGAGGGGTTACAGATGAGGAGATGAAGGGGAGATTCTTCTCTCCCATAGGACTGGACATTGGATCCAGGACGGCAGAGGAGATAGCACTCTCTATCTTGGCTGAGGTGTTAAAGGTTTTGCGCGGGGGGACAGGAAAGCCCTATAGTGAAGTTAAGGATCCCAGGCCCCTATTAGCGGACGCAATTAACGGAAAATTGGAAGACGCCTGTGCCTTCAAGCCAGTGAGCCTAAGTTCAGATAATTTTGCATAAGGTAATATGTGCTATCCCAGGCCTTTTCCTTCGTCGGCAAGAACAACTCCCGACTTTCATTTATAGAAATTGGGGGTTTGGGGGCGGAAACTCCGCCCTTCAGGGCGGGGTAGCTCACTTCACAGGTTTAGGGAAGATCGTTGCGTGAGGGCATAGCGTCGTCACTGAGCTACTAAATTTTCTTCTATTTGGCGAGAACGATTCATAAGAGGTAAATAATGTTACACTCTAGAGGAGGACGTCTAACCCTATAATTCATAGGTCAATGTTGACACTATGCGTGAGGGAGAACACGCCACCTGTTCCCCATCTATAATGGGTAGGATGAACAAGAATTAACTTTCTGGGGGGTTAAGGGGCGGAAGTCCCCCTCCGTGAGGTGGGGGATGAATACCCCCCTTACAGAAACCTTTTTATACTAAAAAAGAGATAAATATACAGACCTCTGGCTGTAAGAGCTGAGGTCGTACCCTTGGGACTGGGGGAACTGAAGC
>Ga0074076_100234_pt1 | contig 9663 bp, 17 predicted proteins | sample YNPg_D_FD_63713 | JGI IMG/M metagenome (GOLD analysis project Ga0074076, IMG submission 63713) | Hot spring microbial communities from Beowulf Spring, Yellowstone National Park, Wyoming, USA - YNP_Beowulf Spring_D v2 (version 2) | ecosystem: Environmental > Aquatic > Thermal springs > Hot (42-90C)...
GCCTCAACCATTTTTCCTCAAGCGTGAATGCCTCATCCCCAATATAAGCGTTTCATATGTAGTGTGCGAAAAACGTTTTTGGCGTGTTTCTGCGTCCCACTTCATGCGGCGAGTTTAAACTAGGAGTGGGACTTGGTTTGAACCCGTTCCAAGGCGCTTATCGGTAACAAAAGGGTTATGTGCGCTAGTTGGAATGATTGTGTGAGGAGTGGGTGGTTTGGCTATTCTTTCGCTGGGTCGAGAGTCCCTTAAAGAGCAGCTCACCGAGGCGCTGGGCTCACTTAAAACATTCAATACCAAGGTGGATATGGCAATAAACAAGATGGAGGAGAGGGCTAAAAACCTGCTTGAGCAGGCCGCCGCGTGCTACGCTAAGGGTGATAAGACGAAGGCCACGATGCTTGCAAGCGAGATAGCGCTCATTAGGAACCTCTCCCAGAAGCTCACCAAGAGCTCCCTCGCCCTCGAAGTGGTGCAGCTCAGAATTGAGACGGTGATCACAAGCGGGGATATCGTGACCACGCTTCAACCAGCGATAGAGGCCATAAAGAGCGTTAAGGATGATATAGGCTCCCTTATACCCGGCGCCGATGAGCAGCTTGGGAAGCTCAACGATGCATTGGGGGACGTGCTCGCGAACAGCTTCCACATGGATGTTAAATCCATCGACTCACTTCTTAAAACATCCAGCGCCGACGAGGTGCTCGCCGAGGTTATGAATATAGTTGCAAACGAGCAGTCGACACAGCTACCCACACCCCCAGCGAACACCGCTGAGCACCCCATGCAGGAGTCAACGTAACCAAACCTTTTTAGCCAATTAGCTAGTCCCTTTCTCACGATTGGACCCCAATCACTGAAGGAGCTATTTAGTGTAGCGGGTAAGGTGGCTGTTGTCACGGGAGCAGCCTCGGGTATTGGTCAAGCCATAGCCTACGTGTTCGCGTCGAATGGTGGCAGGTTGTTGGCGACAGACCTCGAAGAGGCGGAGTTGAGGGTCTCTGTTTCAACAATAGGAGGCGCGGGGTGTGACGCCCAAGGGTTCCAAGCCGACGTGACAAGCCCAACGGATGTGGAGAGGCTGGGGGCTGAAGCGTGCAGGGTTTATGGACGGGTTGACGCGCTCTACGTCGCGCTGGGTATAAATGTGAGAAAGAGGCTTGTGGACTACACATACGAGGAGTTCGACAGGGTTGTAGACCTGAACCTTAAGGGTGCATTCACACTGTTATAAGGAGATGGCCAGCATCATAGTCCGAAACCCTGAGGGTGGGTCCATCGTGGTAGTATCATCTATAAGGCACTAGGTTGTGGAGCCCGGTCAATCTGTTTACACGGCAACTAAGGCTGCCATAGTCCAGTTTGCCAGAGTCCTCGTAGCCGAGCTCGGCCCATGTAACGTGAGGGTGAACGCGGTAGCCCCCGTAGTCGTGGACACACCTTTAACACAGCAGATCAAGCGTGACCCGGAGTGGTATAACGTCTACGCCGATAAGACCGCGCTGAAGCGCTGGGCGAGACCAGAGGAGGTGGCTGGTCAGCCGTGTTCCTCGCAACGCCGGCCGCATCCTACATCACGGGAAGCGTGATATACGTGGATGGAGGCTGGACTGCTATCGATGGTAGATTCGAGCCGAAGCTGTAAGTTAATCGTTACCATGAAAGGGGAATACCTAAGAATGGAGGGTTGGGCACATTTGACTACGTATATGGTTCTTAGAGTGCCCGTGTTGAATATGTAAATTCTACTCTATGATTCTGTCCTCGGCTTTTGCGGCCCCTGTCCTCATCCATGTCTCATTGGATAGTGCTATACCAACCGTCATTATGAGTGAAAACACAATCATCATTGTGAGCCAGGATGTGAACAGTCCAATGATTGGGCTCAGAGCGAATATGATGGATATGGCGAATCCGCCAACTATTGCACCCGCGTTGTATGTGAACCCTACACCTGTGGCCCTGAATTTCTTGCTGAACTGTTCGGATAGGAGCGCTGGCAGGGTTGAGAATATCATGGCTTCGAGGAATGCCTGAACTGAGAAGGCGGCCACGAAGACAGGGTAGTCAGCGTAGTATCCAACTCTCAGTATGGGGTAGACGCTGATTAGGAATATGAGTGCGTATATGAGCATGGGTCTCTTTCTGCCGTTTATTGTGTTCCCGAGTGCCCCACCTATCCATACTCCGAAGAGTGATACGAGGTTTATGATTGCTACGCCCTCACCTATATCCACCCCGCTGAAGCCCTTAGTGGTCATAAGTGAGGGGTAAAAGCTGAATGTGGCCGTGTTCACGAAGAGTAGACCCGTAGTTATGAGCACGGCTAAGAGCATCGTTCTGGGTGCCTGCTTAAGTAACCCAATAACAGGAACCCTTTCAACTTCACCTCTTGTCTTCATCTCTTCGAAGACAGGTGTCTCCTTGGATATCGCCCTCAACACCACCGTTATCACACCGGGCTACGAGCGCCGTGGCGAAGAGCACCCTCCAACCCACAACCGCGAAGGCGCCGCCGAAGTAGGCTCTGAGAGCAGCGTACACGAAGGCCACTATAAAGTACCCTGTACCGTAGCCGCTCTGCACGAAGCTACCTATAAATTCCTCTTTTCAGCGGGCACACTCTCCATTGAGAGTGTGGTGCCCCCACCATACTCGGCTCCCCCGAAGAACCCCTCCCAGAAGAGCACAACGTAGAGTAGGATGGGTGAAATGATCCCCACTTCGCTGTAGCCAGGCAGCACGGCTTTGAGCGCCGAGAAGACTGAGAAGAAGAGGACTGTTAGCACAAGCATAGATTTTCTACCAACTCTGTCGCCCAGGAAGTTTCCCAAGGCTAGTGAGCCTATGCTCCTCGCGAGCGCCCCCACCGCGAAGCCAGCGAATGTGGCCACAACCCCAACTAGGTGTAGTGAGGCTGGAAAAAATATGGGCGCTATAGTCAAACCCACAAGCGCGTAAGCTATAGAGGTATAACCATCCATGAGCCAGCCACCCCACGCCGCCAATATCTGCGACCACTGCCCACGGTCCAAGCCATACACGCCCATATCCGCCGCTCACACACAGCATATAGCCGCATATAAATATTTTCACCACGCATCAAGTATAGATGGATAACGGAAGTAATAACATAACAACCTCACATTCCCTAAGATATTCAGACCGATATCTGCACCCGAGGCTATCGTAACCAAACGATTCGCTGATCAGTTTGAACAGGCTAAGGCGTACCTTCCGTCACGCTTCTCCAGCCGGTATCCCATTATCTACGTATGTATTCATCAAAATCATAGTGGTTCCACAATAAGTTGCGGACTGTATACTTGTGGCGCTTTGGAGGTGAAAGTTTGGTGGGTGTTTGGCTAATTGGATTAATTTATGCGGCTTTTTCCTAGGTAGCGGAGTAGTCCTAGGACTACTACCCTGATTGAAGTATAGAACTCTTCTAGGTTGAGTCATTTCTCTGTTGTGTGGGAGCTCTAGTCTGCTTGGGCCGTAGTTTATTGCCTGTATACCTTGGTTCACAGCGAACCTGATGTCGAATGTCCAAATGACAACACTTTTCTCGGCTTGCTATGAGCTATCCTCTGTATGGCGTATTCGAATGCTTTGGATACGCTTGAAGCTCGGTCTGTGTAGTTTGATGGTGTTGAGTAGACCTCTGTGTTAACCAGCCTTACGTGGGGTTATCCCTCTGAGCTTTATGGAGGCACGTGTTTATTTCCTCCCTTGCATTTTCCAGTGTCTCCTCTGGGATTAGTCTCCTCACATACCAGAACTCAGCGCGGTCCGCCACCGTGTTCGCCCACGTTCCCCCTTGGAGAAATCCGATAACAATCGAGGGCTTCGTCGCTGAGAAAGGTATAATTGGGTGTCTAGATTTCTTCAGCTTAGAGTCGTATTCGACCTTCTCGTAGAGGCAGCTTTCACACTGTGTGGTAGCCCTAATCGTATCCGCTCCCTCCGTGGGACTTGGTGCCGTAGACTTGACCACGACTCCACACTGCGCCTCTGTGGCCGAAGCATATGTTTGCCACGCCCAGCGGTTCGGTGAATACCATGCAGCTCACCTTTTTAGGCGAGAGGTAGTCTTTTTCGGCGAGTTAGCCCGTGCCCGCATTGGTGTTCCCAACAGTCTTATCCGCGACAATTTGATGCACCACGCGTCTGAGTCGTTCGACGTCACATAGAACCCTTCGAAAAAGCTCCACGCCGCATACTTGGACGGCTATACTGCTCTTCATGTCGGCCGCACCCCCACCGTAGAGCTTACCGTCATGGACCTCAGCCTCGTATGAGGGATAGCTCCGACCCTCACCAGTGGGAACAATATCGTAGTGTCCCTTAAACACAACTTGGTTCTCAGGCTTCGTGTCAAGTGATGCTATAACGTTCGGCCTCGTCCCGCTTCCACCAGGAATATGCGAATAGTAACGCTCGTCGCTCATTTCAATAACATCAATCCTATAATCTAGGTCTTCGAGCACACTTGTAACATACGATACAAGCCTCTCGTAGTTCAGACGGGGGATTCTCTGTCGGAATTCTCAGAAGCCCCCTAAGAAAGCTTAGGACCTCCCCCTCCCCCTCAGCCGATAATTCCCCAATTTTACGCACAATGTTCGATGACTCCAACTCAGCGATAGGCAGAACTCAACTCCACTAGAGACAAGTAAGCAAGCCTAACTAATGAATTTTGTGAGTCACCGAAAAGCAGGTCGGTCTTCGCTAGAAAGCGGTCAACGCTAAGGAAGAACTTTCTACCTTAGCACATGGGGGGTGCAATGTACTATGTTTTAGAAGCCCAACATGTTTAACTGTCCACGCCGGCGAAGGTTATCGTTCCAAGCTTACTGGCGTAGGCGACATAGGTTACTTCACCAGCTAATTGCTCTAAACTGTTCTTATTCCCATTTCTTTGGCTACCAATTAAGTTCTTCGTCAGCGGTTAGAAACAGGTTTGCGCGTGCTTCTATTGAAGTCTCTATTTGCAGGGCGTCGATAATGTAGATATGGTGTTCGAGCACTGTTTTTGATTGACCTCTTGATGACCTCACCTGTGACTGGATATATTTCCACTGAGGAAAACTTTCAAGCACCTTTAACTCGCTTAGCATTGTTTTAAGAAGTGCTTCTGCGTCTATATGGGTTTTCCTTGAATACTTGTCGAAAACTGTAGCCGCTTCGCCGAGATTCATCTCCGAGAAGCAGATCACCGCCTCACCACGATGCGCAAGGCGAAAGTAGTTATCCGCTTTGTGGCTACCTTCTTCGTTTACGTACCTCTTTACAAGCATGCTTGTATCAAAGTACACGCGAGAAACGCTCACGCCTGATCTCCCTTACCTCCACCTCTGAGGCAACTTTGCCCCTAAGGTCCGGCCTTTTTCTCTCAACTTCCTCATAGCCTACGTATTTACAGTCTAGGCCAAGCTCTCTGCATAGATCATCGAGGGTCTGTGCGGTTGAAAGTGAGCGAAGCGATTTCTCAATAAAATCACTGAGCGTTCTACCCTTCTTTAACAACGCTATCTTCGCTGTGTCCACAACATTCTTATCAACAGAAACCGTTATCTTTTTTTTAACCATAAAGCCGTATATACGGTAACCCGTATTAAGATTTTCGCTAAATCCTCGAGAATCCAAATACGTACCCAAAAACTCATGTTTCACCTAACTACAAGTTTAAAATTTGGCTTGAGCTGAGGTGGACTAGTATCCCGCTACCATTTTCTAAACTCTTAAACGCTCAGCGGCTCAAACCTGTGAATCCTAAAGTGGGTAGCAGCTGGGTTTACCTTGGAAGAGGGCTGAAGTTAAAGCTTCAAAACGCTCCTCCGCAGTATCGAGGCGTAGTGGTATTGTGTACTATTATCATGTTTCCCATCTTTGCGTAGACAATCAATTTGGTTGCCCATATAGCAACGTGTAATCTATACAGATTTTCGCGGGGCGAAAAAGCATTAGAGTAACCTGTAAAAATGAATTGTGTGCAACTAAGCACGAGTGCTGAAAGTATACGAAACATTTAAGCTATTTGGCTCTAAACGGTGGACCACAAATTCATGCTTGGCGCCCTAGTGTTTCGAAAACGAATTTTTGGTTAACAAAGGGGTGGTGAGATCTTGCAAACTTTATAACAGCGGTAGAGATAGCGGCTGATTTTGTGTTAGCAGTGGTGAAGAGTGTATAATCTTTGTGAAGTTTTTAAAATCGTGCTACTCAAAGTAGTCCAAAATTTATCCTTGATTAATGTTTCTCCTAGATGCGACTTTTTGATTTGTGACCGGGATTCGAATAGGTTTGTCTCCACGCTGAGCCTCTGAGCCGATGTGGCTAGCCTTAATTATTTGTACTAGTACAAGTTAACTTGTACTAGTACATGTTGTTCAATTTGGAACCTAAGGATAGAAGAGAGGATCTTTATGATTTCGACCGGGAACTAAGGGTTTTTGGAAAGAGCTCTGCTCATGTCGAAGCTCGTGGTCGTGAAGGGTATAAAGAGGACTGGTAAGACTTCGCTTATGAAGACGGCTTTGAATGTGACTGGCTTACCATATATACTTGGATACTAGGTTCTCAGAGAACCCGCACTACTTGGATCTCATAAATGTGCTAAGAACCGGGATAGAGGGTTTCTTAAAGAGATATCAATCCGCGCGGGATAAGGCGAAGCGTGTGTTTTCTACAATAAGATGGGTTAGGGTTACCCTCAGCCCGATAAGCGTGGAAATTGGATGGAAGAGTAATGAGAACACAAGGGCGAGCAGCGGTTCAGCTTACCATCACTACTGTCATCCGTGAACTCTTTGGCCGAGGATATGGGTATGGATATCGTTGTGGCGATAGATGGAGCCCAAGAACTGAAGAAAATAAAGTGGATAGCGTTCGTTAGGGCCTAGGCATTCGCCTATGATAATCTTAAGCATGTCAAGTTCGTGCTCCCCGGCTCCAAGGTTAGGTTGCTTGAAATATTCGTAAAGAGAGGGGACGCTGGGTCGCCTCTCTTTGGGAGGGAAATAGTTGAGGTTGCTACAAGGAGGCTTGGTAGGGAGGAGGCTGTAGACTTCTTCGAAAAGGGTTTTTCACAGCTCCAAACAAACATAAAGAGAGAACAGATAGAGAGTGCGGTGGATACATTCGACGGTGTAATAGGCTGGCTCACATACTTCGGCCACGAATACGCAGTGACTGGGTGGAGCGATGTGCGAAGAATCCTCGGCGAAGCGATCCTAGTAGCCAAAGAGGAAATCAACAGCTTTTTGTCTTCCCGGCGTAGTGAAAGGTACACCTAACTGCTGCGGGTACTCACCCGCGAAAGAACTTGGAGTGAGGCTAAGAGGTTACTTGAGGAAGCAAGAGGGGAGACCGTGAACGACAGAAATTTCAACGGGTTGCTCCATGAACTAGTAAACTATAGTATAGTCGAAGTTAGGTATGGCGATACATGATAGCTGACCCCATACTCCCACTGGCGCTCTCATCCCATCAGATATAAGCGAGCCGTTAAACGTGTGTGCTCTCAACTCTATGTAGCGCTCGCCTCCGTTCCGTCACGTATAGATGTTGATTACAGATTCCGCTGCAAGCTGGGTTGTGAGTATTTTGGCTACTTCAAAGTCACCGTCAACCTCATTAGTAGTTAAGGCGAACACGGTGTCACCGTCAAAAGCGGTGTTGAACGGTCTTATCACGCTCGCATATCCAATGTTGGCGGCTTGGGCTAGGGCGCACATATCACACACGTCGGCTTCTAATGTTTGTGATAACCACACCTAAAGTGGTGTTACCAACGTGACTGAAGTGGGCTAACCCCTCTCTTATGGTGTTTTCAAGGCCGCTTATATACGACCCACCCCCACCTCTGGCACCCGCAATGATGTTGCCGTCCCTCTACTGTACACGTCCCCAACCGCGTTCATAACCGTGAGGACATCCAGCTGTACGCCTCCTCTCTCATAGTGTGCGTAGCCCTGACCGGAGGGTGATGCCCGCTCCCTACCCAGGATTTTACAGACAGTCGCCCCCCGGCCAACCCACACTCCGCCGAGGGGTATCTTAGTCGACCTACGCTCATATGCCAAATAACCCCAGGAGTGGTCTGGGAGGTGTTTATCCGTCTCGTCTCCTTTGAAGTCGAATATCACGGCGGCCGGCACAATGGCCACGGTTACCCCTCCAACCTGGTAATCCTTCCCGTCAACCCTTAGGCGCTCGACTATACCTTCAACCGCCCTGAACCCGAACACACTTCTGCCGCACAGTGCGACGGCGTCAACCGGGTTATTCTTCCTGTGTAGCGGTCATAGAATATCTGTCTCACGGGTGCCCGGCGAACCCCCATCTGCGCCACGCCGGCCACATTATTCCTTTGTGGGGAAAACAACGGTTATACCCGAACAGGCATCCTCAGAGTGGTAGCCCCCCACCTCGAAGCCTTCAACCTCCAATTCAACTGTTTTGTACAAGACCGAATCAGCCCGAGTTGAGTTTACCACTCAGAGTAACTAAAAAGTTGTGTTAACTCGATCTTTTTCTCGCTCAAATGCTTGCACATATGGATTGTTAACAATGATTGGATGCTGAAGACCTGTGTGTAGGTGTCCTGTGGTGGGTTAATCCTTATTTGAGTGGTGCGCTTACCTAAATCATTCAGGTGACTCTGATGCGGATTCTAAACTATGCTACAGATGGTAGTGACGCGCTGGCTTCGTCAGGGATGGCAGGGTCTACGATTTGGCTGAGGCGGCGCGAATCGCTGGGTTTGACCGCTTAGGCGGATATAGGCTCGGTGGATGAGCTTCTTGGGCGCGGGCTTGCTTCCAGACGCTCTGCGGTTGGTTTCAGCGCAGCAGTTGGATGTTAAACCAGTGGATAAGCCTAGGGTTTTGACGCCTGTTCTCAAACCTCAGAAGATTCTTATGGTCGCTGTCAACTACCCATCGCATGGGAAGGAGTCGGGGGAAAGCCGCCCCCTGAACCATACTTCTTTACGAAGTTCACCTCATGCCTAGTAGCGGATGGGGAACCCATACTTATACCTAAGGTCTCAAAGAAGGTTGACTGGGAAGTGGAGCTTGCTGTGGTCATCGGTAGGAGGGGTAAGTATATTGGTGCTGAGCACGCTTTCGAATACGTGGCGGGCTACACGGTTGCTAACGATGTGAGCTTCAGGGACTACCAGTTCCCTCAGCCTGGTAGGGAGACACCCCTTGGCTATAATTGGGTTAAGGGTAAATCCATGGATGCCTCTCTACCCCTCGGCCCCTGGCTTGTTACCGCCGACGAGGTCCGCGACCCCTACTCTCTTAGGTTGACGCTTTCCGTGAACGGTGTGAAACGACAGGACGCTCTTGCGGGGGACATGTTCTTTAAGATTGGGGAGCTAATAGAGTACGTGTCCTCTGGGATCACGCTTGAGCCAGGTGATGTTATATGCACGGGTACACCGGCTGGTGTAGCAGCCTTTAGCGGGGCCCCCTACCTTAAGGATGGCGACTGTCGTCGAGGCTAAGATTGAGGGTGTTGGAACATCAGGAACCCCGTTGTGGCAGAGAAGTGAGTAGTGGTGGGTTACTTGGTATCCGAGGTGTTATGTTCACATGCGTGTTGAGCAGCTACTTGTGGGTCACATGCTACTAACTTTTAATATATACTGTT
>Ga0074076_100236_pt1 | contig 9589 bp, 16 predicted proteins | sample YNPg_D_FD_63713 | JGI IMG/M metagenome (GOLD analysis project Ga0074076, IMG submission 63713) | Hot spring microbial communities from Beowulf Spring, Yellowstone National Park, Wyoming, USA - YNP_Beowulf Spring_D v2 (version 2) | ecosystem: Environmental > Aquatic > Thermal springs > Hot (42-90C)...
GTTATGCACTGCTTGTAATTAACTCTCCAGTTCAACTCTCACGCAACCAGATGGTGGGTTTACAGATAGATTACTCCATTAAAGCACAAGAACTTAACTTGTCGTCTATTGGATTATACGGGATGTTTTGTGAAACGTACGACGTAGAAGTGGCCAACATCATACCCATCTCTGGTAGCTGGAGTAAAATAAATAAAGACTACTTCGCCGCGTTTAGAGAGGTAACTCCTACAGAGATTAGCGGGTATTCAGTAAAGGGTACAAGCGTGTTAGATCTAACAAGTGGTGCTAGTTTGGCAGTCTTGATTGTCGGCCTTTTCGCTGTTGCCTCATCATATACCTACGCACAAACAAATCCAAAAAGGCATCAAAACGAGGTGCGCCTCAAAAAGTTATCGCGACACTGAACTCAGCCTCCTCTTCAATTGATTTAGCTCATGAAACCATCAAAAAATTCCTTGAAGGTAGAATCCGAGCTTCTGCTGCAAATGCTGCTCTTGCTACATTCGATGACTTAGAGAGAAAAGTGTTGAGAGAAATAAACGAAAGCGTAGGTAACAATGAGATAGACACGGAAACTGCCAGAAGATTGACTGAAAGTCTAAAAGAGATAAGAACTTCATTTGCAGACCTGATTGACCTGCAGACCCAGTTTAACCAGAAGAAAATCCGACAAAACATCTACGGCGACTTAAGATCAAAGTACCAAAGAAACCTACAGCGAGCTATAAACAGCTTTAAAGAAACAACTAATGACTTGAGACAAAGCTAAGTACTATTGGGTTTGAATGAACCTCCTTTTTTGCGCTCTATATACCTGCCTTAACTGCTCCACATAGATTTTGCCTTCGCTTCTCGATTCTAGAGAACGAATTAACCCCGTATGCTTCCAGAGACCACGAGGGTGTATAGGTCACCAGGCATACCATAAATTACAGTAGCAGACCTTACATGTGGCAGGCACATATGACTAACCCTTAACACAAACCAAGTTTTTTCTTCATATATAATCTTAAACAAACATTTAGACATCATAATCTCGCCGAAAGTTTGCTTAAAAAATAGAGCATAAGAACGAGCGTTAATTTTATTATTATACTTTACTATGAATACGTAACGCCTTTTATCATGTTTCATATAATTCACTAACCAGTTGACTTGAGTTGACTTTGATGAGTTTGTCGAATTCCATTGGTTTGTAATCCAAAATGAGCGCGGCAGCGGCTAACAGGTCGCGCATAGACGGAGGCTTTTCTAACACACTTGAAAAAACCACTTTGTCGATGCCGAAAGCCTGTACAAGATTTTTTAAGCCCCATAATAGGGTATTCTTAGACGAATAAGCTGACTTGATTATCTCTGGTGTGAGCTCAAGCCACCATTCCTTATTTACTATTAGAGGGGCATTAACCCTTGGTCGGATTATTTTCGTAAAGCCATGTTGAGCGAGTAGATAGTTTCGATGGAAATACTCTTTTAATGCTTTCCCTTCGTCTGTGTTAGGACCTCTAGGAATCCATTTTAAATCTCTAATAGAGTGTGCAATACTTGTGACGTCTTTTCTTGAACATTTAGTGCAAAGAATTTTAACTCTAAATAATGTGGATGGATAGATTCAAGTACTTTTATGTTCATACAGAAATCAAAGTATGATCTACGCATACTTTTCCCCTATAAGACCAGCTTCTTTAAGAATGTCGTCGTAGGTCTTTCCTTTAAGATAGCCATTAAATCCAACAACCACCTTAATAGCGTCACCCCCACTTGCCAAAACAATTCTGCCAAAGTATGCATCAAATTTTGAAAAGCGGAGAAACAGTTTTGACCCATCAAACCTTAACTCGGCACTGTTCAATATTGTTCTAATCGCCTCTTGGTCAAGATGTGAAAATATCCTTTTAGCGCAAGCCTCCGCCTCCTGATTCTTAAGATTAATACTCAGAATACTTATCTCATCGCCATAATGGCCTTCTGCTTTAAGTGTAGTAAGCTTAGTACTATGGTGCGATATATCTAGAAATATACCAAGACCTTTGGCAACTTTAGTCAAGTCTTCTGTTGCATAACACATCACGCTTAGATTAACGCTTTTAACACGAACCACGCTATATAGAACACGTAGCATAAAAATAAGTGTTGAAAATAGTGGCGACCAGATTAGGGTTTCGAAAATCGGCTACACTAACACAGAAAATCATTATCTGGAAGCATTTCTTGACGCTGCTGGGTATAACGTTCTTGAGAGAGATAAAGTGCTAGCCGTTATCCGAAAACTGTCAAGTTCTTTGCGAAAGGAATATAGGTCTACGATTATTATCATTTACCAAATGGTATCAATTAGCCGTCTAAAATCACATTCATGGAAAGCAATGGTGGGCATAAGGGGTAATACTGCCTATGTTGCAGCCTATCGGAATAGATTGGCTTCGTGGAGAAAGCAGAATACTATAGTAAGGGTTGACAAACCAACGAGAATTGAGAGAGCCCGCAGCTTGGGGTTTAAAGAGAACAATAAGTCGATTGTTGTCCGTGTAAGGGTCAGAAAGGGTAATCCCTACAAACTTAGACCTAAGGCTGGTAGAAGACCCAAGAGGATGGGTGTCAAGCAATGGACATATAAACTCAGCGATAAGCGAATAGCTGAGGGAAGAGCCCGCGCAAAATACTCCAATATGCGCGTTAGCGGAAGCTACCTTGTGGGAGAAGATGGGCTATACAAATGGTACGAAGTAGTTCTTCTAAGGGACTGATAAGTGGACGTCAGGCTGGGACGGCGGCATCATCGGTGGCTACCTCATGTCGTCGCGAGAACATCATTCGTCCATCATAAGCTTATTCACAATCGTATAAAAGCCTAACCGACGGTTAGATAAATTGTTAATTGGATTAGTAGGAAAAACAAACGTTGGGAAATCCACCTTTTTTGCCGCCGCTACCCTGCTCAACGTTGAAAGAGCTAACAGGCCGTTCACAACGATAAAGCCTAACAGAGGTATTGGATTTATTCGGGCAAAATGCGTACACGATATCTTCAACGTTAACGATAAAATATGTATCGATGGCATCAGATTTATACCAATTGAGCTACTAGATGTAGCTGGACTTGTTCCGGGGGCGCACACTGGTAGAGGTTTGGGTAACAAATTCTTAGATGATTTACGGCAAGCCGATGTTTTTATTCATATCGTTGATGCCAGTGGTTCGACGGATAGTGAAGGTAGACCAACTGGACCGGGAACTAACGACCCACTGGATGATATACGATTTCTAGAGAATGAGCTCGATGAATGGATGTATGGGATAATATACAAAGATTGGGATAAATTCAGTAGAACAATTGACCAGCGTGCTATTGACATAGCTACTGCGCTTAGTGAAAGATTATCAGGATTAGGCTACACTAAAGGAATAATTGAGAAAACACTTATTGAACTGGGATTGGAAGGAAAGAAGGCAGTTAACTGGAAAGAAGAGGATATTAGAGAATTTACTAAGTTTGTTAGACGTAAGGGTAAGCCTGAAATTATTGCAGCAAACAAAGCCGACATATCAACTGCCCCAGATAACATAAAGCGAATAGCCGAAGAGGTTAAGGTACCAGTTATCCCAGTTATCGCCGAAGCTGAATTGGCTTTACGCAGGGCTGCCCAAAAGAATATAATTAAATATAGACCAGGAGACTCTGACTTCACCGTTCTCTCAACCAATCTACCAACTGCTCAGCTTGAGGCGTTAAAGAGGCTAAAAGATATATTGTCGGAATTTGGGGCAACTGGTGTTCAACTATGTCTGGACAAAGCAGTCTACGAAGCGTATGGTGGTATCGTTGTTTACCCTGTGGAAGATATGGCAAGACTAAGTGATAAAAAAGGAAATGTGCTCCCAGATGCGATCATCCTGAAATCAGGTTCAACCCCAGTTGAGCTAGCTAGGAAAATTCACTCAGAATTAGCCGAACGATTCCAGTATGCTATTGATGTACGTTCAAAGCAAAGACTAGGCTCCGATTATACACTTAAAAATTTGGATGTTATTAAAATAGTCTCATCATGAATTACACGTGTAAAATTCGTTCTCTAAAACATCCCGTGTGACAACACATCCAGGATAGATTCTTGCACCAGCTCCTATCTTAACACCGGGATTTATTGTCACATTTACACCGGTCTTTACGCCAGGCCCAATAAAGCATCCCAGTTTAACAAGTCCCGTATTAATGGACTTATCTGCCACACGAACATTAATAGGCTTCTCATCAAATCTTAAATTTGCGGTTATAGTTCCCGCCCCAAGATTGGTGTTCTCAGCTATAACACTGTCCCCAACATAGGAAAGATGTGATATGTGTACACCCGCATATATAACTGAATTCTTAACCTCACAGGCATTACCAATTTTTGAGTTATCTGCAATACTTGTAAATGGGCGAAGATATGCATTAGGGCCAATTGTTACGTCTCTTCCCACCCAAACAGGTCCCTCAATATAGCTTCCAGATTTAATCACAGAACCGGTGCCTAGGGAAACAACACCATTAATATGAACACTGCTCTGTATTTCCCCCTCTACCTTAGCTTGTAAATCCTGCATTAGTACATTATTAATTCTTAAAATATCCCAAGGATATGTAAGATCATACCACTCATTATCATTTAGTATGACTACGTTTATATCGCTTTTCACAGCCGCGCTGTTTAGCGCATCCGTTAGCTCTAATTCGCCTCGCGGTGAAAGCGTCACATTTTCTAAATACTGGTTGAAGTCGGGTTCAAAAATATACACTCCTCCCAAAACAAGGTTATGTATTGGATTATATGGTTTTTCGGTCACTTTAACTAAGTTTCCTTCTTTACTAATCTCAACTACCCCATACTTTGTGGGGTCTGCCACACGTAAAACCCCCACCGGTGGCTACTTGACCCCTGTGGGCTTCCGATAATCTCCGGACAGCGCTGGATAACACGAGGTTATCACCATATTGAACAAGAAGAGGTTTTCCTGAGGCTTGAAGTGCTATTCTCGCAGCATCAGCCGTGCCTAGTGGCTTATCTTGGGTTAATAAGTCAAAATTTAGGAAATAATTTTTAAAAAGATCTTTAAAGCTTGGGCTTATGACGATATATTTTGGATCGACTCCGGCCTCTTGATGCTGTTCGATTAAATGTGTTAAAAATGGTTTACCTATAAATTGTAAAAAAGGTTTAGGAGTCCTGTGCGTTATGGGTTTTAACCGTGTGGATAGTCCTGCGGCAAGGAACGCTGAATTCATTGGTTATTCTCTACCGTACCCTGGCTTATCTGCTCTGTATTAGGTGGTGAGAGAACCTTTACTTTTCTTATTTCTAGAGCAGTTTACAGAAACGATTTTTCTAGCGGCTGAGAAAATCTCTGCCGATGCTTTACCCAAAACTATTTCTTGAACGAATTCATCAAAACTACTGTTGGTAGCTTTTTCGATGAGAATTCGGCTACCAGCTTTTCTGACTGCGGTGCGCTTTGAACGATGAACCTTACCCTTTGAGATAACGATTGTAAAGACCCGCAGCCTTGCGCCATCCCGTGTTTCAACGTCAGTTATCACCTCGGTTTTAGTGGTACCCCTCCTTACCATGCCTCTTACATACTCCCTAGCTAGCTCTAATTGGTCGAAGCGCGTTTTAGCTACTCCTCCTTCTACATCCACAATTCTAAACTTCAAGAATACTTGTATTTGACGAATGTCTCCAGTCAAATCCGATAGAGAGACGGTTATTCTTCTGTTAAGCACTGCCTCATTAGATTGAGCAAGAACGCGCGGTAGGTCAACTTGATTAAAAGACATTGGCGCCTTTACTGATACCCAGGTTTTCTGTAATTTGGAAGCAGACATCTTATCTTAGAGTATTTGTGATGAGATAATTATAAGTGTTTTACTGAGTGGCGCGTTCAAGTCGAATTAGGAGGTCGCAGTGTGCTAATACTTCATCAATTGTTGACCTAAGCCTTCTGTAATTCACGTCGCACACAGTTACCTCTAGCGTGTTCAACTCAACACGTTGTCTGAATACCAAGTCCCGTGGTGTCTCAACTAAGTCAGGGAGAAGCACTTTGTGCAGGTAAACTGCCTCAGAAATACTTGAAACACGTAGGGATACCCTCAGGGTCCACTTAACCATGTTAATCACTTAGTCTTACGTCTATGTCATCGAAAAATGATTCAACGTATGGTGCAGGGACATAAGCTATTGCTTGGAGTGAAGAGCCATACCCTACACCCTTAGAGCGCTCGGCTGCAACTTTAAAAGTATTTCCTAAGTCAATCGTGGAACTATTTTGCGGATTTACCACGCCTACTATCTGTGACCACTGATTTATAGGAGAAACCATTATCACTGGTTTAAAGTAAAATGCCCTATTCTGTGAGATAACTTTAACAGTTCTTAAAGCTAAGCCCCTTTGCGTTTTAGGAGGAGCAAATATATATAGCGCATTCTGCGTTTCCCTAAAGTACTCCTGTGTCTGAGTTATTTGCTTGGTTAACGACGCAATCATGGCAGAATAGTTCTGCATCATCTCAAGTACTTGTCTGTAATCCTCCTTTTTACCGTGTAAATACCTTATATATAGATGTGTAAGACTGCAAACTTATGCAAGCCTCGAGAGCTAATGCGGCACCAATAATATTCCTTAGAGGAGAATCAGCGGGGTGCCTTCGATCCATATATATAGAGCCTAAAAGGGTTTTTTCATCAAGCTCTTTAAATCCACTTTGTGACCTAATTTTAGATAATTCATCGAATAGAACCCTTGCATCCGTCCCAGTCACCAAACCGATTTGTTTGCTTAACTGCTTCTTTTTAATCAATTCTTGAACTACAAGCGTACTACCTTTTTGGTCACCGCTAACTCCTAAAACAAAGGGGTCTAGCATTAGCGATAACGCGAGAGATAAGTCAAACCCTTCCGTCATTGGTATCTTTAGACCGTTGGATGATTCGAGCAAGCTATTTCGCTCTAAATCGGAGAGAACCACTCTATTAAGGCCATCGAGCTTTTCGGGATCCAGCTCTGCCTGTGAAGCTAGTATGCCGCCCATTACAATCGAGGCCAAGTCAGTCGTAGTATACCCCAGCTCTTTTAGCAAAAGATAAGTTAGTGTTGTTGTCGAGCTAATAAGTATGCCATTTAATCCAAACAAGTGCGGATTTAAGACCTCTTCACCTGAAGGTGGGTCAGAGTAGTATGAGATCTCAAACGATGGGTATGATTTCTGATGCTGCAGACCGGTATAGCCTAGAAAAAACGTTATTCCCCGTGGAGGTCTCACTAGCTTGTTTACAGATAAAAAGGGTCAACAAATCTTACTGTAAAAGGTTTATTACGAGATATTAAGTATGTGGAGAGTAAAAGTGAAGCTGCGATAGGATCGGGTGATGTCTCTACCACCAAGTTGATATATCCGCCTAAATTCTCAACTGCTTTGAATTTCGATGATTCTTCTAATATTGCCTTTTTCAAGTTTTCGATTTGACTGGACATACTTGGATTAGCATATTATTAATACGTGGGTTAAAAAATTCTTTTATTATGTAAATGAGGCTGCTCGTGGCTTATACTTCCAATCCTGTGGTAGAACTCCCTGCCGTCGATAGTATTTTGACAACCTAAGGATTTTCGACTCAGTTATCTCAAGTCCTCTAAGCGAAAACATGTCTTTTGGATGCTGCTCTAAGTGAGCTATAGTTCTTGACGCATGCTGTAGTAATGCCTGGAGATCATCAGGTATTTGTGACTGAACATTATTCCCAACCAAAATCTCCGTAAGCTTCTTACCCAAGAAGCCCTTTACAAGTGGGATACCATATTGGTCTCTTAGTATTTGACCTATCATGGGCTTCGTGTATCCTTTTTTGCTAGGTTTACAATAATCTTTTCAACTTCTTCAGGGGTCATCTTAACCCATTCTGGTACTTCTAAAGTCACCGGTCTTTTCGAATGAGATTTGCCTCTGGGGGTTCCCTTACGCATCAATAAATGAGCCTTTTACCTCTATTTAAGTGTAATTTATAGTTTTTGTATACCACTTCGAGAATGCGATGAATGCCCGTGCTCTATGGGACAATTTGTTCTTTTCATGTATTGACATTTGAGCAAAACTCTTCGGAAATGATTCTTTCGGCGAAAAAATCGGATCAAAACCAAACCCATTTTTACCCACGGGCTTATTCAAAATAAATCCATCTACTCGTCCACTGAATATTTTAAGCTCCACACCGTCAAAATACGCAACAATAGCTTCGAAAAAGGCAGACCTGTCTTTTTTCCCTTTACTAGGGCAATTAACCCATTAATCCCAATCGTTGTAAAGGCATATGAGGAGTAGACGCCAGGAAAGCCGTTTAGAGCTTTCACGAATAAACCAGCATCTTCAACTATTAGAGGCTTGTGTAGGTGTTCATAGGCTTCTAGTGCGGCGTAAGTGGCCACCTCTTGGATTGTTGAGGCCTGTATCTCCATTTTATTTAGAGGCTCCATTATGAGATTAATGCCTAGCCTATCAAGTAAACCAGAGGCTTCTATAAATTTGTGTTTGTTTTGTGTTATAAACGCGACCTCAGTTTTTTTCACGTCTTTCATCAACGTACCTACCTCTCATTCTAATCTGCTTAACTCGGTCAAGAACCTGTTCACCCTGCTTTGGACCCAAGATTTTAAAGTAGTTCTCTTTAAACATAGCCAAAATATCGCCGTATATATTTGGTTTAAGTGCTTGACAGACCTTAAGAAAAAGATTAACATCAACCGCTCTGTGTTCTGTATCATAGCTGAACTCACCTAAACCGAAGTCTATAAAAAATATGTCATCGTTTGAGATGATGATGTTTGCCAAAGTTGGATCACCGTGCACTATCCCGCGTTTTTGTGTAAGACACCGATATCAGATGCGATAGTAGGCACATAAGTAAGTAGATTATTCTCGTCGACCTTAAGGAGGTTAACTCCCTCAATATACTCCATTAATATGCTTGCGTGAACCTTACTCACAGCTAACACGGTCGGCGCGTTAATCCCAGCTAGGCAAGCCCTTGTGATTAGTCTAGCTTCTAGAATAGTCCTCTCTGATCTTATTTTCGTGTCCAGTACTGTATTCCTATATTGCTTTGGTTTCCTATACTTCAAGATGGCCTTTTGACCGAAGAAATTCACTAGATAAATGTAGGCTTCAGCGCCCTTTACCAAAGTCGAAATTACCTCTAGTCCAAACGTTTCCTCCATGGTATTTCCACATCTTCTATTCTCCAACGGGGAAAAACCGCACTTTCTTCTATTCGAAGATACCTTTCTGAACGGTAAAGCATCGAACCTACGTACGCAATCATCGCGCCATTATCCCCAGCCAAATTGGATGGTACAACAGTAAAATGACTTTCATGTTCCTTACAAACAGCTTCGAGCATTTGGGCTAGACGCCTAGCTCTTGCGACCCCTCCAGTTAACGTCACTTCTTGTTTACCCGTCAACACCAGCACTCGTTCTGTTGCTTCTGCAAGCATGGAAAAAGCGGTTTCTACCACACTATATGATAAATCGGCTGGATCCACTCCAACCT
>Ga0074076_100237_pt1 | contig 9566 bp, 18 predicted proteins | sample YNPg_D_FD_63713 | JGI IMG/M metagenome (GOLD analysis project Ga0074076, IMG submission 63713) | Hot spring microbial communities from Beowulf Spring, Yellowstone National Park, Wyoming, USA - YNP_Beowulf Spring_D v2 (version 2) | ecosystem: Environmental > Aquatic > Thermal springs > Hot (42-90C)...
CAGGTCTCGATCTGGATGCTGAGGATGAAGGGGAAATAGCCCTGAGCATAGTGGCTGAAATTGTGGCTGTCAACAGGGGAGGTTCGGGTATCCCCCTGAGGGACAAGAAGGAGTTGAAGAAAGTAGTGGAAGAACTTTGATCCAGTATAAAGCCATAGGTTTTGTGGAGAGGGAGGGGCCTCCCTCCAGGAATCTACCGTGTAGAGTTGTTATCCTGGAGGAATTCGTTGAGGGTCTCTTGGGGATAGAGGAGTTCTCTCACTTGATCCTCATATATCACCTTCATGAGGTGAAGGAGTGGTCGCTGTTGAAAGAGGTTAGGGGATTTAAGGTGGGAGTATTCGCCACGAGGAGCCCCAGGAGACCTAATCCAGTGGGCATCTCGGTGGTGAGGCTCTTGGGGAGAGAGGGTAACAAACTTGAAGTAGTTGGGCTTAATGCCGTCAATGGTACTCCGGTTATTGACCTCAAGCCCTATGATAGGTGGGACTCGGTACAGGAACCAAAGGTTGCTCCCTGGCATCCAGTTCAGTGAAGGAGTGGTCTCACCTTAAGCCTAATGAAAGGTGCAAGAGCCCCGTGATTCTCGTCCAAATACACCAACCTGGAGTCCCTGGATACGGCGTCAAGCGTGACCATCTCTGGGAGAGGGATGGCTATCTCCCTCACGAAAACCTCACCGGCTCCCGGTACGACTACCTTCCTGGGCCTAATCCTTATACTGTTCCTCAGGACGTGATACTCTGACGCACCTAGCACTAGGATGAAGTCCTTTGACTCCTCCATCATCTCCTGGATTCCCCAATCACCGGTCTTGAGCACTGCGTTATAGTAATCTGGTACCGGGTAGAAACCTCTTCCATTACCTGGGGACCCATACTTGGAGAATAGAGAACCAAGGTAGTCCACCACCTGGCCGTTTCCTATGAGCTCCTTTCTCCTAGTCCTGGTTCCCTCGTCGTCAAACGTGAAGAAAACGTGAGAATACTCAATAGTAGGATCATCATAGATCGTGACGTCTGGGAGTCCCCTCTCGTCTTGTCTCAACAAGGGCTTGTCTCCCTTGAGGAACGCCATCAGACCAGCTAGGATGTAGCCTGTAGCTTCCGGATCTAGGAGTGCAGTCAACTCTCTCTGGGATCCAAAGGTTTGTCTTCTTGAATTCCTGATCTTGGGCGAGTAGCTCCAGGACTGACGGAATGTCTCTAGGGTCGCCGGTGAAGGCGAAGGTTCTCCCATTATTCGTGATGAAGTTCACAACTTTCTCCTCCACGCAACTTACGTCATCCCATTGTGCCTCCCGTCTCACCCTCCTAATTTCTATCCTCTGGGCTTTGACCCTCTCCAGTATCGTCTTAGCTTTCTCCCACGACATCACAGAGGGATGCCTGTGGGAAGAACAAATCTCTCTGGATTTGATGTCAACAGGCTTACTGGGCGGAAGGGAGGACCAACCTTGCTCGGTGAGACATCTACTCACTGAAGTGGATGAGGATCTAGTATACATGACCCAACTCTCAGTCCCCTCCTTAACTATCGAGTCCTCCCTGACGGTCAACAGCATTTGCATCTGGATTTATATAGGGTGATCCCAGCCTTATGAAGTGTTCTTCTCTTTGCGCCCGTTCATACGTCCTCATCTCGTACTTTATATTCACTGGTGATGCAGGTAAGACCTCAGCACTTAAGGGGTTTAGGGCTTAACTGCTGTAGGGACTCCTTAAAACTTTAGGTTAGCTTATTACTTTATGGTCTCAGCTTTACGTTTCGCGATGGAGCTCATGAAATACGGAGAGGCAGTGCACGGAGGACCTGTGGAGAGAACACTCCTGGAGATGATTGCCCAGAAGTTCCCCGAGCACAGGAGAGTCCCAGTCAATACAAAGTTCTGGGAGGTGAACTTCTCTGACGTGTTCATCAACGGGGAGAGAGTGGAACATACATTGATGCCCTACACTAAGGGTTGCGTCAAGGGTAAGCTAGGGAGAGAGATAATGAAGGTAAAGATGCCCGAACATCCATTCCTTATAAAGAGGATTGACCCAAAGGGATATGAGGGAGTCCTCTTCTTCGAGGAGGGCAAGCTGAGGAGGATAACTCTGCCTGAGGGCTTTCCGCCATCTGCCTTCGTGAGTAGAGAACCTGAAGACGACGCTTACGTGGAGGTATGCGGAGAGGGCAGACTGATCGACAGTAACTCCTTCAACGTTGAGGTTACAGTGAGGGAGGGAGACTCGTACGTGATAGTGGGAGCTTCATGTCGACACTGGCTAACTGGGTTTCACGATAACCTCCTCTCTGTGGGACTCCTCGTATCACTAGTTGAAGAACTCAACAGGATGGAGTTAAAGAGGGGGGTTAAGTTACTGTTCCTGAGCTCAGAGGAGGGTCCTAGATGTTGCACCGGATCCCAGCAATACGATGAAAGGAACCTCCATGCCTTCATTTCCGTTGATGCCATCTACCCCTCCAGGGAAGTCCTCTCTGCAACTCCTGACTTATGGTTCCTCTCCAGACAGTTTGTGACGAAGAGGGTCGAGATGCCCACGCCGTTCTCGGATCACTTCCCCTTCGTCCTCAAGGGACATCCAGGAATGGCTATTTACAACGATGATATGACCTCAGTCTACCATTCTAATCGCGACCTCCCAGTATCGGACGACGAGGCTTACGTGGAGAGACTCAGGTCATCCCTACTGAACGCAATTCGGGAGCTGAGCGAGAAGTCCAGGGAAGAACTGGACAGATTTTTCATGGAATACGCCAGGGGAGCGGGATACATTGGAGGCGAAAGACGAGGAGCTATAGTTCCTGATTACGATTCTCTATCCTCGAAGTTTAGGAGGGGAGGATAAACATGCAGGGCCTTCAAGGACTCTTTTGCACTGGATACACCTTGAGGAAGAATATGTAAACGATGAGTCATTAAAACTCTTTGGCTTCGACAAATCTGAAAAATTGTACTATGAAAAAAGTAAATCTGAAAGAAATTCCTCATAACCGAAATGTGTGAACCCTCGCCCCTTCTAGGGGCAGTACTCTAGGTCTTTACTTGGTCTTTTCAGTGGGTGAGACGGCTTTTAACGAGCAGCAGTTGTGGGATTTTTCCTTAGGTAGCGCCCTGTAATCAAGGTAAAATCTGATAACTGCTGTAACGAGGTTAAACGTTATGTGCCACGTGATGGTAGGTGATGATTACAACTTGTACTTCCGGTTAAAGGATCACACGGTCGTCTCACCAGTTAACCCTAACGGGTCATCGCATTCTTCACCTAGGGATAGGCCGGTTAGGTTCAAGAGGGCTACAAGGGCTGTAAACAGGAGTTTGGAGACGGTCAAGTATTCATTAGCCTTAGTCTTGTGAGAGAGAAAAGTAATTCCAGAATTTATCTCACTAATGTACACAATATCCTACTATTTCACAACTGTGCGCTCTGCATACCTCCTCTACCATCTCGAAGCCGAACCTCACCAGCCTGTCCGGGTAGGCTACGGCTTTCGACACTTCGTTGTTTACTATCATCCTCAGTTGAGGAACCCCCTCCTCTTCACGTTCAATGAAGGTCCCACGTCCGTGATGACCTGCTCGTGGTCCTTAACGTTCTCCTCGAGGTACTTAACTTGCTTTGCCAACTCGTCCTTTCGCGATGACACTCCAGCGTATAATACCACTTTCCTCTTCCTCACAATTCCCATCAACTTTTCCACGTCCTCCCTGAACCTCCACTTCCCGGTCTCTAGTACAGGTTTAATATAACCTTTCTTAACTAGCTCTGCAACTTACGGTAGGATATTCCTAGTTTTTGGCACACTTCCTTAGGTTTCAGCATCACAATTAAACTTACATATAAAGAGTATAAACTTCACGGTTTGTCTGAGACTGTTGTCAACGGCTAGGCTGTACTCTCAGGGCCAAGTGTGATTTCGCGTACCTTCTTGACGACGGAAAACCCGACTGGCGTTCCATCCCTTCTACTCCTCACTATCTTTAGAAAGAGATCGCACATCTCGCCTCCTATATTGTTACAACACTTCATCACTTCCTCGTCAGATAGCGGAATCTCTCCTCTCTCACAACACCTGTACCGCAAGTAAGATTTAACTGATCTATAGGAGTTCAGAACCGATGATACCTGATCCCCCCTGAGGAATCCCTCTATAGCAATTTTCACGAGGCTCTTGGAATAATACAACAGTCTTAAACATGTCACGTTCGTCTTATTGAACCTGAAACCCTCCAGGGAGCCACACACAAATTTGGAGTCGTAGAGCAGGTAATAGCACAGGGGTTCCCCCGCGTCACACAGAGCCTTAAGCTCCTGGTCTCTGAGCACTAAGGGTGTGACACCCAGGGAAGCTAATTCCAAGAGTAACGACTTGTCTTCTGAGAGAGCCAAAACGTTGATATCTGAGACGCCTTCCACATAGTCTGACCTAGTGTAGGATCCGAAGAAACCTATAGTTTTCGCCCTTGTACACAATCCCTTGATTTCGTTCTCTAGAGTCACTTAAAGAAGATAAGCATAACATCCTTATCTAACTTATGGCTGAACAGAACCATTACAACAGCTGAAGAAGAGACTTTTCTAACGGATTCTTTGTACTGGTTCTCAAATCCCATCCTCTCCCTAGAGAGGACTAAGACGACCTTCTTGGCACCTTTGGGAATAATGAGGGACATGAACTTGTCCGGATCACTTATCATCTTCAGGGGGACCTTCCGTGGATTAGAATCTAACTCGATGACAGAGTCTAATAGTCCTGACTAAGTCCTCCTCTAAACCCCACTTTTCTCCCCCATCATGAGTAGTATCCATGAGCATTGAAGACACCGGTGTCTTCTCCTCTCCCCTAGCAGGTGTCATTACGTATCGCCACTTAAGTACTACTTTCGTATACCCCTCTACTATTTAACTTCTTTGATTCTTATGAATATTAACGTTACGCCCCATAGTCTGGTATTCACCTCTCTCAGACAGCAATCGGTGTGATTTCTCACTATTTTCATTATATATTTGGAAATTCATAATTTTTTGGCAGTAAAAAGAGATAAATTTATATTAAAGCTCAGTGAAGTTCTACGTGATCTGAGATGTCTCAGATGTCTTCAAGGGCGTCCCTTGAGGAGGAGGTGTACCTGAGGGCCCTAACTGGGAGACTAGTTGGTGTCCACGAGTTCGAGGGGCTCAAAAGGATAGCCATAATTAGTTACCCAGATAGAATCTGTGAATCCATTGCCGCTGCGGCCACCGTGGCGTATTTTGAGAGGCACGGATATGGAGAAAACAAGGTGAAGATATTCGACTATTCCCCAAACATACAGGAGACCGCCAAGAAGATCGTCTCCTGGGGAGCTGAGGGAGTTTATTTAGCATTCGGTGGAGAGCAAAAGATGAGCTTGGTGAACGAAGTGTTCCTGAGATCTCTTGATGCCCTAAGAGTAGCTGGCTTTAGGGGAGTACTGCTACTTCACGTGAGGAGTTGGCTAGCCAGTAAGCAACTTTCTACTGCACTACAAGACAAGGAGCTTCTCAAATGGCTGAGGAGTTTGCCTGAGATAAGACTGTTCACAGCGGACGTGAACGTCAGGAAGTTTTACTTCGGTAAGGTTAGAATATCGGAGGACGGAAAGGTTTCGCTGGAGAGATATAGGGAAGAGAACATAACCGAGGAGCACGCGAACCTGCTTAAGATATCCCTCCCTCCACCAGATTAGAGGACGGGACAGGGAGGGAGACCAAATATCTTACGAGAGTTAGAACATAGGAGGCAAAAGCTAGTCTCCTCTACCCTATCACCAGCTACTAGTCTCCCCACGAGACTCTCCAACATATCTGAAACTACAGGATCGGACAATATCTCCTTGACTTTGGTGCTCTTCTGATGTTTTTCGTAAGAGGTAGCTGAGAGTCCCACCAACTTAGTGGCCTTCTTAACCTTAACTCCTCTCTCAACCATCCGCTGTATTAACGCGGCCCGCAAGTATGGGACTACAACAGTGAAACCTTGTTCACAAGGGGTCTCCCACTTCATAACCTTATCTCTTGTTCTAAGAAATTAGGGATTTCGTTGATAACCTATGCCTAGGCCATATTAACCCCGTTAATTTACGACCTTTAACTTTTTCATACAAGGGTTACCTCACTCCCGTACAAATGTAAACATTTTTGCACGAAAGTATATACTTCTACATTTTTCTTAACATTAATATATATACATTTTTTAATCAAGAAAGAACAGTGTAAGATAGGTGGTAAAGAAATGAGCAAAATGAACAGTAAGGTGAGGTTCCCGGATGGCAGGGAAGTGGATATTCAGGAAGTGATAGCTTTCCTATATGGCCTATCCAGGAGTGACGTGGAGGTACAGCACGTGATGATCTGCAAGGGTAGGAAGATGTCAACTGAGGACTTGGCTGAGGAATTGAAGGTAACCAAGGCTTCGATCAGCAAGTCGATAAACAACCTACTTTACAAGGGTTTGATAGGAAGAGAGAAGGTGACTGACGAGGAGAAGAGAAAGGGTAGACCGGCCTACTTATACTGGGTGGACAGGGAGTCGCTATACGAAAAGGTAACAGATGACATGGAGAAGCTAACTGAGGCCGTGAAGAACCAGTTTAAAGCTCACGTTCAACTGGCAGTAGTGCCCAGCTGAAGTTTAGGATTTTCCCTGTTCCTGGACTTTACCTTGTTTCTCTTTATCCTCTTTCTCAGGTCTCTGTAGTCTTACTTTAGTAATGCTAACTAGATACTTTGTTCCCTCGTTGGAGCTACATTCAGCCTTAATGACGTTTCCCTCAGTTGTCCACTTACACTCTCCCTTCACTAAACCCCTCACGAAGTCCCTAGCATAGGCCATATGCCTATATTTTCTCTTTATCGTGAGAGCTTTGTCCTTGCCCTCGACCTTCACCTCAACCTCATATTTCACGACTTTCATGGTGGGTCAGTATTAAGAAAGGATTTAAAAGTCTTCTCCTTGAAAATTATGCATGGCAGTACCAGACATAACTAGCGGTTCCATAATATCCCTGATAGTGGCCTTTGTTTTGGGCCTGCTGGTGGGTTTCCTAATCAAGAAGATAGTTCAGGTGGGCATCATACTCCTGGCTATCGTCATAATCTTGCTCGCAATTGGAGTTATCTCTCCTCACACTGTCGAGAGTGCGTTGATGCAACTGGGGCAGACAGCAACTCAAGCTGAGAGTAAGGTGAGTGCTTATTTAAATCTCCTACCTTACAACTCGATTGTATTCATTATAGGGTTGGTAATAGGATTGGTCAAAGGATGATAGTCGTAAAGTAGCAACGTTTAAACTCCGATGAGGATTGCAGAATTATAGCAACTGAATGAAATGACGAAATTCCAAAGGCTTCCATAGTATAGTAGTTATTTGACTTTCCCTTAACTGACGTCCTGTTATCAAGGGAAATCTAATAACTACTATCCTTAAACGATCCACAAGTTACTGGGCCTCAAAACTTTTTATGTAGACCTTAGATCTACCTCAGGTGAATGGAAGGCTTCTGATTTTGGTTTGTTCTCTTTCCTTCTTCCTAGCCTACTTCTCTAGGCTCGCTTGGAGCATCCTAGGTCCCCTATCCACTTTACATCCTAGCGTGGAGGAGGACAGTTACATCTTTTCGCTGTTCTTCGCTGGATATGTAGTTGTTCAGATCCCCGCAGGAGTTTTAGTGGATAGGATGAGCTTCAAGATTGTTCTTCTCCTCTCCCTTGTGGGGATAGCGATAACGTCCCTAGGATCAGGTTTAGCAGACTCTATTCGCACCGAATATCTGCTCAGCATCTCATGGGATTGTCAGCAGGATGGATATATCCCTCAACTGTGAAGGCAATCTCTGGATCCTTTTCAGGGAAGGAGCTAGCACAGGCAATGGGAGTTTACAGCTTAGCGTGGCCCCTCTCTATCATAGCCGCAGGCTATTTACTACCCCCAATAGCCACGGAGTTGAGTTGGAGGTGGGGATATTTCTTTGTGACCGCGCTCTCCGTTATGACCGTATCTCTCCTTCCTATCGTTAAGCCAACGCCCAACTTTAATAGCCCGGGGAGATTGGAAGACATCAGGGACGTCGTCCTCATCTCAGGCGGTGGATTTCTCTTCTTCACTGCTTACTGGGCCGTGGCCCTGTACTTTTACGACTACGCTCTCAGATTGACCGACGATCCTATCGTGTCTGGATTAATATATTCCCTCACGGCCCTACCTGGAAATAGTGAGTACAGATTTGTCGAGTAGACTCATAAACAGGTTAGGTCACGTGAAGTCGCTCGTAGTTACAGTTTCGAGTTATGGGCTTCTCCTCATGTTAATTCCTCTGGCAAGGGGCCCCTTATCTATGGCTATCCTGGCTACGTTGATGGGCGGAGTAAGGTTCCTGATAACTCCTGCCCACTCCACCGCCATCGCCCGAATCGGTCGAGAGGGAGCAGGTAAGGCAACTGGTATTGCCAATACGTTCTGGCAGTTTAGTGGGGTGACCAGCTCGGTGATGGCAGGGTGGATCGTGACCAGCCTAGGATATCAGTGGTTGTGGATAATGATGGGGTTCATAAGCATAATTTCCACTTTACTTTATTCTAGGATCGGGATCACAGGGAAATGATAGTTCGAGGGAGAAGTTACATCAAGGGGGTTCAGGACTTCATAGGACTTCGCTTGATATCAATCCTCAGCCCCAGGGCTTTACCGAAATCAACGGAAGCACGTTCACACCCCCTCCGCACCCTTGGCGGGATAACCCTCACCCACACCTACATACAGTCCTGGAGATCCTTTTAGACAACTTGTCGTTAGCGTCTTGGAACATTGACTGCTTATTCGATTTCTTAACACCAATCGTAGCCACGGGATAGGGAATTGCAAAATCGTCACGAGTTGCCAGCATTTCACAAAGTGAAATTGGGGAAAACCTTATATCGGATTTGAGGTTCGTTCAACGTCATGGTTCAGGTTCTGAAGTCCAAATACGACTTCAATACTACCTTATCCAAGCTCGAGAGTTCCATTCTTTCTCATAATATGAGAGTAGTTTCCAGGGTCAACGCTCAAGAAAACTTGGCCAAAGCCGGTTTCAGGATAGGCGGAAATTACATCTTTGAGGTGTTCAGACCTGATTTTGCCTACAGGTTATTCCAGAAGGATTTGAGGATGGGAATAGAGCCACCTCTTAGGATATATGTTTTTGAGAGCGGAGGAGAGGTTTACGTGGAGTACTTCAAACCCAGTGAGGTATTCTCCAAATGGGGGGAAGAGGAAATATCTAGGGAGCTCGACAAGATATTCGATGATATAGTGGGGGACGCTCTGACGTGACCTGCCCGACATTGAAACCTATGACGTAAAAATGGAGGTTTTCTACGGGACCTTTTAAGAGATGTTTGATTTTAAGAATTTACGACGTAGAATTCTTTTTATAGAACAGCAGTTATGGGACTTTAACGTAACTTAAAGATTTTCATCAGCCCCAGCGGTCCGCCTAAATGACGTTCAACGAACCTGAGGAACGCCTCCACGCTCCTCAGGTTCAGCTCCCCCACCA
>Ga0074076_100243_pt1 | contig 9473 bp, 7 predicted proteins | sample YNPg_D_FD_63713 | JGI IMG/M metagenome (GOLD analysis project Ga0074076, IMG submission 63713) | Hot spring microbial communities from Beowulf Spring, Yellowstone National Park, Wyoming, USA - YNP_Beowulf Spring_D v2 (version 2) | ecosystem: Environmental > Aquatic > Thermal springs > Hot (42-90C) ...
TACATCTTCAGAAAACCAGAAAAAGACGAAGACCTAACCAAACTAAAACTAAGCCTAAAATGGTGGTAGCAACCACCAACACCACCCGCCAGAAGACACACACCAACTAACCAACCACCACCACAACCAAAACACACCACACTAAAAACCAGCGAAAAACCGATTGCATAAAGAATAAGGCACCAGTACTGTTTTGTTCTAGGAGTTTAGTTGGCGTGTATAGTTGGCCGTAAGGTTAAGCGGGTAGTATGGGTTAAGACCCGGGTCAGTGTAGCTATACGCCGGCTCAATGAATCTACGCTCAAAGTACTCGTTCCAGCTGTAAACCACTACAAGTGAGACTTGAGACCTATGCCCCAACACGTATTCCCACTGCTCCTGATAGAGGTGAAGTGTGAGGTTCTGATCAAGCACTAGAGCACCCGGCCTGCAGCCAGACCTGTAGAGTAGGCTGTCATCGAAGCGTGGAGTCACCGAGACGTAGCCGTCAGAGCTAATCGTGGGTGAAAGATTAACCCCACCACCCACCGTGACCACCCCCCCCCGGGCTGGGTGGGTAACGCTGCCAGCACCCTAGAGCAGCCAGTCCACGGGGTTAGGTATATTACCAACAGTTTCAAGCGTGAATAGGTTGGTGAGGGGTGGATGCAAACTCATAGGGTCAGGTGTGTTGAACACCACGAGCAGCGGTTTACCTTCAAAGTAGAGGTAACTAGAGTTATAGGGAACCACGTAGTTCCGGTAAACACACTCATAATCATAGAGGTAGCCAGAGTAGCCAAGCGAGTCATTGTAGGCGTCAATCATGATGGCCGCCTTAAAACGGGTGTGCATCGAGGCCAAAACACTGAAGAAGTTCAGCGCCGCACGGTTAATCTCGTTATCATCCCTGTTCGAGCCAAGCGGCCCCCACCAGGACACGATGAAGAAAGAGAGGCCAGCCGCCTCCGCCTCAGAAACCTGCCACCTAACCACACTATCATTCAAACTACTATAGTAGCCAAGCACTGGTCGATCACGCGTCACCGTACAACTATTACTATTCCAGTGCAAGTCAGCGGGCAAACCATACCACACACAGTATTAGGCACCCACCAAAAACACTGTGATTCGAGCTTAGCCGGGACAGCTCCACCTCAGCTTGGCTGAGCTCCCCCTTAAGCTCCACAACTACACCCTCAACTCTAAGGTAGGCGTACAAGTAGCCAGCCAAAAAGCACAAAACCAAACCAATAACCACGAACGCGAAAAGCCGCGCCGCCATACACCCAAGAATACAAACCAAGCTAAAAACAGTATCCCCAAGACAACACGGCAGAGAGGAAACAATTGTAGCCGAACACCGGTCTACAGGAACCTCCCTCCCCTACTCACCATCGCCGTCAGTGGATACGTGGCATAAAAGGTTATATTGCTTAGACAATACTATCCACTAAGAGTGGATTTGATATCGAAGCTTAAGCTCACGAATTTTCGGGGTATAAAGCAGGGTGAGGTTGACCTCTCACCGCTAACAGTGCTCGTGGGGTCGAACAACTCAGCGAAGACCACTCTACTCGAGGCAATCTACCTCACACAGGGCCCATTCCACCCAGCACCCTACACTATACTCAACCCCACTCCCATTGGCCAACCCAACCAAGGATCTAACGTACTCAACGTGCTCGCCTATCTGCACAAAACACTCAACGACCAGTTCTCTGGAGCAACATTCCTACTTCACAATTACGTTGAAAAAGAGGCGGAGATAACACTAGACGGAGGCACGTACACACTACGAATAATACTCACAAATCCATACACAGCGGTCTTCATAGCGAGCCCACCCAACTCAAACACTCAAATAACCATCGGTGAAAGAAAGATAACCGGATTGAACCTAGGCGCAGTGGGCCCATCACAAGTCCAACTAGCAGCTCCACCTCAGCCCCCTCCTGGCTCTCACACTTCACTCTTCTACAATCCCCAGCTTATTAAGGAGGGGGTTGGCTTCCTTTATAACAACTGGGTCTCGCTTGTGAACTCAGGGGTCTCGAAGACGGTGGCCCAAGAGGTCTCAGAGCTCTCAAACGACGAGTACGTGGATCTGACAGCCGAGCCATTCGTGGGGGGCACCAACACACTCTACGCGTATACAGTCGAAGGCAGGAGGATTAGGCTTGGAGACGTTGGTCAAGGCATCCAATCCTACATCGTGGTGCGAATGCTCTACGAATACACTAAGCCACAAATCCTGTTGTGGGATGACGTTGAATCACACATGAACCCCCGCGTCTTACTCAAAATAGCCGACTGGTTCACAACCCTAATAAGCCAAGGCGTACAGGTGGTGGTCTCAACCCACAGTCTAGAAACAGTCAACACACTCCTACAAACACAGGAGCACGCAAGAGCACTACTACTAAGCCTGAACAAGGGCGCATTGGGTTGTAAAGCGCTTGACCGTGAATACCTCGAAAAGCTGATGACAGCAGGAATAGATGTGAGAGCCGCGGAAGGGCTCCCCATATGAGGCTTCGACCACTTGAACCAACAAGCAAAACCGCTGTAAACATACAAAAACTCCAAAGACAACTAGGAATACAAGTGCTTGATGCGAAGTCAGCCATCCAGCTAGGACTAATAGTGCTGGGGGACGGCACACCAGACGACCAGGTGGTAGCCCTACTCGCATCAAAGCTGAATGGGAAAGCAGTTGCAGGGATAGTCAAACCAAAGTACACGGGAGTTGGCACGATCCAAGCGCTTCCACAGTACACAAACTTTAGAAGGGTAGCCTTCATCGTAGATCAAGAAGACAAAGAACTGGACAAACTCTATAAAGAAGTTGAGAGCAGCTTAATGCAAAACGGTTTCAGCGTAGACTCTAAGCAAATAATACATAAGAGAGTCATCCACATCAGGAGCACACGTGGCCCAACATCCATCCAAATATATGTTTCATTCAACGGTACAGACAACACCAGCTATAGGAAAAACACGATCGAGAACCACTTTATACCATACATCAATACCCTGCGTAACTATCCAGAGGCAAAGGACGCGTGGAACACACTTAGGGAAGAATTAAGATTGGAGATCTTAAGGAAAATATATGCTGAGGGGGATCTCAGTCAAGTGTTCCCCCAGCAACTTCTTACGCTAGCAAAACTAGAGGAAGCATTCCAATAGAATTAATTACTGTGCCGTGGTAGTATTTGATACCGTTTAAGTCTCCGCTTGGGAGGCACAGCCCAATACCGAATATTGTGTGCTGGAAGTCGATTTTAGCTTAGACATGGATCTGGACTAGTAATACCACAGATCCGCTAATATCATACGCGCGTCATGCCTTAATCCAGCACCAACACACCCTCCACACCTTCGGAGGTTTCGGATTGCTTTGCTCAGATGGTTTCAACACATAATCCAGTGGCCGAGTGAAGGGGTATTTTTGATCCTCTTCAGTTTGGCTGAAAAGTGTTCTTTCGGCTTCCTCTAAGAGTTTACCCTTCTTCCACGCATCCTTAAGCATCTGCACAAGTGCCCTATCATTTGCGCGCTTTCTGAAGATAGCAGCGAGCTTCTCACCTCTACTGCCCAGTTTTGCAAGCGCATTGTAAACATCCCTGACATCCCTAGTGACCTCCACTGGTGCCCCCCTAATAGTATCCATTTTCCTAGCCGCTTTGGTGAGGTCGTCTAGCAACTCCTGTTTGACTTGAACTAGCCTCTGAATCAGGTTTTCATAATCCACTCTTTCACCCTTCCTATCTGTTTCACCAGTGAATAGGATCTTGACTATTTCAGACACGGAAGTCAGAGTCTCATGTTTACCGTCGAAGAACCTCAGCCTCCAATAGGTGCGTCCAGCCTCATCCTTAAAGAGCACGAACAAAGCCTCTCTTTCCCCCTTCTTATACGCACCTATCCCATCAGGCAATCCCCTAAGCCAGTCAAGACCCTTATCCTCAAAGATCTTGGCTAGGGCATCAATCGGGTCGGTAACAAACTCTTCGAGTTCACGTTGAACCCTAGTTAGAACACTCATATCCCCCTTCGCTAGGGCTTCCTGTAGGCCGAAGTCCCGAGGCTCAGCTTCTTCACCCAACGTAGATGCATCCAACCCAATGGTTTCCCTGATCGCCACAAGCTTAGTGAGTAGCTTCCTAATCACACCCAAAAAGTGCTCCAAGCTTCGTGGATCACTTGCATCACTGTTAAGAGGCATCATATTGGTCAGATACACCTTATCATATGGGGAGCCCAATCTATCCACCCTTCCAACCCGCTGGATCACGACCACGGGATTCCACGGGAAATCATAGTTAATCACGTACTGAGCGTTCTGAAGATTCTGACCCTCACTCATCACATCCGTGCTCACAAGAACACCACCACTCTCCCGAAACCTGTTTATTATGACGGCTTCCTCCCTGTTCCTACCATCTTCATCCCTACTTTCCTCCCCAGTCACAAGCCTCACAGGGACACCTAAGCCCATAGCCCTCACCTGACTGTAGAGGAAAAGCGCCGTGTCCCTATACTGCGTGAACACAATCACCCCATTCCTAGATCCAATCTCCATAGATGACAGTATAGACCTAAGCCTCCTTTCAAAAGCCCTAAACTTCGGGTCAGCCGAGTCATCTGAAGGTATAAGCGCGAAAAGCTCACGGATCTTAACCCTATCACTAAGACAGCTTTCCACAAACAACCGCACCTCCTCCTCAGTTAACCTGCACTTTTCAAGATACCCGGAATACTTGGGCTTAGAGAACAACTGCTCGGGCTCAGGTAATTCTTCATCCAAATTAAACAGCGGCTCAGCACGCATACGTGGGGGGACAAACACACCTTTACTCTGGGCGTAGCTCACAGCACGCTCCAAGTACTCGTCAAGCGACTTCAAAGTTGCCCTGTAGGCCGCGTACCCACTCTCCAGTCTCTTAAAGAGGTTCAACTGCACTATAGCTTTAATCAACTCCTTAAGCTGCTCCTTTTTCTGAGCCTCCACAAGCCTTTGAAGAGGTTCACCTTCAGGTGTCCTAAGTTCGCTACCCAGCTTATCAATGGTTAAGTCATAGAACGATAGATTCATAGATGAGAAAACCTCTTCAACCCGAGCATAGTCAACACCAGCTGGATACCTAGAATTCGGATCCGTATCAAGCACCCGTTCAGGAAACTTCAGCCTAGGGTCATCCTTACTCAAGGCTTGGGCGCCACGCCTCGAGTGACGAACCATGAGCCTCTCAAGCACAGGCTCAAGGTCCCGAATAGGTTCACGGTTAAGCCAGCGCTTCTGATTCACCTCAAAAACCCTCCTCAAAGACTGACCCGTTATATCACTCACACAGTCCTCCTTCGCGTAGAGTGCAAATAGATAGTAGAGATCCAGAAGGCTATTATTTACGGGGGTAGCTGTGCCAAGCACCACCTGGGCACCATTCTTAACCAAGTAGTTCCTCAACGCAGAGTACCGCTTACTGAACGGATTACGAAACCAGTGAGCTTCATCCACAATAACAAAATCACGCCCCTTATACTGTGGTTCCTCAAGTATTTCCGGCTCAGCGGAAATCATCTCAGTGTTTATATTCTTAAACATCTGCCTTTTCTCGAACTCCTCCATCCAAGTCGTCTCAAGCACACTCTTGGGGGCAATAAGAAGAACATTCCTACCCTGTTTCAACGCGTTCACTCCAAGCATATACATCACAAGGGTCTTACCGAGACCCGTTGAATCTGCGAGAACGACTCCCCCATACTTCTCGAGCTTCTCGATGCACTGCTTATAGGAAAGAAGCTGGTGGGGCATGAGCACCTTGCGGAGTGATGAGGTATCCGGGTCCTGCTCAAGCTCCCCCTTATACGTCTCGTACAGAGCCTTCGCTACAACCTCATACGCACTACGGGTTGTCACATAATTGGAGAGTAACTCTATAAACTCCTTCTTAAAGTCCCTCGAGTTCGGTTCAGCCCACTGCTTCTCAAACCACGAAGCAAGCTCCGAGACCGCCTCCCTATCAGTGTTAAGCATGTTAAGCTCCCTGTTGGACACAAGCCCACCGTAGGTAAAGTTACTTGAGCCAACAACCGCTACACCGCTCCTAACATTACTGAGGGAGGGGCTGGCGGCGAGGTATGCCTTACTATGAAAATTCCCCCTACAGTAAAGCCTTACCTCACGTTTCGGGTCACTGAAATACTCCACAGCCCTCTGAATCAAGCCAAAGTATCCAAGCTCATCCTCATTACTGGACAAATCCTCCAAAACACTACGTTCAAGCTCCCTAAGCGCCTCTTCCTTCCACTTAGACTCCTCCTTAGGCTCATGACCAATAAGGAAACGAAGAGGCTTACCTCTAAGACCCTCCTCAAGAGCCCCGAACCCGCGAACATCAAAGAAAGCCGACGCTATCGCCACCTCAGAGGCATCCTTAAACTCCCGCACAAGCGCATCACTAAGCTTCTTACCCTCATTATCAATAATCTCCGTCACTCAACCTCAACCTCCCCATCCACATCAGAGAAACCCCCCTCTTCGACCCTTTCAGCAAGACTCCTACCAGCCTTAATCAACCTATCCCTGACAACTTCTAAATACTCTTGATACAGCTCATCTAGAATAGCTCCAGCATCAGCCTCTGAGAACCCAAGACCCCTCAACACAGCGAGGTCAAGCCTACGCCGATCTTCCTGCTTCACCTCCTCAGAATAATCCAGAGTGGGCCTATCCCCAAACACAACACCTACAAGAGAACGAGAGAGAAGGCCAAAGTCGGGCACAGGTAGACTCTTATAATCCACGGTTAAGGGGTGAAGCACACCCCCACCCATTCTACGCGTCCAGAGTTCAAGCATCAAAAAGTGAACCGTCGAATTCAAGTAAAGCCTCAAGGCACGCTCCGAACTGGGAGAGTCAGGGTAAACCAATTCGAAAAGGTGGTCTGCTAGCAAAGGTCTGTCTGAGAAGAGCGACAAGAACCTTGCTGAATAAAACTCTGAGAGGAATATCGTTGTTGGTTTTAGCTGGGGTAGTTTATACCACGGCGTCCTCGCTTTCACCGTGGATAAGTTATGATAGCCCTTGACCACACCCTTATTTGACCCCCTACCCACCTCCACCTCCATCGCTTCACCGTGGCGGATATATTTCTCCGTAAAGGGACTACCCACCAAATTATCAACGTACAAACAAAGCGTACTTGGGGTCACTGAAATATGTGGCTTCACATAATCCTTGATGGATCTAATAATGGGCCTAACACTGGCACGCTCCAAACGAATCTCTCCCCTCCTTCGTTCTCTATATATATCAACCCCTGCTCCTCCAGCTCCTTACTGGTCCTCGCCTTTACCCCCCACCTCTCAAATTTCTCCGGGTCCGCTAGCCTATCAGCCTCAAACAGGTGGCTCACATCCTTCATATAGAAAAACTCGTTAGCGCCTGTCTTCAACCCAAACTTTATCTCGGCGAAATCACCAAGTCTGTGAGTTAATTTAGGGAGAATCTTCTGTGTAAACACTTCAGGCGCTTTCAAATAGAACCATTTACCGGGCCTCAGCGTGCTTCTTGGTAAACTGACATGTCTCACGACCCGCTCCGAGGCAAACGACTCTAAATACGTGAAGCTTACTGGCTCATCCAGCTTCCTCTTTGAGTAAACCGAAATCACGGTGTTCACATCCGCGCCAAAGCTTCTCTTCCTCTGGCCGTACACCGCGAGCAGGTGAGGCTTCACTTTCTCCTGAAAGCTCACACCATAGCTTGTTTCCAGCCATTTATCAGAAGTTATGGCAGCGAGTGCTCCACCCTCACTTAAGAGTTCCAATCCACGTAGGATGAAGTATACATAGATATCTGACTTCTTGTCGAGTGAGTAAACGCTTGAATAATATTGTTTGCGGCTCTGATCAAGCTCCTCCTGCCTAATGTAGGGTGGATTCATCACGACTATATCTGGCTTCACTGAGTATATTTCGATGAGCCGCTGTTGTGAGCCGGTCTTTCGTTCAAGTTTACCCGCGAGCTCATCAAACCTCGACTTGATCTCCCGCTTTTCCTGTGTTGTATGGGTCCTCACATACTTCTCCCTCAGGTCTTGGAGCTCATCCAGCATGTTTTTCACCTCTCTATCCACGTATATGTCCAGTTTATACTGCCCTTTCTGGAGTGAATCCTCGGTTTCCACGATGTTGAGGTCTAGATTCGGAAGCGCCTCTGGTTCCTTTTTGGCTATGACTAGTGAGAGCCACAATCTCAGGCGGGCTATCTCGACTGCTTCCTTCTCTATGTCGAAGCCGATTAGGTTTGGAAGTATCCTTTCCTTGTACATTTCAACGTCGGTTTTGAAGCCAACCGTAGCATCCGCCTCTTTTAGGATGTCGACTATTTCCTCCATCGCCGCTACTAGGAAGCCCCCTGAACCCACCGCTGGGTCAAGTATTCTCAGGCTGAGGAGCTTTTCACGTAGCTCGCGCACATCACGTTCACTCTTCTTATCCGCAAGCTCTTCGAGGTACGCTGTCAGCCCGTCCACAAAGCGCTTTCCACCTGCATCTTCAATGACTCTATCCTTTAAACCTAGGTAGGCTGAGAGGGCACGTCTGATGATGAAAGCCGTCTCAGCGGGCGGCGTATAGTATGTACCCTTTGCTCCCCGCTGATTCTCTGGAAGCATGTTTTCGAACACTGTCCCAATCATCGAAGGGTCCAGGCTCACATCGATATCCATCGGTGAGGACTCATCGACGGTGAAATTATATCTATTAAAGAACTCACGTGCCTCAAAGAATAGCGGCTCCAATACCCGTTCAAGCGCACCCTCAAGTCTATCCATGTATTCCTCACGGTCAAAGAGCGACCCGTTAAGGTAGGGCACGCCTAGCGGAGAATCCTTTCGATTGAATCCTTCGTAGAAGAGTAGGTTGAGCTCTGAGACGTCCTTCACACTATCGATATAGCGCTTGTCCGAATTTATCCACCCCTTCTTCTGGATAAAGTATATAAACATGAGTCGACCTAAGAAGCGCTGAGCATAAGCGGAGCTTTCAGCCTCGATACCCGCGGTGCCAAAAACTGGTCGAACCGCTTCCTCGATCTTAGCATAGAGCTCACGGTACCCCCTGAAGAATTCGTTCCTAACCTTCTCATATGGTAGAAACTCCCTATCATAACGCTCCTTATACCTCTCGGGGTCTGGGTCAAACCGCATAGACTCCAATACCTCAACGTCTGTATGATAAAGCCTCTCAGAGAGATTGAAAACACGCGCCTCACCCTCCGAGCCCGGGCCCGGCACAGTGGTTATAACACTCTGCTCACCATCCGAGAATATGAGTAGGGGTCGTAGCAACCTCATCCGCTTCCAACTCCTAGCCACCCTTGTGGCTGAACTCTTGGTAAGCGAACCGGAAACCAGTATCAAGGCTCCCTCAACATAGTCCGTACTCAGGAACCTGCGAACACCCTCTACCCTAAGATTATC
>Ga0074076_100245_pt1 | contig 9446 bp, 9 predicted proteins | sample YNPg_D_FD_63713 | JGI IMG/M metagenome (GOLD analysis project Ga0074076, IMG submission 63713) | Hot spring microbial communities from Beowulf Spring, Yellowstone National Park, Wyoming, USA - YNP_Beowulf Spring_D v2 (version 2) | ecosystem: Environmental > Aquatic > Thermal springs > Hot (42-90C) ...
GAAGATATGTTACTCAGTTGGGAGATGCCGGCACTGCTCACGTCTATCTTGAAGGAGGCCTTGAAGCTATCCCCCTCCTTCTGTAGCTCCCTAAGTCCTGGCAGACATTGAGAGAACTGATCTGGATCCGTGAGGAACCTCCTCACCTTCTCCTCCTCCGCCGACAGTTCCAGCTGTCCGTTAACCTTCACGACTGGCCCTCCTCAACGCTATTGATAGTGCAAAGGGGAAGACCACGGAGTACCTCTCCTCGTCCACCCCTCCCTTCCTTGAATTGACTAGCCACCTCATTTCCTCTCCCAGGGACTTGGAAATCAGCTCCACACCATCCTCTGGTGACATGAGAGGGGTGACGGATGTCCTGGATTCCCCTCTCACCCCTAAGTTGGACGCCACAACGTCCGCAGCCTTCTCACCCACCAGTCTTGAGGTGGTGAGCTTCCCCCCCACAACTGAGGTTATCCTGTATGACGAGCGAATCACGAAGTCCCTGGTGGCGCTCCTGCCGTCAGATCCAGGCTGCTTCACCAAAGGTCTTACAGAAGCGTAGGTTCTCACGATCTTCCTACCTTCCAGTATCGGCACCAGGGAGGAGGACTCTCTCCTCAGTAGCTCCACCTCCTCTTCGTCCGCCTCAACCTGATCTGGGTCATCTATGACTTTGGCAGTGGTGCCGGAGATCGTGACTTCTCCGTACGGGACAAGTATGTCACCGTCTGAGGGGGGTCTCATTCTATTTATGACCGCGTTCACCACCCTGCCGTTGAAGACCGCCATCGTACCCGCAGTTGGCATGACCTCAACTTCCTTCTCTCCAGCGAGTTCCGCCAACTTGAAGGTCCACGGTCCTGCTGCGTTGACAACGTGGTCTGCGGTCAGCTCATAGGACTGGCCTGAGGCTAAGTCCTTCACCTTCACCCCTTTCTCCGTGAATCCCTTCACTTCGGTGAACGTAAGGATCTTCGCTCCGTTCTTGAATGCGGTGAGGGCCACGCTGGTCAGGAGGTCATATCCCCTGACTACCCTGTCGTGCACCCAGATCGCCCTGGTGAGGGAAGGGTTGAGATGAGGTTCCTCCCTCAGGACCTCAGAGGGTTTTAGCTCCCTCCTTTCGGCGCCCACCGACTCAAGTCCCTTCATAAGCCTATCCCCGAATGCGGACTCCTGTTCATTTAGGGCGACGAACAGCCCTCCAGTATCTTCCACTGCGTGAGGAGCTATCTCCGCCATGATCTTGCTCTCCTGGACGCACTCCTTGGCCGCCTGAGGGTCGTTCACCGCATATCTGGCTCCACTGTGAGCATACCGGTGAAACTTCCCAGACGTACCTGAGCCGAGGTCACCCCTCTCCACTAAGGTAATCTCCACTCCCCTCATTGTCAGGTCCAGGGCCGTGAAGAGCCCAGTGGCCCCAGCACCTATAACCACAACTCTAGTCATTCACTAAAACTGGTTTGGAGGAATTTAACTCATGACGACTGGAACGTTATAATACTATAAGGCTGTTATTTTTGTGATTCTCTCATATCAAGGAGACAGCATCAGACACAACAACTCATTTTACCCACATCTCCCTTGAACGAGAGGGCGGCCAGCCTTATGGACTCGGCCATGGTTGGGAACACGTGCACCGTGTCGATTATATCGTCCACAGTGGCCCTGAGTCTCACCGCCAGAGCTGCCTCGTTAATGACCTCAGCCGCGTTCTCCCCCACCATGTGAATACCTAATATTCTCCTTTCGCCCTTTGACGCGATCAGCTTCACCAGTCCCCTAGTCTCACCCAATATCCTGGCCTTGGCCACCTCGCCCATACTCACCTTCCTGCTCTCGGCCTCAGGGGCCTCCCTCTCGGTCAGTCCAACGCTGGCTATGTTTGGTTGTATGAATACTACTTGTGGCACCCTCATCATGTCCACCGTTAAGTGTGAGTCCCTTAGGGCGTTCTCCGCCGCAACCGTGCCCTGTCTCCCCGCTAGGGCCTCCAACATCCTTCCGCCTATTACGTCACCTGCGGCGAAAATGTTGGGATTGGAGGTCCGCAGCTCCTGATTCACCTTCACTCCCCCCACTTCATTGGTCTCAACCTGGGCCGCCTCAAGGTTTAGGTCAACGTTGGGTCTCCTCCCCGTGGCCATGAGGATCTCATCGGCTTCCACTTCCCCTTTGTCTGTTACTACTACTTTCCCCCTTCCCTTCCTTACTTCCTTTACGTTGACGTCGGTTGCCACGGCTACACCCTCGTCCTCCATTATCCTCCTGGCCTCCAGGGAAATTTCTGGCTCCCAGTTTGGAAGTAGGACGGGGCTTCTCTGCAGTACCGCCACCTCCACCCCTAACCTCCTGTACATTTGAGCGAACTCAAGGGCAAGTGCCCTTCCACCTATGACCACTAACGACTCCACCTTCCTGTCGGGAGAGAGGGCCTCCACGTTCGTCCAGTAACCAACTTCCCTTAGTCCGGGAACGTTGGGAATGGAGGGCGAGGACCCCGTCGCTATGATGAACTTCCTTGCCTCAATTATTTCGCTTCCCACCTTGAGGGAATGGGGAGAGAGGAAGTGTGCCCTTCCTCTTACAAGCTCTACGTCATATGAGGAGAGCAAGTCCTCGTACTTCACCCTTCTCAGTTCGTTCACCAGCGCCTCCTTCTCCTCAAAGGACTTGCTGAATGGTGGATAACAATCACCTCTACATGTTTCCCTACCGTACGCGTAGAGCTCGCCCACCCTGAGCATTTTCTTTGATGGTACGCATCCAACGTTAACGCAGGTACCTCCTATGGTTCCCGTGCCCACAAGGACGGGCTTCACTCCTAGTTCGTTGGCCCTTATGAGCGCAGCAAAACCTGCGGCCCCATAACCCATAATTGCGATTTCCTTCAATCTTCCACCTTGAATTCGGCAAGAACATAATTATGTTTCGTACCCTGGCTTGCCCTCTTTAGAGCCTCGGTCACCCGCTCTGCCGAAACTTCACTTAGTGTTAGTCTCACGTACGCCCTTCCCTGCGGTAATAGTTCCATTTTCACTTCCCGTCCACCCAAAGAACTAAGTGCCTCCTTCACTCTCTCCATACATTTAGGACACGTCACGTCGTTAATAACCAGTGAGACCCTCACCTTTACTACCTCAGCAACAGGACTGAGTTGAGGGCTGTCGTCTCCTCTGGAAGTCGTCTGCACAGTGCGAACAGCAGAAGTAATGGGTCTTACCGTCTATCTCCCTCGTATAAACTTCCTCGGAAAGAGGAGCGCCGCAGTTCTCGCATTTGAGTTGTCCCTCATCTTTTAATCCAATTCTCATTTTCATTCTCTTACACCAACACTCTCCTCACTTCAAATATTAAGTCTTTGTATATATGAATAACTGTTCATGTAATGCCCGTATTTGATTCGGATACATCATATTAATTGACATCAATCATATTTGTTTATAACTGTGTTTTACTTTTATTTGTTATGTCCACCTACGTCATGGCCCTTGACGAGGGGACAACCAGCGCCAGGGCCATAATTTTCGATCAAGAAGGTCAACAGAAGGGCGTGGGGCAATTCGAGTTCCCCCAGCTCTACCCAAGGCCTGGATGGGTAGAGCATGACCCAGAGGCCATATGGGATGCTCAACTCAGGGCCGCCAGGGAGGCCATGAGAAGGGCAAACGTTGAGCCCTCACAACTCAAGGCCTTGGGAGTTACCAATCAGAGGGAGACTGTGGTTGTGTGGGATTCAAGAAGTGGAAAGCCGCTGCACAACGCCATAGTGTGGCAGGATAGGAGGACGGCCGGCATTACGGACAAGTTGAAGGCCAACTACCTTCAATACTTCAGGGAGAGGACGGGGCTGGTACCGGATCCGTACTTCAGCGCCGGTAAAATCGTGTGGCTCCTTGACAACATTCCAGGCCTGAGGGAGAGGGCTGAAAAGGGAGAGGTCAAGTTCGGTACGATGGACACGTTCCTCATATGGCGTTTAACAGGCGGGAGGGCCCATGTCACAGACTATAGTAACGCTTCAAGGACCATGCTATTCAACATAAGGAAGTTGGACTGGGACAGGGACATTCTGGAACTCCTGAGGATCCCAGAGGCCGTCCTACCTGAACCTTTGCCCTCAAGTTGGCCCTACGGTGAAACGGAGGAGGGAACAATTGGAGCAAAGGTGCAGGTGAGCGGTGACGCAGGGGATCAGCAGGCGGCCCTCTTCGGTCAGGCAGCGTTCTCCAGGGGTGAGGTGAAGTCCACCTACGGCACCGGAAACTTCGTCCTAATGAACGTCGGTTCAACCCCAGTGAGGTCGGAGGACCTGCTCACAACAGTGGCCTGGGGTTTTGAGAGGGGAAAGGTCGTTTACGCTCTGGAGGGAAGCATATTTGTGACCGGGGCAGCGGTGCAGTGGTTAAGAGATGGCCTGAAGCTCATAGAAGTGTCGGAGGAAGTTGAGCCCCTGGCCACAAGTATTCAGGACAACGAGGGAGTATACTTCGTTCCGGCGTTCGTGGGGTTGGGAACTCCATACTGGGATCCCTACGCCAGGGGACTAATAATAGGTCTCACACGAGGGACGAGGAGAGCCACAATAGCCAGGGCCGTGTTGGAGTCCATAGCCTATCAGACAAGGGACGTTTTAGAGGTAATGTCCAGGGACTCGGGAATTGGACTCACCTCCCTTAAGGTTGACGGAGGGGCCACAAGGGACTCGTTGCTCATGCAGTTTCAGGCGGACATTTTGGGGGTGAAGGTGGTGAGACCTTTAATATCTGAAACCACCGCTCTGGGAGCTGCGTTCCTAGCCGGATTGGCCACTGGGGTGTGGAGTTCGGAGAGAGACGTGGCGTCCAGGTGGAAGGAGGGAGCTGTGTTTGAGCCTAAGATGAACAAGGAAAGAAGGGAGAGGCTGTATGGGGGATGGAGGGAGGCAGTGAGAAGGGCCCAGGGATGGGCGAAGGTGGTGGGCGAGTCAGAGTGATGGTCCTTAGTTAGGGTGATTTGATGAGTCAGTTGTCTCCCCTCAGGGACGCCCTCTGGAAGTATATGGCGGAGTTCGTGGGTACCTTTATCCTGATCCTCTTTGGGGATGGGGCAGTGGTGGCCAACGTATTGACAGGGACTCCAAGTTACGGTTACATTATGGTGTCTTGGGGAGTGGGAGTGGCTTTGGCGATCTATCTGTTCGGTTCCATAAGTGGGGCTCACATAAATCCCAACGTGACGCTGGCCATGGCGGTTACCGGGAGAATGAAGTGGAGGGACGTTATTCCTTACATTGTGTTTCAGACGTTAGGCGCAGCTGCAGCGGCTGGGGTCCTCCTGGCCTGGTGGGGTCATGAGATCGTGGCAATTGATCCCACGCCTAAGTTGGACGCCAACGTCGCGTTTGCCTTCTTCACAGAGTATCCTAACCCAGCGTTCTGGGCAAAGTACTGGCCGTCTTCGCTCATAGCAGGTAACGTTCAAGGAACAGGTTCCCTGTATTATCAGATAAATCAGGCCTTTCCCCTTTGGCTCGGGGCCTCGGGCGAATTCCTCATGACCTTCCTTCTGCTTTTAGTGGTGTTGGGAGTTACCGACCCTGAGTCACCATTCTTTAATCAAAGCCTTGCTCCCTTGGTTATTGGAGTTGGTTACGTGACCGCGTTCCTTTTGTTTGAGGCTCAACTCACTGGAGCAATGATCAATGAGGCCAGGAGCTGGGGACCCATGCTGGCGCTATATCTCTACGGTTACAGGTATGGGGCCTTCAACTTCAGAGGAGAGTACTTCTTCGTTTACGGTATTCCAGACTTCATTGGAGGAATATTGGGAGCGCTGTTCTGGGACCATGCGGTGAAACCTTACTTCAAGTATTTGAAGAGGTCCTAAGTAGAGGACTTTTTTCTTTATTTTAGCATTTAGTTAGTAGAGTATTCTTCTAATTGATCTTTAACGTCCTTCTTATCCATCCCTTTTTACCCATCGGTTTTTCTTGATCCTTCACGTCTTAGCCACTTCTAAAAAAAGATTACTACAATAATACTCAGCTTTAATCCTGGGAGATTCTATAATTTTTATGCAAGTATTTCTACACCTTTTATCTTTTTCTACGGTTTATTCCGTTGGCTTTTCCGTGGTCTATATGAAAAAGGCTTAGGGTTTTGACCGAAAAATAAGGGTTGTGATTACATTAGAAAAGACAAAAGGAGGTGAAGACCATGCCGCCAACTAATGCTGATGGGGGAGACGCTTAAACTTTTCTCATGTTTATTTAGTGGATGGGTCTATGACAAGTGGAGCTATAAGAGGATCCGATAAAAGTAAAGGGACCTATGTTTGATAAGGAAAAACTAGCCAGGATAATTAAGTTACTATTTATGTACGGAAGTGAAGATATTGTTCAATTAAGGACTCTAATTTCTGATCCTGAATTACCATCCGTATTGGAATGGCTGAGGAAGGAGTTAAGGCTTAGGATTTATCCAGTTGGCAATTATGACATACTTAATCTTTCTCAGCTTGTAGGAAACGTTAAGTGCTCTCCTTTGCTTAACGCTAAGTTCATTTATGATGTCACGGGAGGCATAGCTGCGACAGTATCGAAGGATATAATATCTCCTAGTTCTTTTTATATCTCTCTTTTCTACCCCACAGGAGATGAAAGCTATCTCACCCTCTTCCAAAGACTGGCTAAGAACGAGCTGTGTTTCTCTTATGAATTTCATCCTGTGAATGAAAAATTATTTTATGGACAGGACTATGAGAATTTCAACTTTGAGAACCGAGAGTTTGGTCCCGTGAAGGAGAGAAGTTCCCTAAATATTTACAAGGAGAAGGAAATAAATCCAGATTACGTCCCTGACTGGTATGATGTAATAATATTGGGCAAGAAACAGGAGAGAAGCGGCTACTCACTTCGGGAAATATCGGCGGACACAGGCTTACCCTTCAAGGAGGTTGTTAGGCATTGGACTAAACATGTTCAGCCCAACTTAATCATGGCCTACAATATCTGGCTATTTGATTCCTCGTTTAGGGTAACAGTGGTGCATCAACGGGACTTGATCCGCGAATTGGTAAAGATACCTACTACCAACCTTACGCTCTGTTCAAACGAACATTGTTATTCTGCTGTATATGGGCAATCTAATCAACTCTTACCTACACTGACTTTCCTGTCTAAACTCTCCTCCAACAATTCCGATATTGGGCTTTACATAAGTCCTCTCTCCCCTAAATCGGAATACACAATATCAGGAGCCATACCATACGATTACTTCACGATGGATGGCAAGTGGAACTTCGACGTTGATTCCATCATCGAGAAGACGGAGCCCCTGCTCATGGAGGGGAGGAAGATAGTAGAAAACGACTGATCGTGATTTTCCAACCATGTAAGACTAGTTTTCAATTAAGGTTTGTACAGCAGCATTCGAATCCTCAAATCCTTGGTCTGTTATATCACTCCCGATTATCACTCTTGGCCTTATTCTCTTCCTTCCTCATCTTCCTTGTCACCAATTCTCCTAACCTGCTAAGTCTATAGTACTTATGATGCGTCCTTGTCTCCCTCTTGGGTTTGGCCCTCCTCTCCCCGAACTTTATCACCTTTGACTCATCCTCCTCCATTAGGCCTACCCTTACTAGCCTCTCGAGTTCCTCAATCGTCTCCTCCAGACTCAACCCACTCAACTTGGCGTAAGTGAGGGCGTGATCCACGTTCACCCTCTCAGCTATTCTGAGTAATTTGACTGCCCTCTCTTCCCCTCTCAACAACTTTAGCACGGTTGTTACCTTGTCCCTCTCCAATTCCCTAAGGAAATGATCTCCTTCCCTAGTGAGTCTGTAGTAGGTGTGGTGTTTTCTAACCTCAGACAGTTTGTACTTGGCCTCAGTGCTCTTCACTGCTGAACCGGTGGTTCTTTCCAGCATTCCCAACCTCTCCAGCTCCTCCAATAATCTTACAGCTTCCTCCAGTGGTATACCCACGTTTATGGCGACCGATTTGCCGTAATCAACGTTGGCTCTCCTCATGTGTTTCATTACGTCCAACATTCTTCCTTCAAGAAGCTCGAGCATAAACCTCCCTCGGAATCCTCAATTTCTAGAACTAGGGCCACATTATTGGTCATCTTTGACTTTTCTTAACGAGTTCAGGGTTAATCCCATCCCCTCCTGCTCGTTGCAATTGAGATCCTGTGCTCCCTAAATAACAGTAGGGCAAATGCAGCCGACACAGGGATCAATAACGCAAAGGCCAGCCTCAAACCCGCCAAGGATACTAGACCTCCTAACGTCATTGGTATGAATGCCCCCACCCGCTCATGAGGGCTGAGTAGTAACTATTGGCCACGTTTCTGACCTCCTCTGAGGGAAATGACCTAGAAAGGATCACCAGGGACGTGGGGAAGGTTAGACCGTGAGGTACCCCCAGGGCAAGGAGGGCTAAGGCATATACGAGAACGTTGGGGGAAATGGATATTGCCAACAACCCCATTACCGTGAGCACTGCGGACAATCCTATGACGAACCAGACGCTGGACGGAGGCCTCAGTGTGAACACGAACCTACTCAAAAGGGAAGTGCCGAAGAAGGCCGTGAAGAGTAGTGTGGCAATGGCATAGGACTCACTGAACTGTTCCACTGCGAAAATTGCTCCGAAGGTGGTGAGCATGCCGAAGGGCAACGAGTACATGAGATTGTTGAATACCGCGGCCCTGAAGCCTGGTGAACCCCACACCTTCGCGTTCACCCTGATCTCCCCTTGATGCGGGTTGAACTTAACCACCAGGGAGGAGAAGGCCACTAACGCTGCGAGAATTGAGAAGAATAGGAAGGCCTGGAGTAGCGTGAACCTGGTGAGTATGGCAGACTCGATGGACGGTCCCACTATTAGGGAAAGGCTCAAGATCACGGTGTAGAAGGACAACATTCTCTCCCTGGTCTTGCTATCCTCGAAGGAGCCTGCCACATTGATCAGGTTTGGCGTGACTAAGCCCATGGATACTCCCACTGCTGTACTGATGAACCAAATTGTTAGGGGGCCAGAGAGATAGAATAGGGGGAAAATAATTGCGTAAGCGAAGGCGGCCATAACGAATCCCCGCCTTCTTCTTTCTCCCCTCAACCTGGAGTTTATGAGGCTCCCCACGAAGGCAGCAACGGAGGATGCGGAGGCAACCAGCCCAATCAATAGTCCGTTGAAGTGGAAATCGTATCTAGCCACCAAGGGAACTGTGGTCATTAGCATATTGTTGCTTGCCCTTAGGGAGAAGGTTATGGCGAAAAGTATTAGGGCGGCGTAAATTATGTTCCTATTCACTCGGGGTCAACGTTAATGCACGTAAAGGCTAAATAGAGTTTGTCCTTCATCGTGATTAGTCGCTTTTAACGACTATTAACTCGGCCTCATCGCTCCTCTTCCCTCCCCGTGCCTAGGTTAGGGAGTGTGTACTCCCAGCCACGATACGGGGAGT
>Ga0074076_100249_pt1 | contig 9239 bp, 10 predicted proteins | sample YNPg_D_FD_63713 | JGI IMG/M metagenome (GOLD analysis project Ga0074076, IMG submission 63713) | Hot spring microbial communities from Beowulf Spring, Yellowstone National Park, Wyoming, USA - YNP_Beowulf Spring_D v2 (version 2) | ecosystem: Environmental > Aquatic > Thermal springs > Hot (42-90C)...
TAGTCACACCCGACCTCAACTGGGCCAGATTGGCTCAAGTAACAGACCTCTTTAGCTACAGGAGAGAAGAGGAGGAGAGACTCAACAAAGAGATAGAACGATTTCCTCTTGGGTAGAAATCTACAACAGGTTACCTTGGATAGTGCTTACCATCGTCGGAGCTTCTTGGATAGTCCTGCTCCTTAGAGGTGTCAAGGGTGCACTAATCCTCCCATTCCTGGTCGTAGGATTGTTGGCCATATATATGACAATGTTCATATCCTACAGGAGGAAGAGATCGTGCAAAGAAGAGATGGCTGTCAAGAGTGAGGACAAGAAGAGGATAGAGGAAGAGTTACTTAACATCAGGGAGAACTTAAGTAAACATTATAGAGTTGACGAGATTGACTACGAATTGAGCTTCAGCATAATTGTTGCTGACGCTGACGGTCTCTTCACTTCCACACCTCTTCAGACCGCCAAGGAGAGGGGATATCACATGTCCATGAGGTTTGACGTTGATGAGGCCACGAGGCTCATTGAGGAGATCCTGAGGAGTAAAAAAAGTGTAGCTCCCTGAACATAAATATTGACAGCAGTCATTAGATTTTGCCTTGACTTCAAGGCTACACCTAACGAGAAATCCCATAACTGCTGTATTGAAAATGTCGTTATCGATTTGAAATAAGGATTAATATCCTGAACTAGGACAAACGGAATCAACCAGTCACTTGAGTCTGGACAGTGCCTTCATTATCTCTAAACCCTGTCTTACCCCTCTCTCATTCTCCTTCAAGGGATTCTTTCGGAAGAACTCCTCCACTTCTGTCTCTCTTCCCAGCCCCAACAGTGGTATGACGTCGCTCAAAGCCCTACCAAATATCCCTGTCCCGCTATACATGCCTGATACCCTTTCGAAGTGTATCTTCAGCCATTCCCAGACTGCATCCCTAACATCTGGATAGAAGGTGGTGTACTCCAGTGACCTGGCTATATCTTGTCTCTTCATCTCTCCAGTAAAGACCATGCTCAACACGTTAACTACAGTATGGGGATATCTACTGGAGAGGAGGGCCTGAAGTATCTTCAACCTGTCTTCGTCAAACTTAGAGGTCCTATATTTCTCCAACATCACGTCTACTGCCTTTGGTCCCTCGAAGACAGAATACGCTACAGCCACGGGGGCTTTGAGATCTCCGTCTAAATTCTCATACTCCTGGAACTTAGCTCCTAACGTCTTGGAGTAGTTCAAGTCCATCCTAGCCAGGTTCGTTGCCAGGATCGAGAACGTTCTCTTACCGACCATGTCCGACCTGTTCTCCCACCTTCTTACCTGCTCTCTGTGAAATTGGAGGGCCAGATTCCCGTACTTCCCGCTGTTCACTGCATAAAGCAGTGATAACTGATCTGCTAACTCAGTGACCGGTAAGTGATGATCCGAAGTCATAAAATGCCTCAATACCTTGGAGTACTCCTCGAAGGTCACCTTACCTGCTAGGAGGAAGGCGAAGTAGTCGTTGAGCAACCCCCACTGTTCCTCTGGGGTCAAATTACTCCTAAACACAGGCTCCAGGTCCCTGTAAAGTACCCTGTAGAACCCTCCCTTCCTCAAGTTCACGTTTAAGGTGTTAAGTGCTCCAACTTCAAACTCCTTACGTCTCGTGTCCATTACGTCTCGAATGATCTTCCCGTTAACTTCCATGGTCAAAGGTATAGGGTAAACCTCTTGGCCGTCTGAGAGGAGACCGAATCTACTTTGAGTCAGCACCAGTTTCCCGCCATCATACTCTACCGAGACCATAGGGTAACCAGGTCTCAGGATCCATTCTGGCATTATTCTGGAGACTGGCTTTCCGGATTCCCTCTCAAGACTCTCCCACAGATCCCTGCCCTCAGCGTTTCCGAACTTGAATTCGTTGAGATAGGAACTTATCCCCCTCCTGAATTCCTCCTCGCCTACGAAACCCTCTATCATCCTGAGTATGCTGGCTCCCTTACCGTAACTTATGTCGTCAAACATCTGCTCTACTTCCTCCGGGGACTTCACCTCTGTCTCGATGGGGTGAGTGGTGGGGATGGAATCCTTGAGTAGAGCTCCTGCAGTTTCATCCCTGAGGAACTCACCCCACATATACCAGTCCGGATATAATTTATCTAAAATCTTGTAGCTCATGAACGTTGCAAAGCTCTCGTTGAGCCACAGGTCGTTCCACCACTTCATGGTCACCAGGTTACCGAACCATTGGTGAGCCAGCTCGTGGGCTATCACTTCCGCAGCCCTCCTGATCTGTGAGAAACCAGACCTGTCGTCAGCCAGGAGTGCAGTCTCCCTGAAGGTTATGGCTCCCCAGTTTTCCATAGCCCCGTAGGCGAACTCTGGGATAGCTATCAGGTGGACCTTGGGTAATTGATACTTAATCCCAAAGTACTCCTCGTAGGATCTGATGAAGTCCCTGGCCATGGAAGCTGGTAATGATGCCTTAGCTAGCTTCCCTGGTACTGTGGCCACAATTATCTCAGGGACTCCCGGATTCCTCATTTCCTCGAACTCCCCTATGCCCAGATAGAGTAGGTACGTGGACATGGGGGGAGTATCCTTGAACACGTGAACTACCTTATCTCCCTCCTTCCTTACGTCCTCTAAAGGCATGTTGGAGATTACCTTCAACCAGTCATTTACGATTACCCTGAGTTTAAATGTGGCCTTGTAGGCCGGATGATCAACGCAGGGAATGAATTTTCTGGCATGAGTTGCCTCGAATTGGGTGGTGATGACGTACTTACCGTCGTAGGGAGCCTTATAGATACCGACTAGGGAGTCCTTCACCTTTCCTGAGAACTTGAGCTTCACCCTCACCAGCGAACTTCCCTGTCCTAATTCTGACCTTGTCCTTTTCCACCCCAAAAGGTATGGGCTTTCCGCTAGCCTCGACCTCAAGTATTTCTAAGCCCTGGGCATCGAGGACCAAATCGTCCTCCGTCTCCACAGATACGGTCTCCAGACCCTGATAGGTTAAACCGTTAAAGTCAAAATCTAGGGTTATATCGTATGATTTTATCCTCATGATAACCTCCTCTGCTGTTTCAACTAAAAAACTAATTGAGGTACATTCCAGCTGGAGGGCCCAGGGTGAATGAGATGAGTCAGGAGTGCCTGGAGCTGATAGAGAAGGCCCTCTTAAACTTGGTGAGGGGGCTCTCCACGGAAGCTTCGTTCAAGGCAGCCGTCAGGGAGCTCGGATTAGAGTCAGGGGTGTTACCAAACTTATTTCAGGGTACTGAGGGCTCTACCCCAAGTTAAGAGGCTCTATCCTCTTTTGAACAGGAGGAAGCAAATAGAGGAGGCCTTGAAGCAAGACATCAATCCCAAGTTGGCTCTCCCTACATGGATTAAGGAAAGACTCCTACCCCTCCTAGGAGAAGAGGGACTTAACGGTCTCTTCACGCATTATCCGTGGGCGAGGGTTAACGAGCTGAAGATCAGCGTTGAGGAGATCACGTTGGACCTGAGGGAGCGTGGAGTTCCGTTCCAACAAGACCCCCAATTTCCCTTTCTTCTCAAACTGCGAGACCCCCCATCGACTCTTCCTCACGTAAAGGAGGGCACCCTGATACCTCAGGATCGCGCCAGCGTACTTGCGGTGTCAGTCTTGGATCCTAAACCGGGTGAGACGATCCTGGAGGTGGGGAGCTCACCGGGCGTTAAGACCTCTCTGATTCAACAGCTTACCAGAAACTCCTCCCAAGTAGTAGCCGTGGACATATCCAAGAAGAGGATAGAATTACAGAAGGAGCTTATGAAGAAGTGGTCCGTTGAGAACGTGCACTTAGTGCAAGGGGATGGAATCAACTTTTGGGTGAGGAGGGCAGATAAGATATTCATGGATGCTCCCTGTAGCAATTCTGGAACGATAAACGTGGATCCCTCGATACCCCTCAGGCTAAAAAGGAACGATGTAGTCAGATTGAAGATACTCCAAGCTAGGCTCCTGAGGAGGGCCCTTGAATTGGGTATACCAACAGTTTACGTCACTTGCTCCCTCTTCCCAGAGGAGGGTGAGTTCCAAGTGGAGAGGTATCAGGATTACCTCATACCAATCCGAACAGGGAGCCCAGGATACAGGAGAAGCAAGGTCTGGCTGAGGGTCGCCAGGACGTTTCCTCACCTCGACGGATCTGAGGGCTTCTTCCTCGCTAAGTTGGACTTCAGGAAAGAAGGAACGATAGACCCAACCCCACAGCTGCAAGGATCACGAGAATGATCACGGTCATTACGAACGAGACCACGGCAATCCCGAACGCCTTCCCCCACCCCACATCGAAGATCACCTTAAAGAGCCAGACTATGGAGAGCAGCCCCAGCAAAAGGGCTAGGGGATGGCTCACCCTGGAGACAAGGGCGTCAATCAGGATGAACAGGATCACCGACAACAGCGTGGCTACCATGGCCTTACCGAACGTCGAAGAAGCCGAGAATAGTTTAGATGATAGCCAAACTGGAACCGATGCAATGATCCAAGAAAGGAGGATCGAGAGCAACAGGATCAAAAGCGCAACTAAAGGATGAGGCAATTCTACCCTATGTGTAGTAGAGTGCACGACTAAAAATTTACTCGGGATAGGCCTCTGCGTACATCTCCTCTTCTAGGTCATCCCTAATGTTCTTCTTGACCTCCTCCAGGTGATCGAGTATTTCCTTTAGCGTAGAGTAATTGGTAGGGATATACTTGACCTGGCCGTAACTCATCATGTACGAACCTGGGCATAGGAATTGGGGTTTCACAACTATAGCTTCAGGACCCAGCTCCAGGATAGCTGCCATAGTAGCCTCCTTACTCATCCCGTAAGCCGGGTTCTCGTATTGTTCGACCTCTCTCTTCTCCTCGTCGATTATCGCGATGATCTCTGACTCCTCTAGGGGTTTAAGGTTTTGGTTCTTATCATAAGTTAGGGCTATTCTCATTTCTATCTAGTGCTCTATATCCCCTCCGCTTATAAAGTAGTGTTTTGTTGGGACTCAATATAGTTTAAACAACGAAGAACATGTAAGAAAGTTTAGAAATATAATTATTTAACTTGGGGAACCTCAAGGGGGTTCATGCACCAGGTAAGAATAGTCTATTGTAGGCCCTGCGGTTATTTAGACAGGGCTTTGGAAATGTCCAGGGAGATTTTATCCTACTTCGACGATGTTAAGGTGGAGTTGGAACAAGGGAAGAACGGTATCTTTGACGTATATGTAGACGGAGAACTGAAGTTTTCAAGATATCAACTGAAGAGATTCCCCGAGATACAGGAAGTCCTTCAGGAGATAGGGAAAAAAGAGGTTGAACTAAGTTACATCGGTTTTATGGTTTTTCAGCCCGTGGGGTCTCACTAGCTTCTTTACGGCCTTTACTCCCCTCAAGGAGGACATAATGGGTAGCGATAGGTCATATCCGTGGGGCGGCTCAAGTTGCATGGCCACTCCCGTTACCACCTCGCCGAGGGAAACTCCCTCGAGATTCGCAGTTCTCCCCTTCAGGAGTGTCAGAACGAGGTTTCCTAGCCAAACTAGGGTGGCTGCGTCTGCTATGGCTGCCCCTAGCGATGCAATTAGTTCTGGCGTTACGTAGGTAGGAATTCTCGGGAACACCTCTGCCCTCCTGACCAAGCCGCCGAGGCCAAGGTCATCGAACCCAAAGACCACCATGGTAGTCCCTATCATATACCCTACCATATGTAACCAACCGAGGCTCTTGGAGTACCACATTCTTCCAGTGAGCATGGGGACTAGGTAATAAAGGGTCGCGAAGCCAGCGGGTACTATTGAGAAGAATATCATAGCATGGAAGTGCCCAGGTATCCACATGGTATTATGAATTATCGAGTCGAAGGCTATATCGCCGTTGGCTATCCCTGTGACTCCAGCCGCTATAGCCCCAGCGAAACTGATACTTATCCACAGACTTATCAGGTTCAGCTTGACCGACGCTCCCTTGACAGTTGCCCACAGGTTGAAGAAGGTAAGCATGGATGGTATCACAACGGCGTACGTTAATACCTCCTGCATGATCTTAACACTCACAGGGAAGTTTACCATGTATAGGTGATGAATTGGTACGTTATTCGAGAATATCAGGTACATCAGTGCGGCTATCCTAGCCATCCTATCACTGTAGAGAGGCCTATTGGCCAGCAGGGGAATGAGGTAATACATCGAGGCGATTGCAGGCATCCACACAATGTAAACTATGGAGTGACCCAGGATCCAGAAGGCTATTTGGTTGGCTATCACATCCATCCTCGTAAGACCTACTATGGCAAGGAGATCCCAGGTGTTCGCAGCGGCCTCGCCGCTCCATCCGAGGGCGATCATTAAGGCTGTCACCAATGCGTAAACCGCGAAGATTGGCAGTTTCTCCTTGGTCTGTTTTGAGGCCAGGTAGAAGTGATAGATGAGCCATATTACGAACATGTAAGTTCCTATGTCCAGTAACTCCATTCCGACGTACCAGAGAGGACTCATGACGTACTGGGAATAGTTGGGAAGCCCTAACGGTGCGAGGTAATACCAAGACCCTGCAGAGAAGTAGTTGTCGTTGAAAGTGGGATAGAGTACTATGGGCCCCTCAAGGAGCATGAATGAGATGTTGAATATCACAAAAGCTAGATTCAGGAACCACTTTGCTCTAGGTTCTAACCTGAGTATTCTAAGGGACAGGAACACGAAGATAGCTACCTCGAGTTGTACTGCAAACCCAAATAGGTCCCTCACTCCATGAAGGGTTATGGAGCCGTAGTACTCAGGGGAGGTAAGTATGAAACTGGAGGACACTCCCCATACGGCTTCTTGTAGCCTGGCCATCATCGCGTCTATTACGCCTAGCATGCCCCAGATGAGACTCATCACTATCATGGCCATCGTAATCCTGCTGAGCCAATCCTTGTCTAGCTGGAAAACCTGCTTGACGAAGTTTACAAGTCCATATAACGGAGATTCCATGCCTATCTAATACCGTTAAAGTGTTTATACGTTTGTCTTATAAAAGTTAAAACAAGAATATAAACGTGCAGATATTACTTTTTCCCGAATCTCTCCCTGACCCAGGACCTGACGTCGTAGAACATGATGTTGTCGTAAGGACAGGCCTCCGCACAATCTCCCACACCTATACACTTAAAGGCCTTGAACTCTCCCTTCTTTATGAAGGAGGCTCTCATGTCCGTCAAGCCCACGGGGCAAGCGTTAGCACAATCCACTGTTTTACAGGAGAGACAGGTAGCCGGATCTCTCACCTTAAGTCTAAAGAGTCCCAGGCTCCCGAAGAACTGGTTGAACGTTCCCCACGAACACCAACCCTGTGTCACACAAGCGTAGGATCCCATGAACGGTATTGAGATGAACACGATGTACCACAGGAAGTTGAAGTAGAAGGAGTACAGGAACTGCGTAGGATCTACGCCGAACAGGGTGATGTTTAGCACCCCCACCTGATCCAGGTACGATATAACCCCAGAGGCTAACAGGGTTCCCCAGACGGAGAGTGCTATGACCTTGTACCACGGCCTAAGTCTACTGGTGAGCGTCTTTCTCCCCAACTTGGAGCTCCTGTTGAACGTCTTGAGAGAGTCATAAAACGTCCCCTGATACATGGTAGGTGCGGTACAGGTGACCGAGCAGATCTGTCTGGAACCGAAGAGGAAGGAGAGGATGGCGCTAACCACGTATGTCCCTATTATTCCAGTGAAGAGATATTGTGGCGTGACAGGCCCGAGCGTTCCCAAGCCCATACTCCACATGTACGGGATGTAATCGATACGTGAGGACAGAGGCGAGAAGGAGGGTAGATAAATCGTGTAGATGGCATAAGCTGAGACCATGAGGGCTAACCTGAATTTGTTCTCCCTGAGTCTCACCTGCCATATCCTGAACACGGCCAAAAGTCCCATCTCGGTTCCCATCATAATGAGGAACCAGAGGGAGCCAGTGATGGTCCCCACAATGGAGAGGAAGTCAAAGAGAGCCCCTATCCCTAAGTCCGTGCTGGGATTGACGAAGCCCAGGGATAGAGAGGATAGGAAGCCTGAGAGCCCAGGGGTCAAGATCCCAGAGGCGAAGTCGAGTACTCCTCCCATGAGCCACTCCATGACGAAGGTGAGTGCCACAAAAGAGAAGGTCCACTTGGAGTCCCTAGTGTAGTTCCCCTTTACGTGACTGGGGCCCACCAGCGCCCTGTATATGAACCACGACATTCCCGCTATCATGGAGAAGTCAAAGAGGTACCAGCTCCCCAGCAGGTAGTAAAAGAAGATCCCCCCCATCATGGCGGTGAAGATAAGCATAAGCTCCAGTGAAGTCATGGTCTCCTGAACGGGCCTCAGCCTGGACCTATAAAGTGCCTCGTAGATAAGGACAGTCGCCACAATCATCAGGCTAGCATTGAGCCATATAACGTCTGTAACGAAAGATGGATTTGAGGGAAGGATCACTGGGGATATCGCCATTATGGGAAGAGCTACGGTAAGGAAGTTCTTGAGAGGTTGAGTCAAAGTCCTCCAAGAGTACAACAGGGTGAAGGCCATCTCGGATATCATCACCCCGAAGTACCAGTAGTTCTCCACGCCCAGGAGGGGATTCCCGAGATGTCCAGTGGACATAGCGTAGAAGGTCTCTCCCATGAGGGCCTCAGACAAAGCCATGGTGACTGCGAAAACTAGGAGCGTGACCCAGTTTCTGACCTTGACTCCCCTGTTCATCCTCATGAGTATAGGAACCAGACCGAACACCATATACGCCGAGTTGGAAGCGAGGGCCAACGCCTCAGTAGTCTGGTTAGGTGAGGAGAAGAACACGGACAGAGTTGCGAACATCACTACCATGCTCCCACTGAGGTATAGCACTAGGAGTAACCCAATTCCGTCGATTCCCCTCTTCACTAGGTAGATGAGATAGATAGAGAATACGGTCATTACGAAAGCTATTGAAAAAAATACGAGCAGCTGTTCACCTTGAGGTATCGGTGACATAAATATTTCCTGTTACGGGGTTATTTAAATGTTTGTAACTAAACGGATGGGCGATTCAGGTCTCCATTGCGATTTCTATTTGTTTCTATAGAATGAAAGTGACTTAATTGATCCTACATCAGTAACACTAAAAAGGGGACGAGCGCTAGGTCATACCATGAGAGACTCATTCAATCACGTGGTGACCTCGCTCGTCCCCGAGTTACTTGGGAAGGACGCGCTATTAAATGAAACGGTGGCTGAGATCGAGA
>Ga0074076_100250_pt1 | contig 9219 bp, 9 predicted proteins | sample YNPg_D_FD_63713 | JGI IMG/M metagenome (GOLD analysis project Ga0074076, IMG submission 63713) | Hot spring microbial communities from Beowulf Spring, Yellowstone National Park, Wyoming, USA - YNP_Beowulf Spring_D v2 (version 2) | ecosystem: Environmental > Aquatic > Thermal springs > Hot (42-90C) ...
GGTGGACGTCTGTAAGCCGGGGGAGTAGAGTGAAGCTCGTTGGCACATTGGAGCTTCAACAGGAGGGCTCTATTAGGAGAGGAGCAAGGGCAGTTTTCGTACCTATATCTAAAGGTGGTGAGCATAGAACTGTCCGAGAAGGCCCTCGACGAAGTGCAGATATCCGAGGAGGATGAGGCAAAGCTCAGGGAAATGTCGATGGATCCGTGGATCAGGGAGAGGGTGATCTCGTCGGTGGCCCCGTCAATATATGGACATTGGGAAATAAAGGAGGGTATAGCTCTCTCCCTGTTCGGCGGGGTTCCCAAGATCCTACCAGATGGAACAAGGATTAAGGGCGATATTCATCTATTGATCGTAGGAGATCCCGGTACTGCCAAGTCTCAGATGCTTCAGTTCGCCCACAGAGCGGCTCCAAGATCTGTATACACGACCGGTAAGGGGGCGACCGCGGCAGGTCTCACTGCAGCAGTAGTCAGAGAGAAGAACAGCGGTGACTATTATCTAGAGGCCGGGGCCTTGGTGTTGGCGGACGGTGGGGTGGCGGTGATAGACGAGATCGATAAGATGAGGGATGAGGACAGGGTGGCCATCTATGAGGCCATGAGCAACAGACGGTGTCCATTGCGAAGGCAGGGATAGTTGCCAAACTTAATGCCAGAACTACAGTGATTTCCGCTGGAAACCCCAAATTCGGTAGGTATATAGGGGAGAGAGGCGTGGCAGACAACATAAACTTACCTTCAACCATTCTATCCAGATTCGATCTCATATTCATTCTGAGGGATCGGCCTGGGGAGAGCGATCAGCTTTTGGCGTCCCACATATTGGACATGCACTCTGAGGGAAGCTATGGGGAATCCATTCCCATAGACCTACTCAAGAAGTATGTGGCCTACGCCCGGAAGAACGTCAGGCCCACCCTTTCCCCAGAGGCCAAACAATTGCTGATGGACTTCTTCGTGGAAATGAGAAAGAAAAGCGCTGAGAGCACTGACAGCCCTATCCTGATTACACCGCGGCAGTTGGAGGCCCTCATAAGAATGACCGAGGCCTACGCAAGAATGGCCCTTAAACAGACAGCCCAGAGAGAGGATGCCGAGAGGGCTATAAACATAATGAGGGTGTTCCTGGAGGCGGTAGGAATAGATGTTGAATCAGGCAGGTTGGACATTGACACGATAATGACGGGGAGGCCTAAGAGTGCCAGAGATAGGATGGCTAAGATCGCTGAAATTGTTGACGAGGTTGCAGAGGAGGGAGAGTGCGCTAAACTATCTCAAATAGTCGAGGAGGCTGGTGGGTACGGTATAGAGAGAGCTTCCGTGGAAAAGATATTAAACGATATGCGGAAGTCGGGAATAATTATAGAATACAGGACTGAATGTTATAGAAAAGTGTAGTTCATGGGACAATTATTCAATTAGGCCTTCATCAGATATGCTTTATGGAAAATATGGTACGAGACAGTCGTAATGCCGTTTAAGCTCCTCCTAAGTCATTGAAAGGACGCTTCGTCTTGGTGGGGAACGAGTGAGACTGAGAGTAACCACCGTCTTCTGCAGAATTTTTGTAGATTTTTAAAACAATACTACACCGACGATACTCATTGTGGTAAGTATTAGTAAAACACCTAGGCCGGCGGAGTACGGCATCACTTCATCAGCATGCAGTAGTAGTAACCTGTACATAGCTATTTCTTCAAGTACACGAGTTTCCGCATGAAAGTCCACCGGAAGAGGGTCTCATGATCCCTGATGAGATGGGAGGAGCTTGAAGGCTTGGTAGACCAAAACCTTCAGTTGATAGCAGTTATTACTCTTGCCTGATTACAGGAACGCTTAAGGTAAAGTCCCACAACTGCCGTTAGGTGAAGTCAGTAACCGGGTTTGGTTGAATCACCGTAACCGCTGACCTCGTTCGAACCGAGGAAGCAACCAAGATCCACAACCGACGCAGGGCAAGCCCCCTCTCCTAAACCACTGAAGACGAGGTGATCAAGGCAGGAAAAGGTAGGAGTTACCGTTCTCCACCAACTCGATTATCCACCTGAGGCTGGCGGGATAGAACTTAGTCAAGTCCACTCCAACGTTTATTTTCTTAGTTTGTCTGTTCAAGAAAGGATACTCCTTGAGCCTGTTGTTGTGAACGTGGCCGTGCACGTTCCACACAGCGACGTTCAACGGGTAGTGAGAAAGGATGAACTTACGCCCCCCATGACTTATCTCTAAGGATTCCGGTCCCGTACCTGGAGGGTCGTGGTTTCCCTGGATCAGTACCTTCTTGCCCCTCATTCTGTCCAGGTACCTCTTAGGACTCGAGAAGGAGAAGTCGCCCAACACGAAAACCCTATCGCCGGGAGAAACCAGCTCGTTCCATCTCTCTATCAGGAACTCGTTCATCTCCGCGACGTCCGTGAAAGGGCGTGCCGAGTATTTGATGATGTTGGCGTGCCCGAAGTGGTGATCAGCTGTAAGCCACACGTTGTCCAGGTCTGCCCTGCTCAGAGCTAGCTTGAGCACCCTTTCTCTATATATAGAATACGAAGTTCTAAGTTTCTCCCTAAAGAGGGCCTCCGGTCTACTCAGGATCTCACCGGTCAAGGTGTCGTACTCGTACCTTATCTTCCCCTTGTAAAGTAAAGTTATCCTCAGTGCGGTGCCCTTAAAGAGAAAACTGTTTAGTTTCCTCAACATTTCCCCGGGCACGGCCTCCTCCGGGTTCCTACGGGAGCGGAAGGATAGGGCCGCGTGAAACCAGAAGTTCTCGTTGTACTTCTCCACGTCAGGCCTCTGAACTATCATGGTCTTAACGACCCTGTACATCTCGTCCCTGAAGGATTTGAGTTCCTCGGAGGGAAATATCCTCAGGGCGATGACGTATCCCCTTCCTCCCCTCCTGATCTCTACGCCGTCATAAAGAAAGTGGAATTGATCACTATTGTAATTCTTGCTAACGTCAGCCACAGCCCGAATTATCTTGTAATCTTCAACCCTCGGCTTGAAGTTATACACTAATGTGATGTGCGGTACTCTGTGTAGCTTGAGCTCAGGGTAAGACCTTAATTCTCTTATCAAGGATTTTAGTTTGTACTTCTCCAAGATCGGTCTTATTTCCAAGATATAGTTATACTCTCTCCTTGACGGTTTTCTAGGGACTTCACGGGATTTTGTCTCCCTTACTAACCCCAAGAGTGTTTTAAGAAAATCCAGCAAATCCCTCAACCTCAATGAGCCGTTAAAGATTAAATCCATTTCGTTCCATTTGGGTTGGTCAGAAGCATTCGTTCTTTTATGACGTTCAAAGAACTAGTTACAGATGACAGACTCACGAAGTCAGGAATGCCTCAATGCAATTTAGTAACTGGAAGACTTCGCCATCTTGGCCGTGTTTGAGAAGCTTACCCGGTAACTGCCTCATCCACTCCTCCCCGAAGGCCTGCCTACCGTATAATGCCCCAAACACAGATGCAATAATTGATGCTATCGTATCGCTATCCTTGGTAAAATTAACCGCCTCTATAATTCCTCTCTGTGGATCGTTAAGATACCTCACAAATATGAAGAGGGCATTAGGAACAGTTTCCAGCAGGTAACCTCCAGAGCCTATAGTTTTCGAGAGTTCCTGGACACTTAGACCTCTATCCAGTGCATAGTATACCTGGTCTCTTATGAACTCGGAGGCTGGTCCCTCGTATCTGACCCTGGCTCTCTCCCTCGTCTTGTATTTCTTATCACCTGTTAATTTGCTTATCACAAGGACGAACCTTTCGATTATCCATTTTGCATCTATACGTCCATTACTATTTATCACGTTCCAGAGCATATCAGCAAAGGCCACAGAGGAGGCTATAGCCAACGGTTCGTTATGTGTTATTAATGTGTCCAGTACAGCGTCAACCAGATAATTTTCTTTGGTCTTCAAGTTCGGAATGATCACGGGTGATATTCTCATGATGGCTCCGTTACTGGGCCTTTTCACTCCAGTCCTATACCAAGGTAATCCTCTCTCCCTGTAATTTTTTAGGAACTCCTTGACAGTTCTGCCCATTCCAGAGATACGATGTGACGCAAAAATCCTCGCTAACTCCCATGGAACTATCCTACCATGCTCCAATATCACCTTGACAGTATCGAAAGTTAGTTGTGTGTCATCTGATGGTAGGGCTCTTCTGTTTATATAGGAGGTAATCAGACCATACTTTTTCAATCTTTCCTCTGGACTCAGGTGTTCTACCGGATATCCTAGGCTGTCGCCGATTGCGACTCCCAAGAGCATATGTATTACCTTATCAACTACCTTATCAACTCCGGCCACCTTGGGCTCTGGTCTTGAGTAAAGCTCTTTCCATTCGACTGCATTTACGAGATCTTCGTCAAAAAGCGCTCTAAGGATTTCAGTGTTTGAGCAAGAAAGGTACTTTAACTCGGGGCATATGGCTCTCGTTTTACTGCAGTTTGAAACATAAGGGTCATTAGGTTCACGTTCTCCTCTCCCTTTGTTATCGAATAGCACCCATTCACCCTCCTAGAGTAAAACATTACGCATTTTTACTTTTTCATTCAACATAGGAGTGATAACATCCGAAATAATGTGATTAGTTGAAAATGAAGAGTTAAGTATGCTCTCTCTTCACGCAAGGATTAAGATGTGACTGAATTACTTAGTAGAATCATAATAGACTCGCTTAAGATATCAAAACAAACAAATGAGTACAATTAAGGTCTTGTGAGTATTAGCCATAATTCGTCAACATACGCTGTATCGTCTAATTCTTTTGTTATCGTAACAGCAGTTGTGGGAATCTTAGGGAGGTAATACGGGAAAGTCGGTATTAGCGAGAAGTTTTTCGACGTCTTCCTGCTGAAAAGGTGCGGAAAGGGACAAATCGAGTTCGCTAGGGAGAAACTGGTCAAGGCGGTAAACAGGCTGGGAGTGGTCAGGAGGAACGGGAGGAGCAGGAAGGTTAATTGGCGCTAGTCCTCACGGTCCTGGTAGGTGGGAGGGCCAGCGTGAGGAACGCGGCCGAGACGTTCGGGTTGGAACGTGAACTGATGGGGCGTTGGGAGAACTCGACGGCGCGTGGAGGTCCTGTCAGGCTGGTGAAGGGTCAGGTCGTCATCGTAGACGACACCGTGGACCACAACGCTCTGGGTAGACGTGAGCCCCTGAGAACTACTGGATCTCTGCCACGCCCACGGGAGGTTCGAGAGGGCCAAGCTGCTCACGGTCGCCGTAGTGGACCTCAAGCAGGACGTTCACGGTTTCCCCTACGCCGTGAGGAAGATGTTGGATTTAGGATGGTCAACGAGTTCAAGACCGAGATCGACTTGGCCAGATGTTGGACGTGCTCAAGGAGCGCTTCCGCGTGTCCAGGGTCGTCTTCGACTCCAGTACTGTCCGAGAAGCTCGTGAGGGACAACGTGGTGTCTGAGCTCAAGTCCAACCGAACTCAGGGTCGAGCCAGGACACCCTTGAGGAAGACCTCCCAGTGGGATACCTCCCGGAGTCTACTACGCCGACCTGACCCTGGGAGGCCGAGTGGTCACGGTGAAGTTGCTCGCAGGAACACGACTCGGGACACACGTCAGGTACCTCTACACCACCGACCTCTCGCTCAGCGGGGAGGAGGCCTGCCTGGCCGGAGATCGAGGAGCTCCAAAGGACGTCAAGGGGCTCTGGGACTCCTCGTTCTGGAGGAGGGAGAGGCTTCAGGGCTATCCCACGATCTTCACCATCAACAACGTCCTCAGGGAGCTGGTGGGGGAGCTGAACCTGAGGAGCATGGAGGCGTTCCTCAGGTCCTCGAACGTCATTTAGGCTGACCGCCCAGGTTGATGAAAATCTTTAAGTTACGTTAAAGTCCCATAACTGCTGTTATAAAAATACCTTGATTCAAAGGAATATTTAGAAGTGATTAAAAATATTAAAAATTACTCAGAAACGTTAGAGTCTTGCTAGCGTAACAGCAGTTACCAAATTTCCGTTTACCTTTACATTCTCCCTGAAAGTGAATACCGGTGGAAGGGTGGACAAACCCTTTAATAATGTCGTTGGCGAGTATTAAGCCGTGAGCGGAACAAAGGCTATCGATGACATCCTCAAGAATCAGGAACTCCTTTCTGCCTTAGCCGAGAGAGTTTATGAAAAGTTGAAGGACGACATCGTGATAAAGAAATTGGAGGAGAACAGTAACAGTATTAGAGAGTTTCAAGAGGTCTTGAAAAAGAACACGGAGGCTATAGCTTCCCTGCAGGAGACGGTGAACAGGCACACCGAGGCGATACAGTCACTCCAGGAGGCCGTGAAGAGACAGGGGGAGGCTATAGCTTCCCTGCAGGAGGCTGTGAGGGAGCACTCCAAGGTCATTCTTAAACTGATGGAGGGGCAGAGGAAGCTGTCTGTGGAGATAGGCAGTTTTACGTCGAGGGCAGGAAAGGGTCTTGAGAAGACCATACTTAATATCTATAAGAAGGCTCTGAAGTTGCACCACATAGACACTACCAAAATCAAACACGGAAGTATAGTGGATGAACTCGGTTTAATAGAAAAGGGTAGGTCGTTCGAAATAGACTTTTATGAGACCAACGACTACGTCTACGTCTTTGAGGTAAAGAACTTCGCCGACGAAGCGGTAGTAGATCAAATAATTATTAGAAAGAAGTTGTTGGAGGCTAAATACAAGAAACCGGTGAAGGCTTTCGTTGTGGCCAATTACGTGGAAAAGGAGGTCAAACAAGCCCTTGAGAGGGAGGGAGCCGAGATAATCTTCTCGCATGAAGTCGAATGAAGTGGCAGGGCGGAAGCTTTTAAGAGCAGCAGTTATGGGAACCTTAGGGAGGTAATACGGGAAAGTCGGTATTAGCGAGAAGTTTATACACTATCACAGGATGGTTTGATCCCTCCTTGCTGGCTAGATTGTTTGGAGATTTATTAACTGCGCCAGATCTACGAGGTTCACTCCTTCACCCAAACACCCTCATGCCCTCTCACAATAAGTTTTCGCCAACGATGAACTTCATACTCCAATAATTGCTCAGCCACTTTTCGAGTAAGATGCAGCAGTTATGGGAACCCTAACAACTCTCTCTATACAGCAGTTATGGGATTCTCCCTTAGGTACCGCCCTGTAATCTAGGTGAAATCTAATAACTGCTGTCCTTATCTTCGAAAATTACCTTACCGTTTACTGTAATAAACTGGAAGTTTTCAAGTGCTTCCCCAGAACAGATAATCTTACTCTCATCATCTGGTAGGATAACAATTACAATCACCTCCCTGTCTAATAAACCCTTAATCTTCCCATGGATACTCTTGGGAACGTATATTGCGTATTTTGGATCTCCATATTTATCATGACTCATTGAGAATATTTTTGAGTGAAATATAACCTAAACAATAATTGATTGTTTAAAGTAAAGGTTATAAATATTACTTACAAAAATTAATCAGATGGTGCCACTATGAAGTCTATGAGCATGTGAGGCGGAGGAAGGTATCCAATGAAACTCCCCGTGTCCTCGAAGGGAGTTACTCCCGTAGACTGCACGTGGAGGGAAATAAGGGGTATGAGGACAAGAGGTTAAATATAAATTCATAAAACCTCAATGAAAGTCCGACCCCAGCACTTACAGAATTTCTCGTTAGGTGTAGCCTTGAAGTCAAGGCAAAATCTAATAACTGCTGTTAATACTACCTTAAAGTAAATGGCGAAGATATGCCTCTACGGTACCGTCTACAACAACGCGGACACAGTTGAAGAGAGTGTGAAGTCTGTTTTCGACCCCAGTTATAAAATAATCATAACCGACAATTATTCAACTGACGGTACTTACGAACATCTGGAGGAGTTGAGAAAAGACTTTAATTTGACCATTTTGCGTTATAAGTCCTCAAGAGGTGTGGGGAGACAATATTCACTAAACTACTGCCCGGAAAACTCCATGACAGCCTATTTCGATATGGACGTAAAATACAACAAGATATTTCACGATATAGTGAAATACTCAGCTGAAAGAGGAGCAAAGGTAATAACTGGGATGCAGGGCACTCTTGTCGCACCCAAAAAAGAGATTATAGAGAAGGGTGGTTGGAGGGATCTTATAGTCGGTGAGGACTTAGAGCTCTGGTATAGAGTAGGCTTCGACTACCACATACCGCTGATAACAATGGAGAAGAATTTACATAGACAGTCCAGCTATGGAGCTAGAGAGAGAAGGTACTCAAAAGGGATTAATTATTACTACCGGTGGTTTATCAGTGTAGTCGACTCATAAGGGGTAGGGGATTTACGTTAGAAGATGCCTTTTTATGGTATAAAAAGAAATACCACGTAATAGTCTTCCTAGCGTACGTAATAGCCAAAGCAAAGGGGATGTACAGAGGTACTACCATCGTCGAGCTGTTAGAAAAGATGTACATTCCAGACGAGTTTAGGAATTACGAGGACTATATCCTTGTAGGAGTAGGTCTAAGAGAAATAAATTATAAAAATAGAGATATAATTAAGAAATTCACGGAAGGGTTTAAGTCCTTCTTATGCGATGACAACATGACACTTTTTGTGAAAAAAGAAAAGGTTGTTGAGTATTATATGAAGAACTTAAGTAAAAAACTTGTAAAGAATTGTGAGAAATTCACACTCTGAAGTTATTCTTACAGCAGTTATGGGATTTCTCGTTAGGTGTAGCCTTGAAGTCAAGGCAAAATCTAATAACTGTACAGCAGTTATGGGAATCTTAGGGAGGTAATACGAAGAAGTCGGTATTAGCGAGAAGTTTTTATTTTTCGACGTCTTCCTGCTGAAAAGGTGCGGAAAGGGACAAATCGAGTTGGCTAGGGAGAGGCTGGTCAAGGCGGTCAACAGGCTGGGCGTGGTCAGGAGGAACGGGAGGAGCAGGAAGGTCGGGTTGGCGCTAGTCCTCATGGTCCTGGTAGGTGGGAGGGCCAGCGTGAGGAACGCGGCCGAGACGTTCGGGTTGGACTACGCAAACCTGCTGGAGGCGTTGGGAGAACTCGACGACGCGTGGAGGGACTGGAGGTCCTGTCGGGGCTGGTGAAGGGTCAGGTCGTCATCATAGACGACACCGTGGACCACGACGCTCCAGGGGGAAGGACGTGAGCCCCTGAGAACTACTGGATCTACTGCCACGCCCACGGGAGGTTCGAGAGGGCCAAGCTCCTCACGGTCGCCATAGTGGACCTCTCCACGGGCAGGAC